>Ga0268266_10005488_pt1 | contig 11806 bp, 10 predicted proteins | sample KBSS13metaG_FD_190356 | JGI IMG/M metagenome (GOLD analysis project Ga0268266, IMG submission 190356) | Switchgrass rhizosphere microbial communities from Kellogg Biological Station, Michigan, USA - KBS S1-3 metaG (SPAdes) (version 2) | ecosystem: Host-associated > Plants > Roots > Rhizosphere... | reverse complement strand
TGTCAGAACGGATCGGCGTGCGAACCATCGCGGCGCTCCTACCCAATCTCGATCGGCAAACCGGACCGCGCTACCTGAGCTTGAGTTCGTGTCTGGCCACGTTGCTGCTGGACGGGCGGTTGGCTCCCGGTTCGCGACTGCCGTCCGAGCGGGACCTTGCGCTCGTCCTCAAACTCAGCCGAGCAACAGTCACGGCGGCTTACGACCAGCTGGGCCGCGAAGGCATGCTCGTCCGCCGCAGAGGCTCCGGAAGCTACCTAACCTTGCCGACCTCGGTGCAGATCAGCGGGCCCGGCGCCCGGATGGCTCGCGAGCAGCATGGCGAGAGCGCACTGGATCTGTCGATAGCGTGTCTACCGGCTCTCGGCAACCAGATCGAGACAGCAATGCACCAGGCCGCCGACCGGATCGGCTCGTACACGATTCGCGGCGGCTATCACTCCTACGGCCTACCGGAGCTGAGAGCGCTCATCGCCGAGCGATATTGCCGTCGGGGTATCCCAACCACCGTGGACAACATCCTGGTGACCAACGGAGCCCAGCACGGTATCGATCTACTGTTGCGTTTGATGATTAGCGCCGGTGACCGCGTACTCACTGAACTTCCGACCTATCCGGGCGCGCTGGAAGCGATCAGAAGCCATCAGGCTCGTGCCGTCGCCGTTCCTTTCGGCCCGGACGACAGCTGGAATCCCGCGGCGATCCGCAACACGATGCTGCAGACCTCGCCTCGGCTGGCATATCTGATTCCCGACTTTCACAATCCGACGGGGGTGCTGGTCGATACCGAGCGTCGTGAACAGGTGCTTTCCGCCGCCCGCCGAGCTGGGACGACGATCGTGGTCGATGAATCGTTCATCGATCTTGACCTGCGCGATCCCGAGCTGTCATCGCCGGCACCGCCGGCGATGGCCGCGTTGGACACCGCCGTGATCAGCGTCGGCTCGCTGTCCAAGCCGCTGTGGGGCGGCCTGCGCATCGGCTGGATCCGGACTGAAGTCGAGCAGGTTCAGCGGCTGGCGATCGTGCGCGCTCGTTCGGATATGAGCGGCTCGGTCATCGATCAGCTGGTGGCTGGCATCTTGCTGGCCGAGCTGGATCAGGCCCTCGACGCCCGACGATGCGAGCTGCGCCTCAAACGCGACGCCCTGCTGCAAGCGCTGCGGGTCGAGTTGCCCAGCTGGCGACCCACTGTGGCCAGCGGCGGACTGTCGACGTGGGTGCGGATGGATCGTCCGGTAGCCACTCCCCTGACTCAATTGCTCGAGCAGCGCGGGGTGTTACTCACGCCGGGTTCGCGTTTCGCCTTGGACGGAACTTTGGAACGCTTCCTGCGGATCCCGTTCGCCCTGCCCGTGGCCGACCTGCAAGTGGCGGTGCACCGCATCAGCGAGGCCTATCGCGAACTGCCCGACGTTGGCCAGTCGGCCCGCGTCGAGCGGGGTCACAACAGTCTGGTGCCGGCCTGATCCCCTGCGCTCAGTCGCAGACCCCGTCAGCCTTGGCTTGGGCGGCCACGGCCGATCGGACCGCCGGAACGACCCGGCGATCAAACGGCGTCGGAACTATGCACGTCGCGGACAGCTCTTCCTCGACCACGGACCCGATGGCTTCGGCCGCGGCCAACTTCATGCCCTCGGTGATCTCGCGTGCGCCCGCCTCGAACGCCCCGGCGAATATCCCGGGAAATGCCAGCACATTGTTGATCTGGTTCGGGAAGTCACTGCGCCCGGTCGCCACTACCGCCGCATAGCGGTGAGCAACGTCGGGGTGGACTTCGGGCGTCGGGTTGGCCATGGCGAAGATGATCGCGTTCGGCGCCATCCGCGCGACCGCGTCCTCCGTCACCGCACCGGCGCTCAACCCGAGGAAGACGTCCGCTCCGACCAGCGCGTCCTCGAGTGAACCACTGAGACCACCCTTGTTGGTGGCCGCGGCCAACTCCTGCTTGATGGGATTGAGGTCCGGTCGATCGGAGGTCACGATGCCGCGCGAATCAGCGACCGCGATATCGCCGATGCCGGCGGCCAGCAGAATGTTGGTGCAGGCAACGCCAGCCGCGCCGGCGCCGGACACCACCACGCGCAGGTCGCGCAGTGATCGGCCGGTGACCCGTGCGGCGTTGCGCAACGCGGCGAGCACGACGATGGCGGTTCCGTGCTGGTCGTCGTGAAACACCGGAATCGGCAACAGCTCGCGCAGCCGCCGTTCGATCTCGAAACAGCGCGGGGCGGAGATGTCTTCGAGGTTTATGCCGCCGAAGGACGGCGCGATCCGCACGATCGTGTCGATAATCTCTTCGGTGTCCTTGGTCGACAGGACGATCGGCACCGAGTTAAGGCCGGCGAACTGCTGGAACAGAGCCGCCTTGCCCTCCATGACCGGTAGCGCCGCGGCCGGGCCGATATCGCCCAGCCCGAGGACCGCGCTCCCGTCACTGATGACGGCAACCAGCCGAGCACGCCAGGTGTATTTCGAGGCCAGCGACTCGTCCTGCGCGATGGCAGCCGAGACCTGCGCCACCCCCGGGGTGTAGGCCAGCGACAGGGCGTCGCGATTGGTGAGCGGCAGGGTGCTGGATACCGACAGCTTGCCGCCTTCGTGAATCTTGAAGGTGGGGCTCGCGGGATCGAAACTTGGTGACACGGAAACGCTCCTGGGCATCGGCAGTACGGTTGGCTTTTGGTCTGCGCGCCAACGGTAATGGCGACCTGGAATGCAGCCGGTAAGGCGTGAGTTCCCGATCGTGTCAACGATCAAGGACCAGCTCAATGGAATTCGGGGTCGCGGGATTACCTCGACCTCCTACAGTCTTACATGCTTGGCAAGTGACTTGCTTCACAGACCGTCTCCAGGTGGCTGCGCAACGCGGCCACCGAACCAGCGCTGATGCCTGCGGCCACCGAGCCGGCTGCCGGATATCTCGGCCCGCCACACCCAATAGGCACGCCCCTCGGCTTCAGCCACGCCATAGGTTCGGGAATCCGATCCGGCTCGCACGTTGTCGCTGGACAGCAACCACCCGTTCTCCACCCGCGCCTGAGCCCGCTTGAGGACCGGGTCGGTGAAGCCTGCTCGAAAGCGGGCGAGCACCACATCGCCCGGACGGATGGGGGCGCCACGCCGAACGAGGACCGTGTCGCCCGCACGCAGGGTCGGTGTCATCGAATTGCCGGTCACGCGCACCGTCACCCAACCGCTAGCCCACCGGATCAGTGCTCGCACCCGTTCAATGGTGCCTGATGCTGGCTGAGGTGCCCCATGAGCCCGGGAGTAGGGTCGGCGGAGGCATTCGAAAGGGAATGCCCCCAGATCGATCTCGAGGAGATGTCATGCGTTTCCTGCGTCCAAAGCTGATTGCTTCAGCTCACTGCGACCTGCCCTGCGGTATCTACGATCCGGCGCAGGCCCGCATCGAAGCGGAGTCCGTGAAGGCGATTCAAGAGAAGTACCAAGGCAATGAAGACCCGGTCTTTCGCACTCGCGCCCTGCTCATCAAGGAGCAGCGGGCCGAGCTGGTCAAGCATCACCTGTGGGTGCTGTGGACGGACTATTTCAAGCCGCCGCACTTCGAGAAGTACCCGCAGTTGCACGAGCTGTTCAACAACGCGACCAAGCAAGCCGGAGCAGCCGGCGGCAAGCAGTCGGTCGACCCAGCCGACGGCCAGAAGTTGCTCGACCTGATCGCTGAGATCGACACCATCTTCTGGGAGACCAAGAAAGCCGCGTAGGCTTGGAATCCCGTATTTTGGGGCCTGTACGGCTTTCACACTGCCTCTAGTCCGCGGTCAGTCCGCAAGAAGCTGAGAGTTCCGTCCGAGATGGCTCGGACTCGGTCCTCGTCTCCGGGCCAGAGGTGGCTGTACACGCGCAGTGTCACGACCGGGCTCGCATGCCCAAGGACAACCTGAACCTGTTTCACCGATGCGCCGCCGGAGATCAGTCCCGAAGCGTAGAAGTGCCGCAGATCGTGAGTGTCTAGTGCGAGCCCGGTCTTTGTTTGCGCGCGCTGCCATGCGTACTTCCATCCGCCGTAGCTGAGCGGCTGCCCGCCGCGCGAGGTGAACAGTGGTCCGTCCGTCGGAAACTCGGCCAGGTGCGCGGCTGCATGATCGAGGACGGTCTGGCCGACAGGAATCGCGCGGACTGACTTGGCCGTTTTCGTCGGCCCGATCTTGCCGTTCTGTAGACGTTGGCGCTCAACCCGCACTGTCTTCCGGAGGAAGTCCAGGAGCTGGACATCGAGGCCTGGCATTTCTCCGACGCGGACGCCCGACCCGGCGAGCAGTACGACCGCCGACCGATAGCGCGGGTTAAATGCGTCGTGGAGCGCGGCTACCTCGTCCGTCGTCGGAATGGTGACTTCGCTGTCGTCGACTGCGGGCAGGACGATCCGGCGACAAGGCGAGGACGCAACCACGCGATCATCGACGGCCGACCCGAACACCTTTGACAGCACGTCATAAATGTTGCGTACCGAACCTGGCGCGTAGCTCTCAGACATCGCTTTCACCAAGGCCTGGATGTCGCTCCGCAAGACTGATTGCAGCGGCCGCGATCCGAGCGCCGGGAGAATGTGTAGCCGCAAGGCGTTGTCGACGATTCGGGCCGTGCCGTCTCGACCCACGTGCGATGCCTCCCACTCCCCCGCATACTGGGCCAGGGTGACCTTCGACGACTTCGGATCGATGTACTGGCCGGTGACGATCCCCGCGGTCGTCTCATCAATCCACCGCTGGGCATCGACCTTCCGTGGAAAGTGCCGTGAATGCTCCTTGCCCGACTGGTCACGGTACCTAGCCCGCCATTGTCCGTCGGGACGCTTCGCAATGCTCGCCATCACTTGCCCCTGCGCTTTTTAGGCGTCCAACTGTCCGGCGGCACTGGCTTGTAGTCCCATCCAGACTTGGCGAGGAATCCTGATAGGCGCCCCCAGAGGTCCCTCACGCGCGAGTCTCGTGTGCCCTCGGACTCCTCGCGAGTTCAGGCAAAGTTTTGCAGCAATTGACGCACCTCCGTCACGGAAATCGTGACGCAGGTTGACCTCGTGGCAACTTGCCACCAGGTGCGGGGTCCCCACAATTGCGGAGAGTTCTGCCGAATCGCCAACCGGAGATTGGGCGACGGCACCTGTCCCATTTGGGACACGTGGCGTACTTTCCTCCACCTCGCGGTTTCAGTTTGGACCCAGATTAGCTTCGGGCAACTTGCCACAAGCTGCGTAGCGGAAAACGAAACGCAGGACCTGCGTGCTCATCCTCGGCCGGGCCGATCGCCATTTCGAGCAGGCCCGCGCAGCGGAGCCTCAACCAGAGAGCATGAGACAACGCTGGTCCAGGTGCGTCTGCATTGTGAGCACCGAACAGGGGTGTACAGCGGGCTTGATTCCGAGTAGATCTGGACGGGCCACCTGTTCGGCAGACGTCCGGGGGAAACGTGATGCGCGGAACAGGTGGCCAATTCAGTATTGCTCGCTTTCGATCGGCGTGGCCAGGCAGCGATTCAGACCGCAGTGGGTCTATCGACTGCTACGAACCCCTCGACCTGAGTCATGTCATCGACGACTCGGATGCCGAAACGGTAGGCAAGCATGCCGCCGAGATAGCCGGAGATGCCTAACAAAGCGATCCCGACCGCCGAAAGTATCAGCTGGCCAATCGGCACTTTGACCGCCCCAAAGTAGGACCCGTCTGCACGGCGCCAGAAGAAATCCGCGATGAAGATACCCACCACGACCAGATTGATGCTCATGTGGGCCAGAGCTATACGGAACGCTCGGCTACGGCGGGGAACGATGAGCAAGTCCATAAGCCCAAACAGTGCAGCGAGTACGGCTCCGATGACACCGAGACCGATCAGCCAGTAGGCCGCATCCGCTAACGACGGCGCACCGTCGCTGTTGACCCGGGTGGCGATGTCAAAGACCAGACTGGCCACCCAGGCACCAATCGGGATTGTGACCAATATCGGATGAAACGGGTGGCCATAAGGACCCGCAACCGGCGAGATCGGGTGTTTGGCATCGTGAACCGTTGGCTTGGTCTCCATGGGAAACCTCCGTAGTAAGGCGATCAATCGGCAGACCCTGCTAGGCCATCGACCGCTCACTTGTGAATATAGGACGGTGACTCGTGTTCAGCCATACCGAGCGGTGCGCGCGCAGCCGTCTCGGAGCCGATCGCCCAGGCCGATTCGGCTGGCGGCCTTCGTTATCGACACGGGCGGCACCCGTAGGTACCGCCCGTCAAGGGGTATGCGAGATCGGCACATCATTCGATCGCGTCAATCTGACTAGCCGAGGTCTATGATGTCCGCGAGTTTGAGTAGTTGCGCTGCCATGGTGCGGACCTCTCCGGAGGTGAAATCGAGATCCACTCGCGGACCCCGGAGCGTGAACAAAGCGAACTGAATAACCGCTTCGCCCGTGCGCGATCCACACCGGATGTGCGCGTCGTAGTGGCCACCGCCCGGTCGGGTGACCTGGTGGCTGACCGGGTTCGCGAGGTCGGCGAGGAAGTCGTCGATGCCGTGACTGCGATGGGTGTGGATTTCCTCTGCTGTCAACAGGCCCCAATTCTCAAGCACATAGTCGGCGTGTTCTTTGCACCAGGCCGGGCAGTACTTCGGCATCTCTACTTCCTTGCCGTCCTTGTCGACGGTCCACCCCACCTTGGCTGTCCCGGTCATCGGCTTTCCGCCGATACCGTCATGTACGCCTCGACGATCATCTGGGCCAGGCGAGGGCATCGTCTACGGCCAGCATCTCAATTCGATGGAATCCCGCCGTCGGCCCGTTGTGATCTATCCAGATATTTGCCGGAAACACCTCGCCCGCTTCAGGGTCGGCGAACTGTTCGATGCCTACGGCTATCTGGTACCCGTCAGTTACTTCAAGACGGCTCAGTTGGCCGGACCGGTGCATATGACCGTCATCGTGCTCGTTAGGGCCAATGTGGTCGCGGCACCAGCTTGGGCAGACGGCTGGCGATGTAGGTATCAGGGTGGTCGTGTTCATACTCTTAGACATGATCGGTTCCAATCGATAGTTGGTGTCGGTCTAGGCCTCGGTTCGGTGCTCGCTACACCGGCCGGGGCCGCTTTCGTTGCTGGGGACATCAAGTTCGACTCTCGAACGTGATCTACATGCGGCACCACCCCAGTCCGTTGACGGCCGGCAGATCCGTGGCGGTCGCGTAGCCGATCCGGTTGTCGGCGCTGCGCACCTCGATCACGCCAGCCCGGGCGATGCAGACTTGGGTGATCTGGTCGAGCGGCACCGCGGCCACCTCCACCGGGCCCGCCGGGTTCGGATACTCGACGCGGACGATCCGAGGTACGGGTGCGGGAGCGGGATCTCTGCGACCGCAGCCAGCCAACTCGACCACGGCTAAAGCAACCACGACGGGGACGAAAACCTTGCTAGCTTCCATTATTGGTTCCTTTTTTTGATCTTGAGGCGGTCCGCAGCTAGTCCGCAGAAAGTCCGCAAGACTGCCCAAACTCGCCAACGCTGGTCAACGTCCGCAAACCCATAGAGGTCAGCAAATACCGGCGGTCCACGCACCTGCAGCCGGTTCTCGTTGCCTTCGAATAAGCCCGGGTTTTCTGGGAGACCAAGAAGGCGGCGTAATTCTTGCCCTTCAGCCGCCGCTTTCCCGAAACGGCGTCCAGAGCCCCGTCCGAGCAATCGCTTGGACGGGGCTCTTGCGCTAGACCTAGGTCTACCCCAGGTCGGCGACCCTGGTCGATTGTGTTGATCATCCCGAGCCACGAGCCTGATGGAAACTCCGCACGTCGGCTGCGCGTCCGCGCCAGCCGCTGTCGGATCGGGGCACTCGGGGCACTCGGGGCACATTGGGCAGGGGCAAAATGTCTATTCCGCGTATGGGTTATCCGCGCCGGGTTCAGCTCACGATCCTGGCGGTGATCAGCGTGGTGATCAGCCTGGTGTCGGCCACAAGGGCCGAAGCGGCCGATCCGATTCCAACCTGCACACCGTCGCCAACCTGCGTTGCTCCGGCGCTGCTGAACGAGAGGCTCTTGCGCACGCCAGGTGGCCTGTACGAGGCGACCGATGCCCAGATCGCCTCGCTGCGAAACGTGGAAAATGCTGCCCTGGACGCCACGCTGGCCGATCACCAACTGCCGTCCAGTGACCGCCTGGCCGTGCAGACATGGGGTCGGGCCGATGCCGAGGGCGAGTTGTGGGCAATCCTGGCCAAGGCTGCTCGATCCTCGAACCCGACGCCCGATGAACGCAATGCCCTGGACTGGCTCCTCAATACTTCCAGGCGCAAGGGGGTAGCCGATGCTGATGCTGCGGGCTGGGAATTTCTGAAGTGGGCGGGCCTGGTTAGCGGCGTCGGGCCCCAGCCGAATCACGACTCGATCCTCGCTCTGGTGAATCAGGTGGCGAGCGGAGCTCTTGTCCCGGTGGCTTTCAACACCGACCCCGCGACCACCACACCGACCAGCGGCTACTGCGTATACAAACCGCCCGCCCCTACCGAAGCGATGTACACCGGCAACTTATCGACCCCAGCGTCGGCCCGGACAGCGGATCAATGGTGCTTTGCGCCCTACAAATGCGTTAATCCACTCGGGTGTAGAACCAATGAACCCCCATTCGAGAACTTTATGGCTTGGGGTGAAGCCGAGTCGAACGGCCGCCTCACCAACACCACCGGTTTCGCCGTAAATTACGTCGATATTGGCACTAGTCAACTGTACGGATTGGGCGTAGTCCTGGCCGGAGCCGGTATTGGTCTGGTTATAGCCTCATCGCTGGCCGCGGTCATCTCAGGAACATTCATCTCAACGTTGCTATTTCCATTCTTGACCACGGTAGCTGACTTCGTCATCACTAGCGCGACCACCGGCGGCGTGCTCGGGGCCGAGGCCGCGGCTGAAGTCGCGGCCGCCGCGCTCGGCGGCGTAGTAACGATCGTGATCATCGCCATCGCCATCGCCGTTCTGGAGGGCATCCGCATCGCCGCCGAGGCTGAGCTGCCGGGAAAGATCCGAGATGCACTGACCCACGCCGCCTCGTCTACCTCCGACATTTCCACCATCATGGCTGATGACAGTCTGCGTTCGGGCTTGTATCCGGTGTTTGTTGGCGCTACCTCTCCTTTGCCGGCCTATATCACGTGTGACAACGACATTGGAGTTCAGATTTCCGGCCAGACGGTCCCGACGCCCTGCCTCAATGCGCCCCCGTTGACGGCAGCGACCTTCGATGATCCGCAGTTCGAGGTCACAGCCGAAGCTGAGGATGGGTCGAAGACAACGTCCGTCACCGATACCTTGTACTGGTCTGAGGGTCAGATTCATACCCAACTTCCTAATGCGTTCAACCAGCATCAAACCACGGTTCGCCGTAATTGGTTTGTCGACGACGCGGCCAGTAGCAAGAGCCGGACTCCCACTCGTCAGTTGCTGCACGTCAATATGAATGATCTTGAGTCTGGATTCACGAAGGAGGTATGGCTGTCGCGAACACCAGCCGGCGCTTATACATTCGTAACGGTCGCCACTAATTACGCAGTCATCAACGACTTCAATCCAGATTTGACGATACCGCCGGACCAGCGCAATAACTGTCAGAACAACGGCCTGTGCACAGTTGGTGACACCATCCACTACATTTCGGCCAACGACTCCGGAACCAGCCTGACCAAGTACACCGCAAAGATCATCCCCCGGGTGCGGCCTAACGTCATCGTGTTCAAACCTACGTCTATCAACGAAGGTTCCCCGGCATCGTATTCGGGCGATTCAACCCAGCCTTTGACCTATCAGTGGTATTTCCGGCCCTATCGCGCCGGGCAATTCTGCGCTCCGGGCGATCAGTTCTGTGGTTTTGACGGGCCATTCAACGGCAGTAGTGCTCAGTACACGTGGTCCCGACCCGGCACCTATGACGCCGTGGTAATCGCTTCCGATCCGGACGGACGACAAGTCAGAACCGACTTCAAGGCTCAGGTGAATTCGGTCGCGCCCGAGCTGACGGTCGACCCGTTGGCCAACTCAGACACGACCCTGATTCCTGGTCTCACTCGCGTCGACGGATCCATCGACCAGGTTGGCGCCGACGACAGCGGACGTCTGACGATCGACTGGGGCGACGGCGTGATCGACGGCGCTGATTGGGGTCCCGACGCCATCGGGTCTGCCGGTGCGGCCATCGAGGTCGCGCACGGCCCTGCCCAGCATTCCACGTTCGGGGCCGCACATCGCTACAACCTTGCCGGTACCTATGTCGTCTCGGTTCGCTTGACCGACGAGGCCGGCAACATTCGTACGGTTCAGCGAGATCAACACGTATTCGCGGTGAGTTCCACGACAATCACGGCTGATCACAATCCAGCGGCCCAGCAGCAACCGGTTACCTACACCGCGCAGGTGACCGCCAATGCCGGGCAACCTACCGGCACCGTGACCTTCACCGACAGCGAGGTCAACGGACCGCCGATCTGCACCGGCGTTCCCCTTTCCCCGTCGACCTTTACGGCACAATGCACCATTAGCTACCCCCAACTGGGTCACCATTCCATCGTGGCTTCATATTCCGGTGATGCCAGAACGCGGCCGTCCGATTCACCGGCGCTGCCGCTCAGCGTCGACAAGATCGCCAGCACGGTGCAACTGCGGGCGCTGCCGGGCTCAGCGATCGCTGGTCAGCCCATCACCCTCACCGCCACCATCACCCCGCCCCAGACCACCGGTTTCGTCACCTTCTCCGACGCAGACGGCGTGATCTGCCAGGCCGTGCCCACGGCCCTGGATGGCACTGCCACGTGTACGACGTCGTTCCCGGTGGCCGTCGCGCATTCGATAGTCGCCAGCTTCAGCGGCTATGACATCCATCAGCCGGCCGACTCGGCCCCGCTGCTGATTACCGTCGCGCCGGCCACGGCTGAGATCACCGTCACGGCCACGCCGACCACTGCGCAGCCGGGACAATCGATCACCTACCGGGCGTCACTGTCCAGCGCCGGACCCCCGCTCACCGGATTCGTGCAATTCTTCGATGGTCCGGCCAGCACGCCGTTGTGTTCGGCCGACCTGATTCTGGTTGCCGAGCTGTACACAGCCAGTTGTTCCTCTGCCCTGCCGACGGGCGCCCATCTGGTCAGCGCCCGCTATCTCAATGATCCGAACACTTCCGCGGCGAGGTCCGATCCGGTGACCGTTGTCGTCGTCCCGGCCACGTCATCGACGACTCTGCCGGCCGGCTCGACCCCGGTCGGCTCGACGTCAACGATCATCGCCACGGTAACCTCGCCGACCAATCCCGTTGCCGGAACCGTCAGCTTCACCGATGGGTCCACCGTGCTGTGCGCCAACGTTTCCCTCACGACTAGCGAGCCGATCACCGCCACCTGCACAACGCGATTTGCCACCGTGGGAAAACACACGCTGGTCGCCGGCTACAGCGGTGATGCCCAGCACGTGGGTTCGACGTCAACTCCGACCGTGTGGACGGTCACGCCGGCCGCATCCACCTGGACGCTGACCTCGAATCCATCGACGCTCACCTTCGGGTCGAGCGTCAGGTTCACTGCGAAGACGACGCCTACGGCTGGACTGGCCGACCCAACCGGCACCGTCACGTTCACGGTGGACGGAAAACAGCTGGGGTCCGCCGTGACGGTCAACAGTCGCCAGGCCGTCAGCCCGATCGCGACCGGATTGGCTCCCGGACCGCACACGATCGCGGCTCACTATTCCGGCGACGGCGTCCACGAGCCCAGCCGGGCCAGCTTGACGACTTCGGTGGGCTGCACGAAATCCGTGAACGGCG
>Ga0268266_10005487_pt1 | contig 11807 bp, 9 predicted proteins | sample KBSS13metaG_FD_190356 | JGI IMG/M metagenome (GOLD analysis project Ga0268266, IMG submission 190356) | Switchgrass rhizosphere microbial communities from Kellogg Biological Station, Michigan, USA - KBS S1-3 metaG (SPAdes) (version 2) | ecosystem: Host-associated > Plants > Roots > Rhizosphere >... | reverse complement strand
GCGGGAATGACAAAAGGCGGGAGAAGAGTCAGATGAAACGCTGTGAAGCCTGCTAGGCCGATTACAGGTTCGGCAGATCGTCCGCGGCGCCGGGCTTGCCCTCATTGATCTGGGCATTGCGGCTTTGGCGATACAGATTGCGGGTGGTCGCGTAAAAGTCGATGGACGAACGCTCGATAGACTCGATCGCGTCCAACTGCGAGGTGCGGCTGTCGAGAATGGCGACGCCGAACTTCACCACCATCCAGGTATCCCTGCCATGGAATTGCACATAGGTCAGGGGATCAAAGGCCTGGTCGACCGCAGTGCCCAAAAGATCGCGGGGCGGCTTGGGTCCGGCGAAGGGCAGCACCAGGTAAGAGCCTTCGGCGATGCCGTTCTTGCCCAGGGTAATGCCGAAATCATTTTCGTGACCGGGAATGCCGATCTTGCGGGCGACATCGATCAGTCCGCCGATGCCGACGGTGGAATTGATCACAATGCGCCCGGCGGTGTTTGCGGCCTTGCCGCCATCGCCCTGCAGCACATCATTTGCCAGCACCACGGGCTCATTCAGGTTGTTAAGGGCGTTGTGGATGCCATCGCGCACAGGCTCGGGCACCGCGGCGCGGAAGCCCTTGGCGAGGGGGCGGGCCACGGCATGGTCCACCCGGACGTCGAAGTCGAAGATGTCCCGGTTGGTCTTTTCCCAGGGGTCATTCTGGGCAAGGGACTCCGCACTGGGCGTGCTGCAAGCACCCAGCATCGCGCTTAAACCGAGCGCCAAAATCACCGGAACCGAGAATTTCATGCCGTCCAAATACCAGGGGGTGAATAAAATACCGTTACCGGCGCCACTTAGTTAACAAGAATATCGGGATTCCGAGCGTATCGTACAAGGGGTTCCCCAACTTCGTCCCCTGCGACGGACTGCCCCTACCTGCCGGGATCAACAGTTGTACGGTGGGACATGGTCTTGGATCAGGCCGTCAGCCGTGGCGAATTTGCTACAGACTGTGTCGGCAAAGGGCGGTAAAGGCCCCCGCACATCCCCGGCACTGACATTTCCATCAATTCCATCAACGGTCGATGCCGCCAGCGCGCCTTCAAGCGATTCCGGAGCGGGATGATCCATGACCAACATGGGCGTATGCAAGGTCGCAATCCCATAGCCCAACCCGCATATGCTCTGTCCCAGGAAGCAGGCGCGCATTTTCCCTCCGTTGAAGAGTGAAAACGGTGCTGGGGACAAAACGCTCCGCGCCCGCCCAAAAAATCATCATTCTTGGGCGGGGCGGGCGGAAATTATCCCCGGCCGAATAGGGGCATTTTGGTCGCCATGACCGTAATGAAGGGCACGTTGGATTCCAGCGGCAGTCCCGCCATATACGCCACCGCCTGCGCCACATGGTTCACATCCATGCGCGGTTCCACCGCAAGTTTGCCATCCGGCTGCAACACGCCCTGGGTCATGCGCTGGGTCATCTCGGTGGCGGCGTTGCCGATATCGATCTGGCCCGCCGTGATGTCGAAGGGCCGCCCGTCCAGGATGGTGGATTTGGTCAGTCCGGTGATGGCGTGTTTGGTGGCCGTATAGGGCGCGCTGTGCGGCCGGGGCCGGTCGGCGCTGATCGAGCCATTGTTGATGATGCGGCCGCCGCGTGGGGTCTGGGCCTTCATCATCCGGATCGCTTCCTGGGTACAGAGGAAGGCGCCGGTCAGGTTGACCCCGACAATGGCCTGCCATTGTTCGAAGCTCAGCTCCTCGATCGGAATGGCAGGGGTGCCCATGCCGGCATTGTTGAACAGCATGTCCAAGCGGCCGAACTTGTCCTTGATCTGGGCGAAAACCGCCTTGACCGCCGCCGGATCGCCGACATCGGCAGGGGCGATCAGATGCTCGCCCGTCAGGCTCTTGGCCGTTTCCTCCAGCGCCTCGCGCTTGCGGCCTACCAAAGCCAGCTGCCAGCCGTCCTTCGCCAGTGCCTGGGCGACTGCCCGCCCTACACCGCTGCCCGCGCCGGTGATCATTGCGATTTTCGTCATCTTTTCCTCTTACATCTCGTGTTGGCGGCCCCCCAGGGAAAAGCCGTGGCGTCTTATAAGGAAATTTTCCCGATTTGGCGCTAGCCCGCCACCAAGTCTTTATCCGGCCTGGCATTTCCGTTAGAGCATCGGACGTTTTCATGCGCCGCATGGCGATAGAATAACGCCAAGATGGCGCATGCCCGCCGAAGGGATATCAGGGGAATAACATGTCCAATCGACAGCTCGCGGCTCTTTTGACCGGCCTGGTTTTGGCCGGTCCGGCCTTCGCACAAGACGTCCCCAATCCCAATTCCGCCGGCAAGACCGAGGTGGCGGGCCTGGAAAAGATCGTCGTGACCGCCCGCAAACGCCAGGAAGATCAGCAGGTGGTGCCGATCTCCATCACCGCGCTCACCCAGGGCGACCTCGACAAGCTCAATGTCAGGACGATCGAAGACCTGAAATATGTCAGCCCGTCGGTTTATATCGCCCCCACGGCGTTCCGGCAGGACACGCTGAACGTCACCATTCGCGGCCAGCGCAACTTCGATGCCCCCTCCGGCGGCGGCAATCCCGGCCTGGCCTTCGACACCGCCTCGGCGGTCTATAAGGATGGGGTCTATTATGCCCGCGCCGTCGGCCTGACGGGCGCGCTGTTCGACCTGGACAATGTCCAGGTGCTCAAGGGCCCGCAGGGCACGCTGGTGGGGCGCAACACCACGGGCGGGGCGATCCTCTACAACAGCCGCGAGCCCGAGCCGGACTTCGGCGGCTATGTCCAGGCCACCGTCGGCGATTACGGCCGCGCCGGCCTGCAAGGCGCCGTCAACCTGCCGCTGGAGGACGATCTGTTCCTGCGCGTGGCGCTGAATTCGGAAAACCAGAAAGGCTATATCGCCAATTTTTTCCAGGATCCCGCATCGGGGCGCGTCAACAACCAGGCCGCCATGGGGTTCAAGAAGCTGGCCGGCGTGGTTTCGGTGAAATGGCAGCCCGACGATACGTTCAGTTTGCTGCTGCGTGCCGATATTTCCTCCGAGCATGATACTGGCTCGACCTATCACGACCTGGGTTATTTCGTGGGCACGGTTCCGTCCAACGGCCGCACCTCGATCTGCAACATCCCGGTTACCTGCCTGCCGTTCACCGACCTGCGCGGCCAGGTCATGCAGCCTTATTACCTGACCGCGACGGCGGCCGGCGTTTCCAATCCCAACCCGTCACCGCAAGCCTATAACGCGATCCTGGCTTCGGTGTTGCGCGAGCAGACCTACGGCTTCTGGTCCGCCGAGCAGGACGTTTCCAACCTCAGCCAGGGCCGCTATCAAACCTATTCGGGCACGGCGAACAAAAGATTTGGCGATGTCGATGTGCGCCTGATGGCGGCCTACCGCACCTTCACCAACACCGGCACGGCGGTCAGCCGCGGCCTGCCCTTCGAAAGCAACACCTACAAGTACAATTTCCCCAATTACGAGTCCTGGCAAACCGAATTGACCGTCAACGGCAAGGGCCTCGACAACAAGCTGCAATGGACCACCGGCCTGTTTTTCTTCAATGAGCGCAGCCCCAATGACGGCGGCCTCCTCTATCAGTTCCTCCCCTCCGCCGCCGGACCGCCCACTGCCGCGGCGGGCAAGCAGTTCAGCATCACGGACTGGAGCAACAACAGCGAGAAAAACAGCTCCTACGCCGCTTACGCCCAGGCGACCTACAGCATCCGGTCCGATACCCGCTTCACGGCCGGGGTGCGCTATACCTATGACGAGCGCAACGCCCATATCGCCAGCCAATCGGTGCGCACGCCGGCCAGCCCGGCGACCAATGCGGCCCTCACCAACGCGGTCTTCAATCCCGCGCCCTTTGTCTATAACGGCATCAGCTATGCGGGGCAGAGCAATGTCTGCCTGCTCACCAATCCAAATGGCGTGACCTTGCCCTTGTCGCAATGCGCGGTGGACATCAACAAGAGCTATCACAAGCCGACCTGGACCTTGGCGCTGGATCACGACTTGTGGGAAGGCACCATGGTCTATGCCACCATGCGTTCGGGTTACCGCTCGGGCGGCATCAATACCCAGGCGCAGAATATCGCGGCGCTGACGGCGCTCCCCGAAAGCGTGCTGGATTATGAAATCGGCGTGAAGTCGGATTGGGCGATCGCCGGCATGCCGGTCCGCACCAATCTGGCCCTGTATGAAACCAGCTATCACAATATCCAGGTGCAGCAGCAGGTGCCCAATGTGAGCCTGGCGACCGCCATCGGCGGCGGCCAATGCACACAGGCCGCGTTCAATGCCGGCAATTGCGTGGGCTTTCTCAACGAGAACATCACCCTCAACGCCAAGTCGGGCAAGATCTACGGCGCGGAGTGGGAAGTCACGGTGCTGCCCACCGACTGGCTGACGCTCAATGCTTCGGGCAGCTATATCGATCCGCGCTATACCGACTTCAGCTTCCTGGTGCCGCCCGGTTATCTGCAGCCCAGCAGCGGGACAAGCCTGTCGGGAACGCCCATCCCGGTTCCGACCTGGCAGACCAACGAAACCGCCACCGTCAATTTCGGCTCCGATCTGGGCGGACTGCCGTTGGGCGATACCGTGTTCACCGCGCATTACTACTGGCAGAGCCGTTATCTCGCCGATATGCGGTCCTTCAATCCCCTGCAGCGCAGCTTTGCCTATGGCATGTTGAATTTCAGGCTGGAATTCACCGATGCGGGGCATACCGGCGCCGATCTGGCGGTGTTCATGAACAATGTCGCCAATACTCAGGCCTGTTTGCCGGAATATAACGGGGTGCTGAACTCGGCGCCCAACGGCACCTTCGGGTCTCCGAACACGTCCGGGGTGCTGCAATGCATTCCGCTGGCGCCGCGCATGACCGGGGTAACGCTGGGTTATAAGTTCTAAGTTGGCATTGCGCCTCGCTTAAGCTCGGCGCGTTCGTCGCTCGGAATGGTCCACTGGACCATTCCAGCCTACGGCGAACCGCTCCTTACGGCGCGGATTCGACCTTCACCAAGGTCATGGTGAAAACCAGTGTCTGGTCGGGTGGAATGCTGTCCCCAGCGCCCTCGGCGCCATAACCCAGTTCGGCGGGCAACGCGATTTCCCAAGTGTCACCGGTCTTCATCAGTTTCAGCGCTTCGACCCAGCCGGGAATCAGAGCCCCGGCCGGGAACTGCGCCGGTTCTTCCGGCTTGGTCTGGTCAAAGACTTTGCCGCTGATCAACGAGCCCTTGTAAAAGACCGTCACGACGTCACTGTCGTTCTTGACCTGCGGGCCGTCGCCCGACTTGAGCACCCGGTACATCAGCCCGTCGGGCAGCTTCTTGACGTCGGGACGCCCCGCATAATCGGCGAGGAAGCGCTTGTTGGCGTCGGCGGAGGTGTCATAAGTGGAGCTTGCGACGCCTGCGCCGGCGGTATCGGACTTCTTCTGGTCGCAGGCGGCAAGAGTTACCAGCGGCACCAGCACCAGGACTTTCAGAAAACGCATCGTCTCCCCCCATTTGGAATCTGTCTTATAGGCAAAAACGGATTTGCCAGCTACGGCGCGTATTCGACCTTGGTCAACGAGACAAGGAAGACCAGGGTCTGGTCTGGCGGAATGACATTGCCATTGCCATCGCTGGCGTAAGCCAGCGCCGACGGAATCACCAATTCCCAGGTGTCGCCGGTTTTCATCAGTTTGAGAGCTTCGGTCCAGCCGGGGATCACGCCGCCGACCGGAAACGAGATAGGCTCTTCGGGCTTGGTCCTGTCGAAGACCTTGCCGCTGATCAGCGAGCCCTTGTAATAGACCCAGACCGTGTCGCTATTTTTTTGCACTTGCGGGCCATTGCTCGGCGCCGCCCGCAACACGCGGTACATCAGCCCGTCGGGCAGTTTCTTCACGTCAGGCAGAGCGCCATAGTCGGCCAGGAAGCGCGCATTGGCTTCGGCGGAGGTGTCATAGGCCGCGCCCGGCACCCCTGGGCTGGCCGCGGCGGCATGGGCCTTCTGGCCGCAGACGCCCAGAACCGCCATCGACGCGACAACCAGGATTTTCAAGGCGCGCATGGGTTCCTCAAAGGTGCCATGTTGGCTTTATACGCGAGAGGATGGCTCGCCGCTACTTGCCCGCGATGCGGACTTGATCGCCGTCCTGGAGCGCGTCGGCGGGATTGTCGATGATCCGGTCCCCGGGCCCCACGCCGCTGCCCACGTCCACCGTCGCACCCATATCGCGCGCAATGCTGACGGTCTTGAGTTTGACATGATTGCTGGCATCCACCGTGGCGACCTGCATGCCTTCGTCCCGGAACATCAGAGCGGTAGCGGGAAGCCGGATGCCGTTGGCGCCGGGCGGCAAGGGAAATCTCACCTCGGCATAGGTACCCGGCTGCAGTACGGCATCATGGTTGTCCATGCCGAACTGCGCCAGCACGGTGCCGGTGGCGCTGGCGACCGCGCCGGCGCTGGCCACCAGGCTGGCTTGGAAGGTTCGACCGGCATATTGCGGGACGGTAAAGCTGACCGTCATGCCGGGCTGAATATGCGAGGCGTAATTCTGAGGCACCCGCACATAGATACGCAGCCTGCTTTCGTCCGCGACGGTGAACAAAGGCGTGGCGTTATTGCCCACCGTCACCAGGGCGCCCACATCCACGGCGCGGCTGGTCACCACGCCGTCAAAGGGGGCGACGAGGCGGCGGAAATTCTCCTGGCTGGCGACGCTGTACAGGCTGGCCTGGGCCGCCGCGACGGCGGCGTTCTTGGCGGCAAGGTCGGCGTCCTTTTCATCCTTGTCCTGACGCGACACGGCCCCTTGCGCGAACAGGGCGTCGAAGCGCTGCGCCGTGGCGGCGGAAAGTTTCTGCGCCGCCTGGGCGTTGACCAGATTGGCCCGGGCTTGCTCCGATTGGCCCGCAAGGTTGGGGGTGTCGAGTTCGGCCAGCAACTGGCCCTTTTTCACCCGCGCGCCGATATCGAAATACCATTTGCGCACATAGCCGCTGGCCTGGGCATAGATCGGCGCCGAGGTGAAGGCCTGGATGTCGCCCGGAAGATTGAGGCCGCCGCCGCCTTTTGCCTTGGGAAGCGTGACCAGCTGGACCGTCTGTATCGCCTGGTCGTCGGTCCAGGCCGTTGTGTTATGGGCCTGCCACCATCGCCAGCCGATGCCCAGAACGGCGACCGCTACCGCCGCGACGAGCGCGGTCTTGCCCCAACGCTTCAGTCCGGGCGGTGTGGCGTGTCGCAGCAAATGGTCCGGCGCCGGCTCCAGCGATGGCCCGGCATCGGGATTCTTGTCAGGCATAAGCCTCTCCAGACTGGGCAGGCCGTGCCTTCTTGGCCCGGCGCGCCGCATGGCGGTCATGAATAATGCTGAACACCACCGGCACGAATAGCAAGGTGGCTATGGTCGCGAAAACCAGGCCGCCGATGACGGCCCGGCCCAGGGGGGCGTTCTGCTCGCCGCCTTCGCCCAGGCCCAGCGCCATGGGCGCCATGCCGATGATCATGGCCAGCGCCGTCATGCAGACCGGGCGGAAGCGGGCAAAACCGGCTTCCACCGCTGCCAGCACGGCATCGCCATGCTCGGCCAGCCGTTCGCGGGCAAAGGAGATGACCAGGATCGAGTTCGCCGTCGCCACGCCCATGCACATGATGGCGCCCGTCAGCGCCGGCACGGACAAGGTCGTGCCGGTGGTGAAAAGTATCCATACGATTCCAGCCAAGGCCGCGGGCAAGGCTGTGATGATGACAAAGGGATCGGTCCAGGATTGGAAGTTGACCACGATCAGAAGATAGATCAGCACCACCGCCGCCAAGAGGCCGTAGAACAGGCCTGAAAAAGCGGTGTTCATGGTCGTTACCTGGCCGCGAAGCGTGACCGTGGCGCCGCGCGGCAGATATTTGGTATTGGCGTCGATCACTTTCTGCACGTCCCGGGAGACCGCGCCCAGGTCGCGATCCTGGGTGGTGGCAAAAACATCTATGGTGGGTTGGATATTGTAGTGGGTCACCACGGTGCTGCCCTGGCTGCGGCCGATGCGCGTGAGGCCCCCCAGCACCTGCGGGCTGCTGCCGGTGGGGCCGGTCACGGGCAGGTTCTGCAGGGCTTCCAGTGAGCCCAATTTATATTCCGGCGTTTGCGCCGTCATGGTGTAGGACACGCCGTTCTTGGGATTGAGCCAGAAATTCGGCGCGCTTTGCGACGTGCCGGCCAAGGAGGTCGCCAGCGCGTTGGTCACATCGCGCTCGGTCAGGCCCAGCTGGGCCATGCGGCCGCGGTCGGCATCGACCTGAAGCTGCGGCAGGTTGCTGGATTGCTGCATGCGGGCGTCGACCAGGCCCGGAACCGTGCGGATCTGGCGCAGGATGCGCAGGGCGAAAGCCTCGGTTGCGTCGCGGTCGGTGCCCGTCACCTGCACATCCATCGGCGCCGGGGCGCCGAAATTCAGGATCTGGCTGGTGATGTCGGGCGGCGGATAGGAGAAGGTCACATCGGGGAAAAGCCGCGGCAGTTTTTCGCGCATGGTGCGGACATAGTTTGCCGTGCGGCCGTGATCTTGCTTCAATGTGATGAAGATGTCGGCGTCCTGCATCCCCACCGTGCCGGTATTGTTATAAAGATTGTTGGTAGGGCTCTGGTTGAGGCCGATATTGTCCACGATATTGGCCAACTCCGCCCTGGGTATGATGCGGCGAACTTCGCGCTCGACCTGGGCCACGATCTGGGTGCTGTCCTCGACGCGGGTGCCGGGCGCGGTGCGGGCGTGCAGGGTGATCTGGCCCGAATCCACACTGGGGAAGAAATCCTGGCCCAGGAAGGGAACCAGCAGCATGGATGCCGCCACGGCGCCCAGGAAACCCAACACAAAGGGGCGGCGCCTGGTCATGGCCAGCGCCAACAGATTGCGATAGCCCTCGCGCAAGTCGGCAAAGACCTTTTCGAAGCGCTTCTGCAACCGGGCGAACATGTTGTCGCCCAGCGCGGCATGCTCCTCGGAATGAAGTTTCAGCAGATAGAGCGCCAGGGTCGGCACCAGGGTGCGTGACAGGATGAAGGACGCGATCATGGCGAACACCACCGCCAGGGCCATGGGCACGAACAGAAAGCCCGCCACGCCTTGCAGCGAGAACATCGGCACAAAGGCGACGCAGATGCAGAGCAGCGAAACGAAGGCGGGCTGGGTGATCTGGCGCGCGCCGTCCATGATGGCGTCATAGACGCTTTTGCCGTGCTCCAAATGCCAGTTGATGTTTTCAATGGTGACGGTGGCGTCGTCCACCAGAATGCCCACCGCCAGCGCCAGTCCGCCCAAGGTCATGATGTTCAAGGTCTGGCCGGTGGCCCAAAGGCCCATCAAGGCCGCCAGCACCGCCAGCGGAATGGAGGTGGCGATGATCACGGTGGACCGCCAGCTGCCCAGGAACATCAGGATCATCAGGCTGGTGAGGGCGGCGGCAATGGCGCCTTCGCGCACCACGCCGTTGATCGCCGCCTTGACGAACAGCGACTGGTCGGACAGCACGTCGATCTTCAGCGCATCCGGAAGCTGGGTCTTGAGGACCGGCAAGAGGTTCTTGATGCCGTTCACCACATCGATGGTGGAGGCCTGGCCGTTCTTGAGCACGGTCGACAGCACGGCGCGGGCGCCATCGACATGCACGATGTTGGCCTGCGGCGAGTTGCCGTCGCGGACATGGCCCACGTCATGCAGGAACACGGTGCCGCCGCCCACGGTCTTCACCGGCAGGTCGTTCATCGCATCGATCGTATCGGTGGCGTTGTTGAGCTTTACGACATATTGAATGCTGCCGATCTTGATATTGCCGGTCGGCACGATCTGGTTCTGGCTGACGAAAGCATTCTGCACGTCTGTGGCGGACAGGCCGCGCGCCTGCATGGCCTGGGGATCCAGGTCGATCTGCACCGAGCGGAATTTCCCGCCATAGGAATAGGGGATCGCGGCGCCCGCCACGGTGGCCAGGCGGGGGCGTGCGAAATTCTGCGAATAGTCCAGCACCTGCTGTTCCGACAGCGAGGTGGAGGAGAAGGCCATCTGCAGCACCGGCACGGTGGAGGCGCTGTAGTTGAGGATCAGGGGCGGCTGGGTCCCGGCCGGCATCATGCGAATGCCGGTCTGGGAGACCGAGGTCACCTGGGCGGTGGCCAGGCGGATATCGACATTGGGCTGGAAGAATATCTTGACGATGCCCAGGCCCGTCATGGAGGTGCTCTCGACATGCTCCACATCGTTCACGGTGGTGCTGAGGAAGCGCTCGTAATTCGACAGCAGGCGCGAGGCCATCTCGTCGGGCGACAGGCCGTTATAGGTGAAGGCGACCCCGACCACCGGAATGCCGATATTGGGGAAAATGTCGGTGGGGGTGCGGATGGCCGCCAGCGGCCCGAAGATCAGGATCATCAGGGCCATGACGATGAAGGTATAGGGCCGATCCAATGCGACCTTGACCAGCCAAGTCATCGTCCCACCATCCCAATACGCATGTCCGTCATTGCAAACTCTTGACGATTTTCCGGGTTTTCCGCCGATTATAACGGCAATTGGCGGCTTGGCATCGCTGGGGTTGTCGCAACCTGTCGCGGACCGCCCTGTTATCCCGGGGCGTGCTGACTATATTCCATAGAGTTTATAGGGTATTGTGACGCCATGATCTCCCAGAAAGCCCGTTACGCCCTGCGCGCCCTTCTGTTTCTGGCGGCACGGGGAGATACGGCCCCGGTCCTGATTTCGGAAATCGCCGAAAGTGAGCGGATTCCGCGAAAGTTCCTGGAGGCTATCCTGCTAGAATTGAAGAAAACCGGCATTGTGCGCAGCCATCGCGGCCGCTCCGGTGGTTATTCCTTGGGCAGGCCGGCCAAGGATATCAGCTTTGCCGACGTGCTGAGGGTCACCGATGGGCCCCTGGCGCTCAGTCCCTGTGTTAGCGTCATGGCTTATCGCAAGTGCGATGATTGTTTCGAGGAGTCGATTTGCGCCATCCGCAAAGCCCTTCTGGCCGCCCGCGACGCCACCGCCGAAATCCTGGAATCCAGGAATTTGGCCACCGCCGCGCAACAATTGCGCCGTTCGGGCGCTTTATAAGCTTCTCTATTCATGTGGCTTTTCCCCCATTTCGCAGAAATGTCTTAATCCCTATTGACTAGATAGAGATTTAGAGGAATATGGGTATTGCCCGGTCCGCTGAAGACCGGCGGGATAAATTTGGACGGGGTATGCATGCGTCAGTTTCGCCATTCCATTCTTCTGACCGGCGCGGCGTTGCTGGCGCTTTGCGCGCCCGCCCTGGCCGCCGCGAAGAAGCCCGTGCCGCCGCCCACCGATCCGCGCATTCCTTTGCTGGAACAGCAATTGCGGGACATTCAACAACAGTTGGGCGAGATCAAGAACGCGCAAGGCGCCAATGACTATAGCGGCGCGGTAGCCGATCTGAAGCGCAGCTCTTCCAATCAATATGTCGATATCAACAATCGCCTGGACGGGCTGAACAAGACGACGATCGACAATGGCCGGCTGACGGTCAGCAGCCCGAACGGAGCCTTCAGCCTGTCGCTGCGTGCCCTGGTGCAGTTCGACGTGGGTTATTTCGCGCAAGGCCGCAACCCGTCCAGCGTGGATCTCAACAGCGGCACCAATTTCCGCCGTGCGCAGCTCGGTTTCCAAGGCACGGTGTTCAAGGACTGGGCCTATAACTTCCTCTACGATTTCGGCGGCTATGGCGTGGAAGGCCGCGGCTATATCTACAACGCCTATATCCAGTATGACGGACTGAAGCCGTTCG
>Ga0268266_10005483_pt1 | contig 11813 bp, 9 predicted proteins | sample KBSS13metaG_FD_190356 | JGI IMG/M metagenome (GOLD analysis project Ga0268266, IMG submission 190356) | Switchgrass rhizosphere microbial communities from Kellogg Biological Station, Michigan, USA - KBS S1-3 metaG (SPAdes) (version 2) | ecosystem: Host-associated > Plants > Roots > Rhizosphere >... | reverse complement strand
TGGCTCGATGGGAGCAGTGAGCAGTTCCTTGCCCCCCACGTTGTATGAGGAGATGGAACCCGAATTGCGATCGATGGCGATGGAGAAGGCATCGCTGGAGACCACGAAGTGATCGGGGATCTCGGCGAGCTTCAGCACTGACGAACTCTCAACTTTGCGCTCGGGCGCGGAACCACCGGTAGAGGGAAACTCAAATTGATCCCACGTGACGAGGTGCCCCGCAGGAGCCCACGGCGTATCCTGCGCCAGCTTGAAGCTGACGGTGAGGATGTACTCGGAGCCTGGCGCCGGAGTTGGCTGCTTCAAATCCAGGGTGACTTCCTTCGACTCTCCGGGAGCTACGTCCTCCACGGGAAACTCGCCGCTCTGGACGCTCTTACCGTTTTCATCCAGGGTCCATGAGGCGCGAACGAAGCCGAGCGTAGCGAAGTTGTACTTGTTGTGAATGCGGATCTTGCCTGTGACCAAGTCGACGGCTTCAACCTTGATTTCCGCGTAGGACTTTTTCACTTCGCTCAGCCCGGGATGCGGGGTGCGGTCGGGCAGAACGAGGCCGTTGGTGCAGAAGTTGTCATCGTTGGGCTTGTCTCCGAAGTCTCCGCCGTAGGCCCAGAAATCCTTGCCATTGCTGAGCTTCCTGCGGATGCCCTGATCGACCCAGTCCCAGATGAAGCCGCCGTGTGCCCAGGGCTCCTTTTCGAAAAGATCCCAGTACTGCTGGAAGTTTCCAGTGCTGTTGCCCATGGCATGCGCGTATTCAATTTCGAAGAAGGGGCGTCCATTGCCGAAGGTCTTGTAGTACTCGACGATGTTCTGGGGTTTGGCGTACATGGGCGAGAGAGCGTCGCCGTGAATGCTGTCGTGGGGCTCGTAAATGATGAAGAACTCGGGATGGTTCGTTTTGCCCCATTCTTTGGCGGCGACGAAGTTGGCTCCCCAACCTGCTTCGTTCCCCATGGAGAATCCGATGATGGAGGGATGATTCTTGTCGCGTTCGATCGTGCGGCGGAAGCGGTCTACGATGGGTTCGCGGAAGTCGGCGCCGTCGGAGATGGGCTGCTTTTCTCCGGAACCATAGCCGTGAGACTCGACGTTGGCTTCATCGAGGATGTAGAGGCCGTATTCGTCGGCGAGCGCGTACCACTCGGAGACGTTGGGGTAGTGGCAGGTACGCACGGCGTTGATGTTGTTCTGCTTCATCAGCTTGATGTCTTCGATCATCATTTCGCGCGTGACGACCTGGCCGCGATCGGGATCGAACTCATGGCGATTGACGCCGCGGATCATCAGCTTCTTGCCGTTGAAGAGAATCTGATTGCCTTTGATCTCGGACTGGCGGAAGCCCATCTTCCACGGAACCACTTCGACGGTGTTGCCTTTGGCGTCCTTCAGCGTGAGCACGAGTTGATAGAGGTAGGGGATCTCGGCGGACCACTTGTTGGGTTTGGAGACGGCTTGCTGGAGATTGAGGTCGGCGTCTTTGCCTGCGAGGATGCTGACCTTTCTCGTCAGAGACAAGACAGGTTTTCCTGCAGCGTCGATCAATTTCGCTTCGACCGTCGCTGCCGCGCCTTTCGCGACGCCTGTGTTGGCAAGGCTGAGGTGCAACTTGAAGGTTGCATTGTCATAGGTGCTGTCAAACGGCGTGAGTATCTGAAAGTCGCGGATGTGGAGGGGGGCGCGCGAGACCAGCGTGACGTCGCGGTAGATGCCGCTCATACGCCAAAAGTCCTGGTCCTCCATGTAGCTGCCGTCGGACCAGCGATAGACTTCGACTGCGATCGTGTTTTTGCCGGGCTGAAGGTATTTCGTGATGTTGTATTCGGAGACCATGCGCGTGTCTTCGCTATAGCCGACCTTCTGGCCGTTGATCCACACGTAATAGGCGGAGTTGACGCCGTTGAAGAGGAGATAGGTCTGACGTCCGTTCCACGAAGCAGGCACTTCAAACTCGCGACGATATGAGCCAACCGGATCGCGCTGATCGTAGGCTGTCCAAGTGTGATCGTCCGGGGTGCTGGTGACACGCGGGGCATCGCGTTTGAAGGGATACGTGATGTTTGTGTAGATCGGTGTGCCATAGCCCTGCATCTCCCAGTTGGAGGGAACGGGAATTTCCTTCCAGGAACTCACGTCAAAGTCAGGCTTGTAAAAATCGGCCGGGCGCTGATCAGGCTGCTTCACCCAGTGGAACTTCCAGTTGCCATTGAGCGACTGCACCCAGGGAGAATTCTGGGCGCCTTGAAGAGCCGAGGACTCATCGGGGAAGGGCGTGAATGTCGCGCGCGCGGGCTCTTTGTTGATTCCGAAGACGTGGGGATTCTCCCAGTCGGGTGTCTCGGCGTTCTGCGGTTGCGAGTAGAGGCAAGTTGAAGCGAGGAGCGCTAGGGGCAGCAGAGAGGATGTAAAGGCTTTCATTTTCAGCTCTTCCCGGTACAGATATGCTTCGCGTGGGAATTCTACTATCCGACAGGCATTCCAATGCCGGGGACAGCCAGCCCTGCAGGCCACAAGTGCTACCCAACTGGAATAGCGCTTTTCGCATCCAGTCTCACTGAATCTGGAGGAACGAAGCCTAGGTATGTTGAAGTTTGCAATCGCGATAGGTCTTTTATGTGTAACGGGAAGCTCGTGTGGGGCGTACGCCCAGAGGCGCGTGGAAGCCGGCCTCTTCCTCGACTACCTGGACGTTTCCCAAACAGAGACTCACAATTTCGGAATTGGCGGCCGGCTTGGGTTTCGGGTGCATCACGACGTGATGGCGGAAGGAGAACTCGCATACGACTACGGGGTCAACTTTCAGGAGGCCTACCGCAATATTGCGGATGGAAATCTCACCGCGATTGAAAAGACTTCGATTGGAGTGACGGAAGGCCTGTTTGGGCCGAAGCTTCAGAGAGCAGACGGCCACCTGCGGCCATTTGTCACGCTGAAGGGCGGGTTCGTCGATTTCCGATTAAGCCCGAGCCTGATTCCATACAGCGGTGTAACGAGCGCAGTGCTCGGAATCCGCGACTCCAACCTGAATGGGGCAATCTATCCGGGCGGCGGAGCGGCGGCGACCCTGGGACCATTAGGTCTGCGACTGGAGTTTGGAGACCTGATTTACTTCAACAATGGAGCCCACAACAACCTGCGGATCACATTCGGACCGATCGTGCGGTTCTGATCAGCTGACGTGGACTACAGGACGGCGCTCGACGTCGGAGACCGCTTTGCGCAGAACTTCGTGCGTGAGGGGCGCCACGTCGCCTTCGCCGAAAAAAAGGAATCGAAAAATGTTGGCGACGGGGTTCCCTTCAGTCCACTTGAAGTAGATGTGCGGGACCCGGCCAGTGACCTTTTCGATGTGGATCAGTATGGCGGCGATGGAATTCGCGACCATCGGGCTGTTGGCGCGCAGGACGCAGTGCCTCCCCAGTCTTGATCCAGCCACTATCAGGTGCTCTGCGAACTCGGAAGCATCCGTTCGTTCGACTTCCAGGAAGAGAATGGGAACGTGCTCGGGGAGCCCGTGGAATGTCCGAACGAGGCCTTCTATCCGATCGAGATCCTTGACGGTAGTGACTGCCCTGGGACGGCGGGCGATAAGCCGGATGGGCTGATCGCCGCTGTCATGGACAAGGCAGACGACTTCAGAGGAGAAGTCGACGCCCGAGATGCGGAGTTCCGTAGAGCGTGTAGCACGCGAAACAAAGGAAGTGAACATGATGGTCGCAATGAAGATGCAGGAGATCTTCAGACCCTCCGGCCGCTCCCAGATGTTCATTGCAGTGGTGTAGACGAAGATGATGGCCACCAGCAAGAACGGCCAGCGGCCCCGGGTCTTCCATGCGGACATGGTTACGGCGCAGGCAGCGGACGTGATGAGGACGAGTACGCCGGTGGCGTAAGCGCCGCCTTGCGCATCGACGTTGGCATGAAACCGGGCGGTGACGAAGAAGGCTACGCCGACAAAGACAAGTACCAGCGGACGAGATGCGCGCGCCCACTCAGGCGCCATGCCGAAGCGCGGCAGGTAAAGCGGAATGAGGTTGAGAAGGCCGGCCATCGCGGACGCGCCGGCAAAGCCAAGAATGAGAATCGTGCTGATGTCGTACACGGTTCCGAACCCATTGCCGAAGTACTGATGCGCGAGATAAGCCAGGGCGCGGCCATTGGCTTCGCCTCCTTCTTCGAAGGCTGCGGGCGGGATGAGTACGGTGGTGATGAAACTGGTGGCGATGAGGAAGACGCTCATGATGCAGGCGGCTGTTACAAGCAGCTTGCGCGTGTTGCGGATTCGCGCTTCGATCGTTTCGCCGTGGATGAGAGGCATCACGGCAACTCCGGTCTCGAATCCGGAGAGGCCAAGCGCGAGGCGAGGGAACAGCAGCAGGCAGATCGCGACGATTCCGAGCCAGTGAGGATGCTGCGCGAGAGCCTCGTTCTTCCAGATGTCGATGCGCAGAGGATGGCGCAGGACTTCGACCGCAGCGCGTACCGTGACCACGGCGTTGAGCAGAAGATACGCAGCGACGAGAACAACCGCGATGTGGATGGCTTCGCGGAACCCCTTGAGGAAGACAAGGCCGAGAATGGAAAGAATCAGCAGGGTGATGAACATCTGGCTGCTGAGCCAATGAGGAGCAAAAGGATTGTGGACGAAGTGTGCAGCCGCGTCGGCCGCCGAGAGCGTCATGGTGATGATGAAGTCGGTGGTCGCGAACCCGAGCAGCGCGAGGACAAACAGCTTGCCGGCCCATTCTGGAAAGAGGCGCTCGAGCATGGCGATGCTGCCCTGGCCATTGGGGCTCGCCTTGGCGACTCGCGCGTACAGGGGGAGAGCCGCGAACAGGGTGACGAGGACGAGTACGAGGGTAGCGAAGGGGGAGAGAAATCCCGCGGCCAGAAACGCGATACCTGGCTGATACCCCAGAGTGGAGAAATAATCGACACCCGTAAGGCACATGACGGCCCACCAGGGGTGGACGGGCTCCGGGGCGCTGTGCACTCCTTTCGGAAGCTTGATGTCCGCGAGGAGCCAGTCGGTTAAGCCTAGCTTTGTCATTTAGTTCGAGTGCCTTCGATGAGTCGGGTCAAGTTCAGTTGGATGCTTGTTCCAGAACAGTGGTGCGAAAAGGAACGGTCAAGTCAGGCGGCTGGAGTTTGTGACCTTGGCAGGCGGCGGGGTTCTCGAAAGCATTGGAAAGCCATTGTAACTGCGTGCTATGCTTCGGCCAGAGAGGCTGAATGAGAGGCCATATCCCAGTCACGCAGCAGCCGGTATCAGCGACAAAGCGCTGGTCGCGGGCTCGCGTGCGGTGCCTCTGCCCTCGACGCCACTTGCGAGTGCTGCCCTCCAGCACTCGACCTAGTCTCTTCGGCGGCGATTAGTACCCTGCCTGCCGAAGGCCCTCGCCTGGACCTGTACGGGTCCGCAGAACAGAATACCCCTTCAGCGGGGTCGCGGCTGCATCCCCTTTGCAGCCTGCAACCGATCGACGAGGAGACTATAGATGACAAAGCAAGAGATGCATGCAAAGTTTGGACCAAAGCTCAAGGGACCTGTGCCGGGCCCCAAAGCCAAGGCCGCCGTTGAAGCTGACGGACGGCTGATCTCGCCCAGCTACACGCGGTCGTATCCGCTGGTGGTGAAGCGTGGACGCGGCTGCCGCGTGGAGGACGTGGATGGAAATGAGTTCCTCGATTTCGCAGCGGGAATCGCCGTGACTTCAACAGGGCATTGTCATCCTGAAGTGGTGGAGGCGATCCAGAAGCAGGCGGCGGAGCTGATTCACATTTCAGGGACGGATTTCTATAACGAGCCGCTGACACAGCTGGCAGAGAAGTTGTCGGCGATTGCGCCTATGCGCGGGCCACACCGCGTGTTTTATGGCAACTCCGGCGCGGAAGCGGTTGAGTGCGCGATCAAACTGGCGCGGTATCACACAGGGCGGCAGCACATCATCGCCTTCCTGGGCGCGTTTCACGGGCGCACGATGGGCGCGCTTTCGCTGACTGCGTCGAAGCCGCAGCAGAAGCGGAGATTTGCGCCATTGATGCCGGGCGTAACGCACGTGCGCTATCCGTACGCGTATCGGGGATGCACGGGCGGGCCGCAGGAAGAAGAGGCATTCAGCTTGGGGTGCGCGCGGTATATCGAGGAGAAGCTTTTCAAGACAATTTTGCCGCCGGAAGAAGTGGCTGCGATCGTGGTTGAGCCAATCCAGGGCGAGGGTGGTTATGTCGTCGCTCCTGACAATTTCCTCCGCGAATTGCGCTCGATCTGCGACAAGTACGGGATCATGCTGGTGGCGGATGAGGTGCAATCGGGCGCCGGGCGTACGGGCAAGTGGTGGGCAATTCAGCATTCGGGCGTGGAGCCGGACATTATCTGCTCAGCCAAGGGCATCGCGAGCGGCATGCCGCTGGGCGTGTGCATGAGCAAAGCCAGTGTGATGGACTGGGTGCCGGGCTCGCACGCTTCGACGTTTGGAGGCAATCCGGTCTCGCTCGCAGCGGCGCTGGCTACAGTCGAAATTCTTGAGCGCGAGGGAATCGGAAACGCGGCGAAGGTCGGCGCGAAGATGATGGAACGGCTCAATGGCTGGAAGAAGTCGCACCCGCTGGTCGGCGACGTACGGGGGCGTGGACTGATGATCGGTGTCGAACTGGTGAAAGATAAGGAGACGCGCGAGCCAGTGACTGAACTGCGGAACCGCGTCGAGGCCGTGGCGTTCGAGAAGGGGCTGGTCATCCTCGGGTGCGGCGAGACCTCGATCCGGCTATGTCCTCCGCTGATTATGAGCGAGGATGAAGCCATGGTGGGTTTGGACATCCTGGAAGACGCCCTGACGCAGGTGGAGCAAGAGTTTGCCGGCACGCGGGAGCTGGCGGGCACCAGAGCGTAGACGGGATAACAAGACAAAGGCCGGAGCGGCATTGCTCCGGCCTTTTCTACGTTGCGGTCTGCTTACTTGGCAGAGCAGGCTTTATTGCGATCGGGACGGGCGCCAGCGGCCTTCGCTTCCGCTTCGGACATGTATTTGCCCGCCTTAGTCGTGCCATAGAACTGGGTTCCATAGCAGTGGTAAACGTTGGTGGATGAGTTGACCCAGACTAGACCGGGAGCGCCGCCAGGAGCTGCGGTGCGGGGTGTCTTGGGCCCGGTCGACTTGGTGGAGGATGACGACGGGGCTGGGCTGGCGGCAGGCGCGGGCGAACTGGAGGACTTGGCGGCGGGAGCAGCTGTTGAGCTTGCAGACGGAGCGGAGGCAGCGGCAGGAGTTGCGTCGGCTGCATACCACGTGTCGATTCCTTTGTGTCCGCGGCAGGCGCCCTGTTTCTTGGGAGCTGAGGTGAACGTACCGTCCTTGCACTTGCCAGTTGTTCCTGCGGGCGCGCCGGCCGGCGCCTGAGCGAGCAAGATGCAAGGAGAGAGGATCAACCCTGCGACGAGAGCCTGGAGAGATCTAATTTTCATGCTTACCGTCCTTTGTGGTGGGCTGGAGGGGAAGGCTCCAGCGCCCAAATAGTACAGCACAAGGGATAGATGCGCACAGGTCATTTTGATAAGACACTTTTCAGAGCAAATTCAATTGCAGGTTGAACGGGTGAGCCTATACTGTGTTTCGCAGTCAGGCCCAGGCTTGAGAAAGGATTTTGTACTATGAGCTTTCTTGATTCGGTAACAAATATGGCCAAAGGCCTCTCGGAGGGCGGAGACCACGCCGCTGTTGCAGGCGGCTTGTTAGAACACCTCGGAGGAGCAGGCGGAGTTGCCAGTCTGATCCAGTCCATGCACCAGAACGGCGCGGGCGGCCTCGTCCAGCAGTGGGCGAATGGGCAGACCCAGCCTGCGAATCCGGGCGCGGTGGAGCAGGCGATTGGCGGGTCTAGTTTGATTGACAGCATTGCACAGCGGACGGGAATGTCGCCCGACGCCGTGAAGATGAGCCTGGCGACAGTGCTGCCGCTGATTGTGAGCCATCTGACATCGAATGGGCATGTAACAACTGACGGGCAGGTTACGGGCACCCCGGCCCCAGAGAGCGGATCTTTGCTCCAGTCGATTCTCGGGAAGCTCCTATAGGACTTAGAGCTCAGGGATTGGCTCGTCTTCTAAGCGGCCGGACAAATTTTTAGGTTCTGCAAGGAGGGCCTGTTGGCAAGCAAGTTTGTTCTGAAGAAGTCTTCTGACGGGCAGTTCCGTTTTGTTCTAAAAGCTGGAAACGGGGAGACAATTCTTACCAGCGAGTTGTACAAGGCGAAGCCTTCGGCCTTGAGCGGGATCGAGTCGGTGAAGAAAAATGCCGCACTCGATGAGCGGTATGAGAAGAAGGTCGACAAGGCGGGGCACCCGCGGTTCAATCTGAAGGCGGGCAACCACGAGATCATCGGAAGCAGCGAAGGCTACAACAGCGAGGCTGCACGCGATAACGGGATCGCTTCCGTGAAGGCAAATGCCGCGACCGCGGTTGTTGAAGACGAAACGGCATAGCTTTTTGCCAGGCTGGATGTGCGCGCGGGCACGGCGCAGCGATCAGAGTGCGATGCAGACTGGATCGCATGGAATTTCTGCGCCTTATGCGCGTTGAATGGATGGAGCGCGCCTTTGCCGGACTCAACTGGATCGCTCGCAAGCGAGGTCGGGATTCCGGACCTGCGCATCTGACGGTTGGCATTGATGGTGAAGACGCGGTCTTCTTTTATCTGCTGCGAAAGACATATACCGTCGTGGCGCGAAGATGGTCTTCAGGAGACGTGCCCGGCGACGTCGACTTGATCGCGTGGGCTGGACCGGTGCTGTGCTTCATTGAAGTGAAGACGCGCACGGCTCATGATCTGACTCCTGCTGAAACCGCGGTCGATGAGCACAAACGCCATGTGCTGCGAAGACTGGCGCGCCGCTACGTGCGACAGCTGCCAGGACGCGAGTTTCCCCCGGTTCGGTTCGACGTAGTGAGTGTCTATGCGGTGCCTGGGCAGGAGCGGGAGTTCGTACACTTTGAGGGCGCGTTTGCTTGGGATGAGGGGTGGCGAGACTGAACGCGCGACTCTAACCCTTAGCGTCTTCGAACTCTTCGTGCCAGGCCATCTGAATTGCTTCGAGGCGGCCCTCATTTGACTTTGCTGGGTCGTCAGCGAAGCCCTCCAGCTCTGTCACATACTTATGAAGGTCAGTGAAGCGCACCGTGAGCGGGTCAAGCTCGGGAAACTTCTCCTGCAGCTGAATGCCGATCTCTTCTGAGTCCGTCCAGAGAATTTCGCGGGGCATTGGTTCTCCTGTTTTGGTGAATAGCACTTTTCGTTACCCACCCATTCCGCAAAGACCGCGGAATGGATGGGGCACCCGCGTTCTTCGGCCGATTTAGATTTGGCTATTTGTTGTCGGCCAAAGCCAGCGGTTTGCCTTCAGACGTGTAGTTACGATTCCACTTGGGGATTTCGACTACGTAGGAGCCGGGCTTGGTAATGATGGCCTGGCAGCCGAGGCGCGAGTTGAGCTGCTGATCGGCAGCCATGTCAAGGCGATCGAGCTCGTCGTCGTCTGCTTCGCTGATGCCCTCTTTACCGTCCTTCACCCAGATGTGGCAGGTGGTGCATGCGCACGAGCCGCCGCAGGCGTGATCGAGGAAGATGTTGAAGTTCTCAGCAACGTCGAGGAAGGACATGGGCTTGCCGTGATGGTCGTAAGGCAAGGTTCCGAATTCGAATTCGACGGTCTTGCCTTCGGGCATAAAGGTGACGCGGACGAGTTTGTCCGGGGGAATGTTGGTGGTGTTTGCTTCAGCCATTTTCTTTTTCCTTTAGCTGCTCTTCGGCGACTTTGGTCTTATGGGGGCTAAAGCCCCCTTTTGACTTCAAGATCGGTCTTCGGCACGACTGAAGTCGTGCGGTGATACAAAACAACTACTTAAATTCCGCGGGTGCCATGGGGTGGGGCGCAGTCAATTCTTCGTTAAGTTGTTCGCCGGCTTCCCCCATCGTTTTACCGCGGATAGCAGATGTGACGGCAGCGTCCATCATCAGCTCGGCCAGGCGGTGCGTTGATTTGTCGAGGGCGAGGGTAGCTTCGCGGATCGCGCCGAAATCATCGCCAGACTTTACAGCGGTGAGGTGATTGCGTGCCGCATCAATAGTGGAGATTTCTTCGCCACGCAGTTGGCCCCATGCGGAATTCGTTTTCGCCTGATCGACTTTTGCGAGGATCGTGTCCGCTTCGTGGCGGGCTTCAATCAGCAAGCGCTTTGCGAAGTCGGCTTCGGCGTTGTCAAAGGAGTCGAGGATCATGCTTTCGACTTGCTCGTCGGTGAGGCCATAAGTCGGCTTAACCTCGATCTGGGCCTGTTGGCCTGATCGCTGTTCACGCGCGGAGACCTGGAGGATTCCGTCGGCATCAATGAGGAACTTGACTTCGATTCGCGGCAGTCCTGCGCTCATGGGCGGAATGCCCTTCAGGTCGAAGCGAGCGAGGGAACGGCAGTCGGCGGCTAGTTCGCGTTCGCCCTGCACGACGTGAATGGCGACGTTCGTCTGGCCGTCAACACCGGTGGTGAAGTGCTCCGTGGCCGAGGCAGGGATGGTGGAGTTGCGCTGAATGATCTTCGCGACCGTGCCGCCGAGGGCTTCGATGCCGAGTGATAGCGGCGTCACATCGAGCAGGAGCATCTCTTCCGTAGTTGCCGATGCTCCGGCGAGTATGTCGGCCTGCACCGCCGCGCCGAGCGCGACAACTTCGTCAGGGTTGAGTTCTATGTGCGGCTTCTTGCCGCGTGCCGTGAGTTGGAAAAGATCTTCGACGAGTTTGCGGACGGCGGGGATGCGCGTGGAACCACCGACGAGCACGACTTCGTCGATCTGCTCGGCAGTGACGCCTGCATCGGCGAGAGCCTGTTTGCACGGGCCGGCGGTGCGATTGAGCACGGGCTCGATCAATTGCTCGTATACTTCGCGCGGGATCTCGCGCTGGTAGCGATCTCCGTTGGGCAGCTCCAGATCGAACCGCGCGACTTGTTCAGAAGAAAGCTGGATCTTTGCATCGATCGCAGACTTGCGTAGCGCCTGTACGGCGCCGGGATGCCGGCGTAGATCGATGCCATGCTCGGAGTGGATCTCGTCGAGGGCAATTGAGAGCAGCAGATTGTCGATGTCGTCGCCGCCGAGGTGGGTGTCGCCGTTGGTCGACTGCACTTCGAAGATGCCGTCGCGCAATTTGAGAATGGAAATGTCAAAGGTGCCGCCACCAAGATCGTAGACGGCGATCAAGCCTTCCTTTTTACGATCGAGACCATACGCGAGTGCTGCCGCGGTGGGCTCGTTTACCAGGCGCAGCACCTCGAGGCCGGCCATGCGGCCCGCGTCCTTGGTGGCCTGGCGCTGCGCGTCGTTGAAGTAAGCGGGAACGGTGATGACTGCCTGGGTGACCGGCGATCCAAAGAAGCGCTCAGCGTTCCGCTTGAGCTGGCGCAGGATGTACGCGGAGATCTCAGGCGGCGTGAAGCGCATTTCGCCAAGCTGGATACGTGGAACTTCGCCTGCTTCGGCATCGTCGGCGAGGCGGAACGGGAAGAACTTGAGCTCGCTCTGTACTTCTTCGAGCCCGCGGCCCATCAGCCGCTTGACGGAGTAGATGACTCGCTCGGGAGTCTCGACCAGGGTGCGGCGCGCGCTGTTGCCAACGGTGACGGTGGGACGACCATCCTCCGGCATCGGATCGAGCGCCACTACAGACGGAACAAGATTCGAGCCGTCAACGCCGGGAATGACTACGGGCTTGTCGCCCTCCATATATGCGACCAGGGAGTTGGTGGTTCCCAAGTCAATTCCAA
>Ga0268266_10005477_pt1 | contig 11822 bp, 15 predicted proteins | sample KBSS13metaG_FD_190356 | JGI IMG/M metagenome (GOLD analysis project Ga0268266, IMG submission 190356) | Switchgrass rhizosphere microbial communities from Kellogg Biological Station, Michigan, USA - KBS S1-3 metaG (SPAdes) (version 2) | ecosystem: Host-associated > Plants > Roots > Rhizosphere... | reverse complement strand
TCCTGCGCGGGGATAAGGCGCGGTTCCTGGATTTCGAGCCGGCGGAGCATCCGGTGGTGCTGCAGCTGGGTGGGTCGGACGCGCGCGAGCTGGAGGCGAGCGCCCGCTGGGGTGCACGCTGGGGCTATGATGCGATGAACCTCAATTGCGGCTGCCCGTCGGACCGGGTGCAGTCGGGCCGGTTCGGCGCCTGCCTGATGGCCGAGCCGGACCATGTCGCCGATCTGGTGCGGGCGATGATCGCCGGCGCCGAGGGCACGCCGGTCACGGTCAAATGCCGCATCGGCATCGAACCCAGGCCCGATCCGAACCGGGACGAGTACGAGGCGCTGGCGGAGTTCGTTTCCAAGGTGCGCGATGCCGGTGCGGCGGGGCTGGTGCTGCATGCCCGCAACGCGGTTCTGGACGGCCTGTCGCCGAAGGAGAACCGGGAGATTCCGCCGCTGCGCCATGAATTCGGCTTTCGGCTGAAGCAGGATTTTCCCGGCCTGCCGATCATGCTGAACGGCGGCATCCAGACGCTGGAGGATGTACGGACGCATCTCGCGCATGTCGACGGCGTCATGCTGGGCCGGGTCGCCTATCAGGAGCCTTATCGCCTGGCCGAGATCGACGCCGCGCTCTTCGGCGGCACGCCGCCGTCACGCCATGAGGTGGTGGAGAAGATGCTGCCCTTCATCGAGCAGCGCCTGTCGGCCGGGGCGCCCTTGAAGGCGATCACCCGCCATATGCTGGGGCTGTTCCAAGGCCTGCCCGGCGCCCGGCGCTGGCGGCGGATACTGTCGGAGGATGCGCACCGGCCAGGCGCGGGGCCGGAGCTGGTACGGCGGGCGGCCGGGGCGGTTTCAGCGGATTGGGAGGTCAGGGCAGCCTAAACGCTGAAGCTCTCCCCGCAGCCACAGCGGCTCTTCTCGTTCGGATTGTTGAAGACGAAGCCGGACTGCATCGTGCTTTCGACATAGTCCATCTCGCTGCCCAGCAGGAACATGGTCGCGGCGGGGTCGATGAAGATCTTCACGCCCTTGTCCTCGACCACCTCCTCGAAGCGCTTCTGCTCCTTGGCGTACTCGACGAAATAGCTGAGGCCCGAGCAGCCGCGCGTCTTCACGCCGACGCGCAGCCCCAGGATCTGATCCTCGGCCGCGCTCTCCTGCCCCTTGGCGACCAGCGCCCTGACGCGGTCAGCCGCCGCGTCGGTCAGGGTCATCGCTTTCGGAAGTGCCATTCCCATCAGTACGTCCTCTAGAACATGCCGAGTTGCAGTTTCGCCGTCTCGGCCATCAGACCCGGGTTCCAGCCCGGCTCCCAGACCAGTTCGACATCGACGTCGCCCAGCCCTTCGACGGCGGAGACCGCGTCGCGGACCTGGTCCGGCATCTCGCCGGCGACCGGGCAGCCCGGGGCGGTCAATGTCATCTTGATCGCCACGTTCTCGGCCTCGTCGATCTCGATCTTATAGATAAGGCCGAGCTCATAGATATTCACCGGGATCTCCGGGTCAAATACGCCTTTCAGCGCCTCGACGATGCCGGGCAGCTTGGGATGGCCGATCGGCGCCTCGATCGACGGCGGCTCAGCCTCCATGTCGCGGACGGTGTCGTCGACAACCGCTCCATCGATGTTACTCATACCCCGATCTCCTGGGCCGCAATGTCCTCTTTGGCCTTTCCATTCATGGCCTTATCCATCGTGTGCCACGCCAGAGTCGCACATTTCACCCGCATCGGGTACTGGCGCACACCGGCCAGGATCTGCATCCGGTCGGCAGTATCCTCATCAAGGTCCGCGAGGTCGGCCTCGTCCTCATGGCCGGTGCACAGCGCATGCATGGTCTCGAACAGATGATGGGCGTCGGCCTGGGTGCGGCCCTTCAGCATCTCGGTCATCATCGAGGCCGAGGCGACGGAGATCGCACAACCCTGGCCCTCAAACGCCGCGTCTTCGATCTTGCCCTCGCCATCGACGGTCAGGAACACGTCGATCGTGTCGCCGCACATCGCGTTATGGCCGTGCGCGGTCCGGTTGGCGCCGTCCGGATGGCCGAAATTCCGGGGGCTCTTGCCGTGATCCAGGATCACTTCCTGATAAAGGTCCCTGAGGTCGCTCATAGTTTGAATATCCGTTTGACCTGGCCCACCGCCTCGACGAGCGCGTCGGCCTCGGCCTTGGTCGAATAGAGTGCAAAAGAGGCGCGGGCGGTCGCGGTGACGCCCAGCCGGTCCATCAGCGGATGGGCGCAGTGATGCCCGGCGCGGACGGCCACGCCCTGCTGGTCCAGGATCGTCGCCACGTCATGGGCATGGGCCCCGGCCATGGTGAAGGAGATGATCGCCCCCTTCTCCGCCGCGGTCCCGTGGATGGTCAGCCCGTCGATTGCCGCCAGGCGCTCGGTCGCATAGGCCAGCACCTCGTCCTCATGATCGGCGACCAGGGCGGGACCGAGATCGGCCAGATAGTCGATGGCGGCGGCCAGGCCGATCGCCTCGACGATCGCCGGCGTGCCGGCCTCGAAGCGGTGCGGCGGCTCCTTGAAGGTAGTGCGGGCGAAGGTGACGCGGTCGATCATGTCGCCGCCACCCTGATAGGGCGGCATCGCCTCCAGCAGCGCATATTTGCCATAGAGCACGCCGATGCCGCTGGGCCCGTACAGCTTGTGGCCGGAGAAGGCATAGAAATCGGCATCCAGCGCCTGCACGTCGACCTGCTTGTGCACGGCGGCCTGGCAGCCGTCGACCAGTACCACCGCCCCCTGGGCGCGGGCCATGCGCACGATCTCGCGCACCGGCAGGATGGTGCCAAGCGCGTTCGACATGTGCGAAACGGCGACCAGCTTGGTGCGCGGGCCGATCAGCTTGGCCATCTCGTCGAGCCGGATCTGGCCGGTATCGTCGATCGGCGCGACCCTGATCTCAAAGCCCTTCTCGGCGCGCAGCATCTGCCACGGCACGATATTGGCGTGATGCTCCAGCTCGGTCAGCACGATCTCGTCGCCGGGGCCGAGATTCTTCCGGCCCCAGCTCTGCGCCACCAGGTTGATCGATTCGGTGGCGTTGCGGGTGAAGACGATCTCGTCAGCCTTGGCGGCATTGAGGAAGCGCGCGACCTTGGCGCGGGCGCTCTCGAACGCGTCGGTCGAACGCTGGCTGAGGAAATGCACGCCGCGATGGATGTTGGCGTAGTCCTCTTCCATGAAGCGCGACATGGCGTCGATGACCGCGCGCGGCTTCTGCGCCGAGGCGGCACTGTCGAGATAGACCAGTGGCTTGCCATGGACCTTGCGCGACAGGATCGGGAAGTCGGCGCGCACGCGCTCGACATCGTAGCCGTTGGTGCGCCGTGCCCGATGGATCGGATCGACCGAAGCCAAAGTCATGAAATTTCCCCTTTCGGCGCGGAACGCCCCGTCAGCCAGTTTGCCGCCGCCAGCCCGAAGGCCTCGCGCACGTCGTCCCGGTCGATCTCGTCCAATGCGCCGCCGATAAAGCCCTGGATCAGCAAAGCCCGCGCTTCAGCCTCGGGGATTCCCCGGGCGCGCAGAAAGAACAGCGCATCCGCGTCCAGTCGACCCACGGTCGCGCCGTGGCTGCATTTGACGTCGTCGGCGTGAATTTCAAGCTCGGGCTTCACATCGATCTCGGCCTGCGGCGACAGCAGCAGGGTCTGGCTCAGCTGATAGCCGTCGGTTTTCTGCGCATCCGGGCGGACGAGAATTTTTCCCTGATAGACGGCGCGCCCATCATCGTCGATCACGCCCTTCTGGGTCTGGCGCGACGAACAATGGTCGGCCCGGTGGTCGATCAGCACGGTCGTGTCGGTATGCCGGTCACCGTCGACCAGATAGGCGCCGTCGACCTGCGCGAAACCGCCCGGCTGGGTCAGCTGGACCTCGACCTCACGCCGCACCAGCCCGCCGCCGGCATTGAGCGCGAAAGCCTTGTAGACGGCATCGCGGGCCAGCACCGCGGTCACCGTCTCGACCGCGAAAGCGGCTTTCGATTCGGCATGCTGCACGTAGTGGCGGAAATTGGCTCCGGAGCCGAGCACGATCTCGGCCGCCTGATTGGTGAAGCCGCCGGCCGCGCCGCCCAGATGGCGCTCGACCAGCACCGCCTCGGCCATGTCGCCAAGCTCGACCAGCAGCCGCGGATGCGCCACCGGCGCCTCGCCCACGGAAGCGAACACGACCTCGATATTGCCCCCCAGCGCAACGCCGCGCGGCACGATCAGCACCAGCCCATCCAGGGTCCAGGCGGTGTTGAGCGCCGCCATCGGCTTATGCGTCACGTCCAGTGCCTTACCCAGGCGGGCCTCCAGCAGCGCCGGCTGCCTGTCCAGCATGTCGGCCAGGCTGCCCAGCACGACGCCGGCCGGCAGCTTGCCGATATCGGAATGTTCGGCGGCATAGCGGCCGTTGACGAAGACCAGCCGGTGCGCGGCGGCGACGGCGCCGAGATCGGCCAGCTTGGCCGAGGCTTCACCAACGGCCGGCGTCGGCTCGAAGGTCAGCGCCCTCAGCTTGTTCAGCCCGGTATATTTCCAGGCCTCCTGACGCTGGGTCGGCAAGCCGGTGAAGCCCGCCTTGCCGGCTTCACGCAGCGCGGTCAGCCAGCCGGGGGATATTTCGGTGACGGTGCTCATGCAGCCTGCCCCTCGGCGAACTCGGCATAGCCGGTCTGCTCCAGCTCGTGCGCCAGCTCCGGCCCGCCGGAGCGGCGGATCAGGCCGTGGGCCAGCACATGGACGCGGTCGGGCACGATATATTGCAGCAGGCGCTGATAATGGGTGATGACCAGCATCGAGCGGGCCGGATCGCGCAGCATGTTCACGCCCTCGGCCACCACGCGCAGCGCGTCGATATCGAGGCCACTGTCGGTCTCGTCGAGGATCGCCAGCTTCGGCTCAAGCATCGCCATCTGCAGGATCTCGTTGCGCTTCTTCTCGCCGCCGGAAAAGCCGACATTGACCGCGCGCTTCATCATCTCGTCGGTGATGCCGAGCTTCTTCGACTTGTCCTTGACCGCGCGCATGAACTGGATCGCATCCAGGTCCTTCTCGCCCCGCCCGCGGCGCACCGCATTGACCGCCGTGCGCAGGAAGGTGGCGTTGGGCACGCCGGGGATTTCGACCGGGTATTGGAAGGCGAGGAAAATGCCGGCCGCCGCCCGCTCCTCCGGCGCCATCGCCAGCAAATCCTTGCCGTCATAGGTCACCGAGCCGCCGGTGATCTCATAGCCCTCGCGGCCCGACAGGATATAGGACAGAGTCGACTTGCCGGAGCCGTTCGGCCCCATGATGGCATGAACCTCGCCCGCCGGAATCTCCAGCGACAGGCCCTTCAGGATTTCGCGGCCATCGACTGAGACGCGCAGGTTTTCGATCTTCAGCATCACTTCAATTCCATTATGTGTCGGACAGCAGCTTGCCGCCGACGGCCCAGTGCTCTTTCGCCACGTCCTCGATGATCACCATGATCGAGGACGGGCTGGTGCCCACGATGCGGGCGGTTTCGCGTGTCAGCGCCTTGGCCAGCTCCCGCTTCTGCTCAGCCGAGCGGCCGGCCGCCATTTCGATACGGATGATCGGCATCAGCCGCGCCCCTTGAGCAGGTCGGCGAAGCGCCAGGTCCGCCCGCGGCAGACGGCGATGCCGCCGATGACGACGATCCAGCTCCAGCTCGCTGCGCTGATCATGAATATCTCGGCATGATCGGGCAGGATCGCGAAGTCGATCGCCAACAGCAACGCGATCATCGCGGTCAGAAACAGCCAGCCGCGCCAATTGCCCCAGCTGCCGCGACGGAAACGCTCGCCGCCGTTCATCCCACGCTGCCTTCCAGCGAGATGCCGATCAGCTTCTGCGCCTCGACGGCGAATTCCATCGGCAGCTTCTGCATCACCTCACGGCAGAAGCCGTTGACGATCAGCGCCACTGCATCCTCGGTTGAGAGACCGCGCTGGCGGCAATAGAACAGCTGGTCCTCAGAGATCTTCGCCGTCGTCGCCTCATGCTCCAGGGTCGCCGAGGCGTTGCGGCTTTCGATGTAGGGTACAGTGTGGGCGCCGCACTGGTCGCCGATCAGCAAGCTGTCGCACTGGGTGTAGTTGCGGGCGTTCTCCGCCTTGGGCAGCACCCGGACCAGGCCGCGATAGGTGTTCTGGCCGTGGCCGGCCGAGATGCCCTTCGAGATGATCCGCGACTTCGTGTTCTTGCCGATATGGATCATCTTGGTCCCGGTATCGGCCTGCTGGCGGTTGTTGGTGATCGCCACCGAGTAGAATTCGCCGACCGAATTGTCGCCCTGCAGGATACAGCTGGGATACTTCCAGGTGATCGCCGAGCCGGTCTCGACCTGGGTCCAGGATATCTTCGAGTTGCGGCCGCGGCAGGCGCCACGCTTGGTCACGAAATTATAGATGCCGCCCTTGCCCTCGGCGTCGCCGGGGTACCAGTTCTGCACCGTCGAATATTTGATCTCGGCATCATCGAGCGCCACCAGTTCGACCACCGCGGCATGAAGCTGGTTCTCGTCGCGCTGGGGCGCCGTGCAGCCCTCCAGATAGGACACATAGCTGCCCTTGTCGGCGATAATCAGCGTGCGCTCGAACTGGCCGGTGTTCTTGGCGTTGATGCGGAAATAGGTCGACAGCTCCATCGGGCATTTGACGCCCGGCGGGATATAGGCGAACGACCCGTCGGTGAAGACCGCCGAGTTGAGCGTCGCGTAGCTGTTGTCGCTGTAGGGCACGACCGAGCCCAGATATTTCTTCACCAGCTCGGGATGGTCCCGCACTGCCTCGGAGATGGGGCAGAAGATCACGCCGGCATCGGCCAGCACCTTGCGGAAGGTGGTGGCGACCGAGACCGAATCGAACACGGCGTCGACCGCAACCGGCAGGCGTTCCTGCCCCTCGCCATCCACCTCGTGGATGACGCCGGCCAGTATTTCCTGCTCCTTCAGCGGGATGCCGAGCTTCTCATAAGTGCGCAGCAGCTCGGGATCGACCTCGCCCAGGCTCTTCGGTCCGGCCTTCTGCACAGGTGCGGAATAGTAATAGGCATCCTGGAAGTCGATGGTCGGAAAATTGAGCATCGCCCATTCCGGCTCTTCCATCGTCAGCCAGGCGCGATAGGCCCTGAGCCGCCATTCGAGCAGCCACTCCGGCTCTTCCTTCTTGGCCGAGATGAAGCGGATGATGTCTTCGTTCAGCCCCTTGGGCGCGGTCTCGCTCTCGATGTCGGTGACGAAGCCGTATTTGTATTTCTGGTCGGCCAGCGCCTGCATATCGGCGTTGCGGGCGGCGCGTTCGGCGCTTTCCCCAGTCTTAACGTCTAAAATTGGCGTATCCATTATACCAAACCCTGTTCAGGCCGCCGTTCAGCCGTCGGCATAGCCGCGAACGGCACCGCCATGTCGGCCAAAGTCACGTCCTCGAGCGCGTCGCGGATGGCGCGATTGACCCGGTTCCAGTTGCCCCGCATCGAGCACAGCCGTTCGACCCCGCAATGGTCGGACGAGCCCTCGACGCAGGCGGTGAGCGCGATCGGCCCGTCGACCGCGACGATGATCTCGGCCACCGTGATATCGGCCGCCGGCCGCGCCAGCCCATAGCCGCCATTGCTGCCGCGCTGCGAATCGAGCAGCGCGGAGCGCGCCAGAAGCTTAAGGATTTTGGCGGCGGTCGGCTCAGGCACGGCGGTGCGTTCCGCGAGCCGGGCGGTCGTATACACCTCACCCTCGCGCGCCGCCATATAGGACAGCATCACGACCGCATAATCGGCCAGCTTGGACAGACGGATCACGGGCGACCCCAATAGGACTAATTCAGTCCTCTTTAAATACGAACGATGGGGGTGAGGTCAAGCCGTGGGCTATGCATGCCCCGTATAACTGGAAGGCCGGCCCGCTCAGCGCCCTATTTGCCTCGCCCTATTTGGCTGGGGCGGCGAGCACGCGCTTGATGTCGCCATACGGCGCCTTCGTCGGATGGACCGTACCACTGACCATGTGGAGAATTGCGGTGCCGTCGCTCTCGCGCTGGCTGACCTCGGCGATCTGATCGGTATTCAGCAGGCGGACCGTACCGGATTCCACCGCGACTTCAATGAACCGTGCCACGCCACCCCTCCTAAGCATTTGTCATATATTTTTAACGTACTTTTACCGTATTAAACCCCGAATGCCGTTGCCGGTGGACATGGCGTTTCGACGCATGCGCCGGCCAGGATACGCCAGCCATTGTTACAGTGTTGCTATGCCGCTTGCCGGTCCATGGACCAGTCGTTAGTAAGGGCGCTCAAATCATCGAAGGCGGCAAAAACGTGAGCGACGCGCTGTTAACCGATATCGTCTCGCTGCTGCAGATCGCCTTCATCGACCTGGTTCTGGCCGGCGACAACGCGATCGTGGTCGGGCTGGCCGTCTCCGGCCTGGCGCCGGAGCATCGGCGTAAGGCCATCATGATAGGCCTCGGCGGCGCGGTGGTCCTGCGCATCCTGTTTTCCATTGTCGCGCTCAGCCTGCTGCAGGTGCTCGGCCTGACGCTGGCCGGTGGCCTCCTGCTCGTCTGGGTCGCCTATAAGCTGTACCGCGAGCTTCGGTCCGGCGGCGGCGATGAAGGCGAGCATGGCGGCAATCCGGGGCGCAAGACGTTCTCCGGCGCCGTATTCGCGATCCTGCTGGCGGACGTTTCGATGTCGCTGGACAATGCGCTGGCGGTTGCCGGCGCGGCGCGCGACAATATCAAAATCCTCGTTGCCGGGCTGGTGCTGTCGGTGGCATTGATGGCCGTCGCCGCCGATTGGGTGGCGCGCCTCATCGTGAAATATCGGTGGCTTGGCTATGTCGGCCTCGCCGTCGTCGCCTATGTGGCGATCGACATGGTCGTTCGTGGCACGCGAGAGGTGGCTAACGCCCTCTGAGTTCGCTCGACCCCCGAGTTTGCTCGAACCATGAATCCGATCGAGACATGAATCCGTTCGACATCCAGCCACCCGATGCCGCCGCGCCGCCGACCCCGATCCCGACATCCGAGCTGCTGATCCGCATCGTCGGAACCTGGCCGAGCGAGGAGATGACAGTCGGCGAGCTGATCGACGGCATCGGCGGCCGGGCCTTTTCCATCATCATGCTTCTGCTAACGGTGCCGATCGCAATCCCCGGCCCGCCGGGAATACCGACTGCCTTCTGCATCCCGCTGCTGATCGTCGTGGTGCAACTCTGCCTCGGCCGCGCGGCGCCCTGGCTGCCCCGCTTCGTCCGCAAACGCCGTTTCTCACGCGACGCGCTGCTCAAGACCTTGAAGCGAATCCGCCCGGCCCTGGCCAAGCTGGAAAGCGTCTGCCGGCCGCGGCTGCTGCGCATGACCGACCGCAAAGGCGAGCGCTGGCTGGGCGTCTATTACCTCCTCTGCTGTATCGTATTGTCCAATCCGATCCCGATCCCGTTCAGCCATAATCCGCTGGCGATCGCGCTATCGATCGTCGCTTTGGGATTCGTCGAGCGCGACGGATATGTCATTATCGCAGGTGCAGTCGCGGCGATCGGCGGGATCGCGATCAACATCTCGCTGACAGGCGGCGCGCTGCTGCTGGGGCTCAAACTTCTGCACCTGGTTTAGGCCAAGGCTGGAATAGGACACTGGTACAGGCATGGGCGGCAAGATCATCGTATTCGGTAATGAGAAAGGCGGTTCGGGCAAGTCGACGGCCGCCGTCCAGGTGGCGATCGGGCTGCTGCGCCAGGGACATAGCGTGGCGACGCTCGACCTCGATGCGCGCCAGGGCACTATGTCCCGCTATATGGGCTTCCGCGAGGCGCATGGCGGCCTGCCGATGCCGCGCCGCGCCGCCATCCTGCCCAGCCCGCTCAACAGCCTGACCGACGCCGCCGAGGCCGATCGCTGGGCGCTGGAATCGACGCTCAATGATTTCACCGATGTCGATTTCGTCATCGCCGACACGCCCGGCAACCATACCGGCCTGTCGCGGCTGGCCCATGCCAAGGCCGATGTGCTGGTGACTCCGATCAATGACAGCTTCGTCGATTTCGACATGCTGGCGCGAGTCGATCCCAAGACGCGCAAGGTGCTGGGCCCCAGCGTCTATTCCGAAATGGTGTGGGACCGGCGCAAGGAGCGGGCGATGGCGCGCGGCGCGCCGATCGACTGGATCGTGCTGCGCAACCGGCTGGGCTTCAGCGAATCGCACAACAAGCGCGAGGTCGGCGTTGCCCTGGACGAGTTGGCGAAGCGGATCGGCTTCCGCACGGCGCCCGGGTTCGGCGAGCGTGTGATCTTTCGGGAACTTTTCCTCAGCGGGCTGACGTTGTTCGACCTGGGCAGTAGCGCTGGCGGTCCGCCATTGGCAATGTCCCATGTCGCCGGCCGGCACGAAGCGCGGAGGCTGATCGACGCGATCCTGGCCGGGCCGCCGCTCAGGAGCGCGGTACGCGCCGCGTCTTGAACCTTGAACTGCGGGCCGGCTGTTCTATAAGGTTTTTATGTGAATAGAGGATCGTGATGATGCATCCCCCGGTTCGTAAAGCCGTGTTCCCCGTCGCCGGACTGGGCACGCGTTTCCTGCCCGCCACCAAGGCGATGCCCAAGGAAATGCTGCCGCTGGTCGACAAGCCGCTGGTCCAGAACGCCATCGATGAGGCGCGCGAGGCCGGGATCGAGGAGTTTGTGTTCGTCACCAGCCGCGGCAAAGGCGTGGTGGAAGACCATTTCGACATGCACCCCGAGCTCAACGCCACGCTGGAGACGCGCAACAAAAGGGCGGAACTCGAACTGGTCAAGAAGACCGAAATCAGCTCCGGCCATCTCTATTTCACCCGCCAGCACAAGCCGCTGGGCCTCGGCCATGCGGTGTGGTGCGCCAAGCAGGTGATCGGGCGCGAGCCCTTCGCCGTCCTTCTGCCCGACGACGTCGTGCTGTCCCAGAGGGGCTGCCTGGCGCAGATGCTGGAGGTCTACAACGAGGTCGGCGGCAATGTCGTCGCCGTGGTCGACGTGCCGCGCGAGCATACCAACCGCTATGGCATCCTGGACGTGTCGAGCGACGACGGCCGCATTGCCGCGATCAAGGGGCTGGTCGAGAAGCCGGCTCCGGAGGTCGCCCCCTCCACCCTCTCGATCATCGGCCGCTATATCCTGCAGCCCGAGGTGTTCGACCATCTCGATGCCGGTGTCGCCGGCGCTGGCGGCGAGATCCAGCTCACCGATTCGATGGCCAAGCTGATCGGCAGCCAGCCCTTCCACGGCTTCCGCTTCGAGGGCAAGCGCTATGACTGCGGCGACAAGATCGGCTTCCTGGAGGCCAATATCGCCTTCGCCCTGCAGCGGCCGGACATGGCCGACAAGCTGCGCGCCGCGCTGAAGCCCCTGCTCGCCGAGTAGGATCCCCTGAGTAGCTTCCCCCAAGTAGCTTCCACTGGCGGAATAGACGATAAAGCTACGGACTATTCCTCTCTGACGAGGGTTTCATGCGTATAGCAATGATCGGAACGGGCTATGTCGGGCTCGTCTCCGGCGCCTGCTTTTCGGAATTCGGCGTCGATGTCGTCTGTGTCGACAAGGACGCATCCAAGATCGAGCGGCTGAAGGCCGGCATCATGCCGATCTACGAGCCCGGGCTGGACACGCTGGTGGCCAAGAATGCCGGGGCCGGGCGGCTGACCTTCACCACCGATATCGGCCCGGCCTGCAAGGGCGTCGACGCTGTGTTCATCGCCGTCGGCACGCCCAGCCGGCGCGGCGACGGCCATGCCGACCTGTCCTATGTCTATGCCGCCGCTGCCGAGATCGCACGCGAGATCGACACGT
>Ga0268266_10005470_pt1 | contig 11829 bp, 11 predicted proteins | sample KBSS13metaG_FD_190356 | JGI IMG/M metagenome (GOLD analysis project Ga0268266, IMG submission 190356) | Switchgrass rhizosphere microbial communities from Kellogg Biological Station, Michigan, USA - KBS S1-3 metaG (SPAdes) (version 2) | ecosystem: Host-associated > Plants > Roots > Rhizosphere... | reverse complement strand
CCGATGACTTTGCCGCCGAGCTCGCTCACGGTGTCGGCGAGGGTGAAGCGCTTGCCGTTGTGGACGACATAGCTGAGGCCTTCATCGGACGTGCGGTTGTCGTTGGCGGCGGGGGTCGTCGAACCACTCGCCTGGAGCGCGGCTCCGGCCGTGGCGTTCGGTGAGGGCGTCATGGATGGCGTTGCGGAGGATGATCTCGCCGTGGCCGACGACTTCCCAGAACGCTGCTGCGACAGCGGCGTTCCACCGGTACAGGTCGACGGCCCGGTCCAGGTCGCCGCGGCATGCGGCGACGTAGGGCGCAAGCCGCGGTGCCGAGAGGTGTCGCTGTAGCGCTGCCGGGGGCAGTCTCGGACTCGACACTGTGCGTTGTCCTCCGTATGATGGTGAGCGAAGACCCCGGAGCGATCCCTGGCCGCCCTCTCGGCGAGCTACATCACCGGGGTTATTGCTTTGTCGGGGCGAGTATTCGGACGCCTCTCCCTGGCAGGACCGCCACGACGCCCCACTTCGCCAGGAGCTTGGCCGCGCGTTGCGCCGTTCCGACCGAGACGTCGTGCGCCTGAGCCAGCTCCTTGTTCGACGGCAGCCACTCCGTCCAGGTTCCGTTCTCGATCTTCCGTCGAAGCTCGACGGCGAGTACCTCGTAAGGGTGGTGGGCCACGGAGGGCCGATCATCGAGCACGGCGCGCTCGGCCGGCCGCGCCGGGAGCCGCGCGAAGAGATTCGTCGCCGCTCGTTGGTCCGACTCCGCGACCCAGGCGGTGTAGACGCGCAGGGTCGTCGTGCCGCCGCCACCATGGCCCAGGCGTCCGGCCACGGTCCGGATGTCCACACCCGCGGAGATGAGCTCGGTCGCGGAGTAGTGGCGCAGCTTGTGGATCGAGGTGGCGATGCCCAGCTTGCGGGCGAGCTTGCCGTACCGCTGGGACACCGAGTCCGGGAGCAGGTGCGTGGAGCCGTCCGGCGCGAGCGAGAACACGAACGCGTCGGCCGCCAAGTCAGCGCTGAGCGCCTGTGCTCGACCGGTGCACGTCTCGTGGTGCGCGCGGAGGAGCTGCACGGTCTCGTCGTCCAACGCCAGCCGTCGCTGCTGGTGCGTCTTGGTCGTCTTCTCCCAGGCACGCCCGTCTCGCTGGGCGATGCTGCGAGCGACCGTGATCGTCCCTCGGTCCAGGTCGAGATCTCGCCAGCGCAGGCCGCACAGCTCGCCACGGCGCAGGCCCGTCACCATCACGATCCAGACCAGCAGGCCCCAGTCCGGGTCCTTCCACGACTCGGCGAGGATCGCTGCCGTCTCAGTGGCCGACGGCGGCGCAGGCGCGGGCCGTGGAGCTGTGGGCGGCTCTGCCTCGACGATCGGGTTCGCGGCGATCCAGCGCCACCTCACGGCCCTCTTGAGCGCCCCGCTGAGGATGAAGTGGACGTGCCGGATCGAGGCGTTCGCGAGAGGCCTGCACTCGTGTGGTCGGCAGCGATCGTCGCAGTCGTGCGCCCGCGACGTCCGATGATCGGTGCGAGGGCGGCGGTCGCAGTGATCCCGACACCGACGCAGCTCGGCGTACAGCGAGTCGAAGACCTCACCGCCGAGGACACCGACCTTGACCTGGCCGATCAGCGGACGGATGTGTTTGTCCGCGTACCCGATGTAGGTGGAGGTCGTCGTCACCTCGAGCGCCAGGACCTTGAAGTACTTGTCGAGCAGCTGGTTCACCGTCGCCGCCGTGCGTGGATGGCGGCGCTCATCGACCTGGTTGAGCAGCCGCGTCCGTGCGGCTTCGGCCTCCGCCGCCTGCCGTGGTCCCGGTGGCACGACCTCGACGAGTGTGTGCCGCTTGCCGGTCACAGGGTCAGCGCCCGCGTGCACGCGCACCCGCAGCGCGCCGCTGGGCAGCGGATCGATGCTCCCCCGCGCACGTCTACGCGCCCCGGCACCTGGCATGACCAGCAGCGTAGCGCTCGCTTGTGTCACAACTTGTGTCACGAGCGAGGCGATCTAGCGATGAACGGCCCGATAACCGCAGTTCAGACTGAGTGGGCCCCCAGGGGATCGAACCCTGAACCCGCGGATTAAAAGTCCGCTGCTCTGCCGATTGAGCTAGAGGCCCGGTCGGTGCGGACACCTGACCGGGGTCGAGCCTACTGGACCAGCGGGCGGGGACGGGCGGCCTGCACTGCTCGCGACTCGTGATCAACACACCCTCACGGTGGTTTCGGGCACCGAAATCCGCCGTCAGGGTGTGATGATCTTCGGCGGGCTTGGTCACCACACCCTGAGGGCGCGGCTGCCCGCATATCCGCTGGCAGTGCAAAGGGGGTGCGCCACCCACGGCCACCTGCGGCGGAGAAGTCGTGGACAATGGGGACCCGTGACACTGCTGGACTCCACGCCCACCACCCGACCGGTGCTGCCGCCGTTGCGCATCGGGCGGCACGAGGTGACCACGCCGGTCGTGCTGGCGCCGATGGCGGGCATCACCAACCCGGGGTTCCGGCGGTTGTGCCGCGAGCAGGGCGCGGGGTTCTACGTCTGCGAGATGATCACCAGCCGCGGGCTGGTGGAGAAGAACCCGCTGACCTTCCGGATGATCGCGTTCGACCCGGACGAGCAGCCCCGCAGCATGCAGCTCTACGGCGTCGACCCCGCGGCGATGGGGCAGGCCGTGCGGATGATCCGCGAGCGGGACCTGGCCGACCACGTCGACATGAACTTCGGCTGCCCGGTGCCCAAGGTGACCCGGCGCGGCGGGGGTGCGGCGCTGCCGTACAAGCGGCGGCTGTTCGAGCGGCTGGTCAGGGCCGCCGTCGAGAACGCCGGGGACCTGCCGGTCACGGTCAAGATGCGGATCGGCATCGACGACGAGCACCACACCTTCCTCGAGGCGGGCCGGATCGCGGCGGACGCCGGGGTCGCGGCCGTCGCGCTGCACGCGCGCACCGCCGCCCAGCGCTACTCGGGGCAGGCGGACTGGTCCGCGATCGCCCGCCTGCGCGACCACCTGCCCGCCGAGCTGCCCGTGCTGGGCAACGGCGACATCTTCTCCGCCGACGACGCGCTGCGGATGGTGGGCGAGACGGCGTGCGACGGCGTCGTCGTCGGACGGGGGTGCCTGGGCAGGCCGTGGCTCTTCGGAGACCTGGAGGCCGCGTTCGCCGGGCGGCCGCTGCCCGCCCCGCCGAACCTCGGGCAGGTCGCGACCACGCTGCGCAGGCACGCGGTGCTGCTGTGCGAGCACATGGGTGACCACAAGGGCATCCGCGACATGCGCAAGCACATCGCCTGGTACCTCAAGGGCTTCGCGGTCGGCGGCGACCTCCGGCGCGCGCTGGGCATGGTCGAGAGCATCGACCAGCTCGACGAGCTGCTCGCCCAGCTGGACCTCGACCAGGAGTTCCCGTCCGACGCCGAGGGTCCCCGCGGCAGGCAGGGCTCGCCGGGCAAGGTGGTCCTGCCCGAGCACTGGCTGGACGACGCCGACGACCCCTCGGTCCCCTTCGGCGCCGAGCTGGAGCACTCCGGCGGGTGAGGCACCCCTCGCCCGGTCGGGTGGGAAGGCACGCGAACGGGTAAGAAGATCCCATCAGCCTCAAGAACCTCAGGCGTCACGACGAGAATAGGAACGTCGGGGGAGGTGATCGGATGGAGACCGGCACGGTCCATGCGCTGGCGCAGGGGGCGCCGGTGGCGGAGGACACCCCACCCGTGTCGCCGCGGAACCGCGCCGCGCTGCACACCGCCGCCGCCGAGCGGCTCGCCGCCGAGGGCGCGTGGGAGCAGGCCTACACGCACCTGTGCTCCGCGGTCCGGCTCCTGCAGGGTGAACGCCCGCAGGACGAGCTCGACCGGCTCCGTCGCGAGCACGCCGAGGCCCGGGAGCAGAGCAGGCGCGACAGTCTGACGGCGAGCTACAACCGGCGCTACCTCGACGAGCGGCTCGCCTCCCTGCTGTCCGATCTGGACGGTGCGGCGCTGCGGACCACCGGGCTGTGCCTGGCCCTCGTCGACATCGACCACTTCAAGCTGGTCAACGACACCCACGGACACCTCTTCGGCGACCGGGTCCTGCAGCGGATGGTGACCGAGCTCGACGCCGCGCTGCCCGAGACCGGGTTCTGCGCGCGCTACGGCGGCGAGGAGTTCGCCCTGGTGCTGCCGGGTCGCGACCTCGCCCAGGCCGTCGAGATCAGCGAACAGGCCCGCGAGAGGATCGCCCGCTTCGACTGGTCGGAGCTCCACGCCGACCTCCGGGTCACCGTGAGCGTCGGGGTGGCGCACGCGGCGGGGCGGATCGCGGACGTCGAGCGGTTGATCGGGGAGGCCGACCAGCTGCTCTACACCGCGAAGGCCGCTGGTCGGAACGCCGTCGCCTACCGAGCCGCGCGCGGTGGCCGGGTCCGGCTCGCCGGTGCGGCCGGGGCCCGGCGATCCATCCCCCAGCCGGTTCGCACCACCGGCTGACCCTCCGCCGAGCGGAGTATTGCGCGCCCGTAAACTCCTGCGTGGGCGTGCCCGGCGGATCACCGTCGAGGTCGCGGCGTTCCAGGTGGATGTCCCGCTGTGGCGGCGGCTGGCCCTCATACCGGGCGTATCCGGGTCTGCCGCCGCCGCGGCGGGTCGCCGCCTGGGGCGTCGCGGGCCGACGGGGATCCGTCGGGGCGCCCAGGGGCGGACACGGCCGGTGACGGTCATGCCGCCCTTCCCGCTGTCGGTGGGTCGGAGGTGGCGTGCAGGACGAAGCGGACCGCGGTTCGGGCCGGCGCAGCGGCCGCTCCCGCGCGGCGCGGCGCGCCCGGGAGGACGGCGCGGCCCCGGCCGACGACGTCCTGGCTCGCCTCGGCATCAAGGCCCAGGCCGAGGAGCCGTGGCTGGAATCCGTCGAGGACGAGGACCCGGCCACCGCCCAGCTCCCCCGCACCGTGGTGCCCCCACGCGACCGGGTCGTCCGTCCCTCCGCGGCTCCGTCCGTTCCGCCCGCACAGCACGGACTGCACGCACCGCCTGCGCCGCCGCACACCCTGCCTCCGGCACGCCCGGCCACACCGCCGCCTCCGTCGCCCCGCCTCGCTCCGTCCGCGCGCGCCGCGGATCCGACCTCACCTCCGTCGGCGCGCCCCGCCCCGCCCGGGCGCATCGGGACCCCGCCCGCGGACGCCGGGAGTCCGCCCGCGCGTGCCGCCGCGCCACCGGCCCGGACCCGACCTGCGTCACCCCCGGGCGACTCCGAGAACCAGGCCGAGAGTCGGGCCGAACGGACCCGGCGGATCGATGCGAGCCTCACCCGGCTCACCGCCGCCCACACCGCCGATCCGGAGCCCGAGGCAGAGGACCCGCCCCGCACCCGTCGGGCCGATCGGAGGGTCGAGCACGCACCGTCCCGAGGGCTCCGCGCGGCCCGGGTCGGGGCCGCACTGGTCGCCGCGCTCGTGTTCCTCGGGGTCGCGGGCAGCTGGGGCGCCACCCGGTGGATGGACTCGACGGTCCGAACCGTCTCCGCACTCGACCCGACCACCGGCGTCATCGGGGCCGACGCCCAGGCAGGTGACGAGAATCTGCTGCTCCTGGGCACGGCGTCGGGCACCTCGGGCACCGCGGCGAGCTCCGGGGACCGTGCCGACACGCTGATGCTGACCCACGTCCCCGCCGACGGGAGCAGGATCGTCGCCGTGTCGCTGCCGTTGGGCCTGGAGATCAACCGGCCACCCTGCGAGCGCTGGGACGCCGCGGCGGCCACCTACCTCGGCGACACGGTCTCCGCGGAGACCCGGACGCCGCTCGCGACCGCCTACCGGGTCGGCGGCCCGCGCTGCCTCGTCCGTACGGTCCAGCAGCTGTCCGGAATCGCGGTGACCCGGTTCGTGGCGCTGGACCTGCCCGGCGTCGGGGGGATGGTCGACGCGCTCGGCGGTGTGGACCTCTGTCTGGAGCGGCCCGTGACCGCGGGCGGCACGACCGTCCCGGCCGGACCGTCGCGTGTGGACGGTGCGCAGGCCGCGCTCGTCGCGCAGACCCCGGATCCCGCCCAGGTGGCCCACCAGCAGCGGTTGCTGGCCGCGACGTTCGGCGAGGCGCTGTCCTCCTCGACGCTGCTGTCCCCCACCGCCACCCGCGACTTCGCCGCCGCGCTCGGCCGCAGCATGCTGGCCGACGACGCCGGCGTGCAGGACCTCCTGCGGCTCACCTCCGCCCTCGGCGAGCCGGAGGGCGCGAGCCTGGTCCCGCTGCCCGTCGGGGCGGTGCCGAACACCCGCGGCAACCTGGAGCTGCGCGGGAGCGAGGCCTCGGCGTTGTTCAAGGCGGTGCGCGAGCACGGGCCGCTGCCCGAGCTCACCACCCCGGTCGCGACGGCGTCGGGGCCCGAGCCCGCGGACGTCACCGTCAACGTGCTCAACGCCGCCGACCGGACCGGGCTGGCCGGGGAGGTCGGTGGCAGCCTGCGCACCCTCGGCTTCGGGGTCGGGGAGGTCGGCAACGCCGCGGAACCGTCGGCGGACACCCTGCTGCGCTTCTCGCCCGACCGCGCCGACGCCGCCGAGGTGCTCGGCCGGGTCGTCCCCGCCGCGCGGCTGGTCCAGGACCCCGCCGGGAACGGCACGCTGCAGCTGGTGCTCGGCACCTCGTTCGACGGCGTCGTGCGCGCCCCCGTCGCCTCGGCGCCGGTGGACGGCACCGTCGGTCCGACCGTGAGCTGCTCCTGACCCCGAGCGTTCATCCGTGGTTCATGTCCTGCTGCTGTGCAGACTCCGGGTTGCCTCTACCCTCGGAGCCATGCGGGACGCCTACACGGAGCAACTCGACGAGCTCGCCGGGTTCCTCTCGGGCATGTGCAACGACGTCGCCACGGCGATGGAGAAGGCGACCCGAGCCCTGCTCGAGGCGGACCTCAAGCTGGCCGAAGAGGTCATCGACGAGGACATCCACATCGACCAGATCCGGTATGCGGCCGAGGAGAAGGCGTTCGCCCTGCTCGTGCTGCAGGCCCCCGTCGCGACCGACCTGCGCAACGTCGTCTCCGCGATCCACGGCGCAGGCGACATCGAGCGGATGGGCGACCTGGCGCTGCACGTCGCGCAGGCCGCGCGCAGGCGGCACCCGCAGCCCGTGCTGCCCGCCGAGATCGCGCCGTACTTCGCCGAGATGGGACGGATCGGCGTCGCGTTGGCCCGCAAGGCCGTCGAGGTGATCAACAGCCGCGACCTGGCCGCCGCCGCCGAGCTCGAGGCGGACGACGACGCGATGGACGACCTGCACAAGCACATGTTCACCGTGCTCATGGACCGCAACTGGAGCCACGGGGTCGAGGCGGCGGTGGACGTCACGCTGCTCGCGCGGTTCTACGAGCGCTACGCGGACCACGCCGTCGCCGTCGCGCGCCGGATCGTCTACGTGATCACCGGACAGATGCCGGGCCCGCTCAGCGTGTAGATGTTTCCGGGAGATCACGGCCGGGCATTCCCTCCCCATGTCCAGCCACGTGTACCGAGTGACCGAGATCGTCGGCACCTCCCCCGACAGCGTCGACGCCGCCATCCGCAACGGTGTGCAGCGGGCCTCCCAGACGTTGCGTGAGCTGGACTGGTTCGAGGTCACCGAAATCCGCGGACACCTCCAGGAAGGTGCCGTCGAGTACTTCCAGGTCGGCCTCAAGGTCGGCTTCCGCCTCGACGAGTGACCCCGTTCACCGATCGTTCATCCGGCCCGCCCGGCCGTCCGACCTCGGCTTTCGTACGCTGATCCGGTGCGCCGGGAGACCATGGAAGAGAACATCGCCTCGCTGCAGGCGATGCTCGGGGAGCTGGCGGACGGCGTCGCCGCCGCGTTCCGCGGGGCCACGGCGGCGCTGCTCGTCGGCAGGCCGCGGATGGCCGACCGCGTCATCGCGAGCGACCAGGAGCTGGACGAGCTCCGGGTCCGTATCGAGGCGCTGGCCACCGAGACCATCACGATCTTCGCGCCGGTCGGGCCGGACATGCGCACCCTCGTGTCGGCCATCCAGTCGGCCCACGAGCTGGAGCGGATGGGCGACCTCGCCAAGCACGTCGCCGAGGCGGCGAAGCGGCGCGACCCGCACCTCGTCGTCCCGGAGGTGGCCAAGGACCTCTTCACCGAGTTCAGCTCGGCGGCGATCGCCATGGTCGGTAAGACGGCGAAGGTCCTCCGCACCCGTAACGTGATCCTCGCGCTGGAGCTGGAGTCCGACGACGACCGCGTCGACGAGCTGCACCGCCGTCTGTTCGCGTTGATGTTCAGCGACCGCTGGACCTGCGGGATCCCCGCGGCGGTCGACATGACCCTGCTGGCCCGGTTCTTCGAGCGGATCGCCGACCACGCCGTCGCGCTGGCCGAGCGCACGGTCTACGAGGTGACCGGCCGCCACCCCGAGGCTCTTCAGCTCTAGTGTCCTGAGGGACGCGGGCGACGAACAGCGGGATGGCGCTGGGTCCGCTGACAGTACGATGACCAAGAGACACGGCAGACCGTTCGGCGGTCACCGGTGCGGCGTCCGGACCGGTAGCGTCCACAGACTGGGCAGATCACGTGCCGCTTGACAGGCTATAGACTGGCCCTTGCCGGTGCCTGTGTCAAGCAGCGGTACACCGATTTGACTAACGCGACCAGCCGGTGGGCTGCGCGCACGTGCACAGGACGAACGAGGCTGATCCGTGACCGACCCGCAAGGATCCGGCTACCCCGCGCCGACCCTGCAGCAGCTCCTCCGTGCCCGCATGGACGAGCGTGGTTGGTCCTACACCGACCTCGAACGCCGATCCGACCGGGCACTCAGCCGGGGCCGATGGCAGCAGCTGGGTTCAGGAGCGGCTCAGCGCAAGTTTCCGGACCCGGCCTCCCTGGTCGTCATCGCGCAGGTCCTGGAGGTCGACATCACGACGGTCGTCCTCGCCGCGGCACGCAGCGTGGGCCTGGACGCGCGGAGCCGGGACTCCGAACTGTCTCGCCTCCTCCCCGCCGGCACCGAACGGCTCTCCGCCCGGACCCGTGACGCCCTCCTGGCGACGATTCGCGCGGCCGTCGCCGACGCCGCCGACCGGAGCCCGACCCCGCAGAACGATGACCTGCGCGGCCTCGCGCTCGAGTGGCCCAAAGCCGCGGCGCCCTCGCGCCAGGACCCGGACGGCCCAGCCCAGCACGAACCGGCTTGATCAACCGTCACCGACAGTCGCCGCTGATCGGCATCCTTGGCCCGAACAGGTGGAACTGCCGTGGACCGGCAACGCCGACACCCCCGCACGCGACACTGCAGGTAGTGATGCGGTCACTCCGTCCCACCGTGGGCGGCCTCGACCGAGTTGACGATCCGTCCAGATCCCGCGGAGGAGCCAGCGCTCCACACGAGCGGGAAGAAGGTGGCGGGTGCGGGTCAGCCGACACTGCATGGATGCGGACACGACGATGGCGGACGACGCCGGGGCCGTCGCCCACGCCCTGCGGGTCCGCCTACTCGGGCTACTGGACGTCGTGGAGATCCCGATGCGGGATGCAGTGGCCCGGCTCGACGCCCGCGGTCCCGAGCCGGTGCTCTACATCGACGTGCACAGCCCCCCGGAGGATCAGATGTGGGCGATGCAGGACGTCCTCAGGATCCTGCACTCCGGTCCGGATGCCGGTCGACATGCGATACCGACACCCAACCTGAACCTGGTGCACGGCTGAGGCTCCCGCCGGGGACAGGCCCAGCGGAGACCGTGCGGCCAGGCCGTCATCGCCGGCCTGTCTGTACCCGCCTCGACGGCCGACGTACCCGGTGCGGTCGCCGGTGTGGATCCGGCCGGGCATCGGCCCTCGGGGACTCTGGTGGAGGAGCGACCGGCGCTCGTCGCCGAGCCCTCCATCGGCCCAGCCGTTGGCGCGCGGACTGGACGAGGCGGGAGGCGGTATCCGGCGGGAGGAATGTCAGATAGGTGGTGAGCATCAGCAGGGTGAAGAACCCGACCATGATCGAGAAGCCGATGGACAGGTGGAGCAGTACCCCGAGGGCGAGGACCCAGGGACGCAGAGTGCGGTTCCAGACGAAGATGGCGAGCGCCAGCTCGAGGCCCAAGGTGCCGAAGGTCATGATCTCGACCAGCACAACGGAGTCGGTGAGGAAGCTCGGTGTCGGGAACCGCTGTATGTCGTCGACGCGGAGTGCGTAGGAGACCGCGGTTCCGTTGCGCCACAGGTCGCCCTGCAGCTTGCCCCACACCGTGCTGAGGTAGATGACGCTGAGCTGGATCTGCATCAGCCGAAGCGCCCAGGGCGCTCGTAGGGGGAACTCCCAGAATCGATCCCGGGCGCGGCGCCACCGATCCACCGACAGGGCCGCGCCGGCGGGCGCGAAGAGGAAGTAGAACGCAAGATTGCGAAGGAGGACGTCCCCGGCGTTGAGGATCATGGGATTGCGGCGTTCGAACGAGAGCACTCCGACCAACAGCAGCACCGTCGCCAGCCTGGTCCGAAACCCGATCATGACGCCGACCGCGCCGAACAGCGTCACCACCCAGAGACCGATGACCACGGGGGCGCTGGTGGAGATGCTCAGCAGTGTCCAGGCCCCGACGCCTGGCACCGGCACTACCGGGAACACGCCGTCGGGCCCGTAGAACGTCAGCAGGTTCACCGCCTGAGACAACGTCCACAGAGTCGCCACGAACCCGAACACGATCCGGACGACCGCGATGGTGGAGGTCGGTTCGGGGCGGAACCAGAACGTGGTCCATCCCCGCCGTATCCCGTCGAACGCCGCCCTCATCGGTCGAGTACCGGGACGGTGTAGAAGGGCTGCTCGACATAGGGCAGTGCGTCAGCCGACGGCCCAGGTGGCGGGTTGCTCGACACCCGACGGATAAGGGTCACCCGGACGGGCTTGCCCCCCGCCTGCCGGTCCTGTTCGACGAGCCACTCGGCGTAGGGCCTCCAGAGCGGGCGGCCCTCGGTCGGGCTGGCCAGAGACTCTCCGTACTTCTGCCACCGGTAGCCCCAGTACTCCGACGGTCCGATGCCGGTCGGGACCGGACGAAGCTCCACCGACCCGTCGGCTCGCTCGATGCGAGCCAGGACGAAGACCGACTGCTGGCGCGGGTTCGGCGAGAAGATCGACCAGCCCTGGTCGAGCCCGGTCAGATTCAGGTACGGCTGGGCCGCGACGATCAGAGCCGCCTTGGTCACCGAGGTCGGCATGTTCTGAACGAAGATCGCGGAAAGGGTGACGACGAGAAAGATCGTGATCACGATTCGGCGGGCCGAGCCTTCGCGGCGCTCGTGCGCCTCCGGCGCGTCGGGGTGGCTGGTCTCCGTCGAATCCATGGTCACGTCCCACCTTCCACTCGTCTCGACGTCCGCCGACGGCGTACACACCCCGGGTGGCTCCGACCTCTCGATCGAGAGGTCGGAGCCACCCGGTTCTCAGTGGTGCTTAGGGCACCGAGAGCTCCGGCTCGGTCGGCGCCGGGGCGTCGTCCGTGCTCGGCGTCGACTCGTCCGCGTCCGACGCAGTCGACTCATCCGTGGTCGGGACGATCGGCTCGTCCACCACTGGACCCGTCGACTCGCCGGAGCCCGGCGCAGTCGGCTCGTCCGTGCCCGGCTCGTCGGAGCTCGGCGCAGTCGACTCATCCGTGGTCGGGACGATCGGCTCGTCCACCACCGGCCCAGTCGACTCGCCGGAGCCCGGCGCAGTCGGCTCGTCCGTGCTCGGCACGACCGGCTCGTCCGTGCTCGGCACAACCGGCTCGTCCGTGCTCGGCACAACCGGCTCATCCGTGCTCGGCACAACCGGCTCATCCGTGCTCGGCACAACCGGCTCATCCGTGCTCGGCACAACCGGCTCGTCC
>Ga0268266_10005468_pt1 | contig 11831 bp, 12 predicted proteins | sample KBSS13metaG_FD_190356 | JGI IMG/M metagenome (GOLD analysis project Ga0268266, IMG submission 190356) | Switchgrass rhizosphere microbial communities from Kellogg Biological Station, Michigan, USA - KBS S1-3 metaG (SPAdes) (version 2) | ecosystem: Host-associated > Plants > Roots > Rhizosphere... | reverse complement strand
CGGGTGCGGCTTGATCACCTTGTTCTGGTCGAGCAGCGTCAGGCGGCCGGAAACTTCCAGCACGCGCTGGATCACGAACATCACGTCGGGACGGCCGGCATCGTACTCGTCGAACACCAGCGCGATGTTGTGCTGCAACGCCCAGGGCAGGATTCCGTCGCGGAATTCCGTGACCTGCTTGCCGTCCTTGACCACGATCGAGTCCTTGCCGACCAGATCGATACGGCTGATGTGGCTGTCGAGGTTGACGCGCACGCAGGGCCAGTTCAGCCGTGCGGCGACCTGCTCGATATGGGTCGATTTGCCGGTGCCGTGATAGCCGGTGACCATGACGCGGCGGTTATGGGCGAAGCCGGCGAGAACGGCGAGCGTGGTGGCGCGATCGAAGCGGTAATCGGAATCGACTTCCGGGACATGTGGGTCGACTTCGGAATAGGCCGGCACTTCGAGATCTGTGTCGATACCGAAAACCTGCCGGACCGACACCTTCATATCGGGCAAACCGACGGGCTCCTGGACTTTGGTCATGGCGGCGGTCGTCATCAATCCTCCGAGGTCCCGGGCGTTACCGAAACCAGATTTGTTGAATGGCTGCGGATGGGTGCTAGGACGAACCTAGCAGAGAGCAACGGCCGGCAGAAGCCCGCGGCACAATCAAAGTTCCGTTGCCTTATCATTGAGATAGGGCGTGTATCAGGTTTTTGGAGGGCTGCCCTGCGAATCACGACGCACTTTTGCCGCCTTGGGCACCCCGCCAGACTCTAAACCGGAGGCTGGCCGGCACTTTCAGCCCCCGCCCGGGCTTGGTAGCTCTGGTTCAGACCATCTGCAGGACAGCAAGATTGTGACTTCATTCCTCGATCCCATGATTGCGTTCGTTTCCGCCCATCCGTGGCTGGCCTACCTGACGCTGTTTCTCGCGGCCTTGCTGGAGGCGATCCCGGTGGTGGGGGCGCTGGTGCCGGGCTCGACCATCATCCTTGCCCTGAGCGCGCTGGTGCCGGGTGGCGAACTGAAGCTGTGGGGCGTGCTGGCGGCAGCGATCACCGGCGCCATGCTCGGCGACGGCTCGGCGTTCTGGGCCGGCCATCGCTCGCAACGCGAAATTCTGGGCGCCTGGCCGATGTCGAGATATCCGGGCGTCATGGCGCAGAGCGAGGCGTTCTTCCACCGCTGGGGAACGCTGGCGGTATTTTTCGCCCGCTTTGTGCCGCCGATCCGCGCCTTCGTGCCGGTGACGGCGGGCGCGCTCGGAATGCCGCCGGTCCGGTTCTACGGCGTCAACGTTGCGGCGGTGACTGCGTGGGCTTTGGCACATGTGCTGCCCGGCGTGTTCGCGGTCTCGGCACTGCACCACTATGCCGGCCTGCCGCATCACCAGCACATCGGCAAACATCTGTGGATGCTGGCCGTGTTCGCGGCGGCGATCATTGCGCTCGGTGTCTGGACGCTGCGCCGGCGCCGGACAGGAAAGCCCTCGTTAGATCAGGCCCTGCCGGGCCCCCGCCCTGGTGCAGGACCGACATAGCGCGCGCGGGGCCGGATCAGCCGGCCATGCTGCAATTGCTCGGAAGCATGCGCGATCCACCCCACGGTACGCGCCATGGAAAACAGCACCAGTTCATGGCCGGGCGGCAGGCCGAGCGTGTGCACCAGCACCGCAAGGGCATAATCGATATTGACGAACTCGCCGGTCGCCTCCGCGATACGGTCCGGGATTTCATGGGTCAGTTTGCGGTCAGCCCCGGTGCGCGCCAGCGCTTCCAGCAGCGCCCATGCGCGGGGATCGCCGTGCTTGTAGACCCCATGGCCAAAGCCCGCGAAGCGTTCGCCGAGCGCGACGCGCTCGCGGATGATAGGGGCAACCTCGCCGTGGGCGAGTGTCTTCAGAAGCTGCGCCGCCAATACGCCGGCACCGCCGTGCTTCGGGCCTTTCAATGCAACGAGACCGGCGATGATGGCGTCGTAGAGATTTAATCCGGTCGAGGCCGCGCAGCGCACGGTAAAGGTCGAGGCGTTCAGCTCGTGATCCGCCAGCAGCACCAGCGCGCGGCGAATCAAATCGGCGGCGTGCTTGTTTTCAGGCGCCCAGACGCGCGCGATCTGCAAATGAAGTGGTTTTGCCGAGGATTTGGCGTTCAGCATGGTCGCGACCACCAGCCGCATGATGCGGCCGCCGAGCATGGCGCGGCCTTCGGGCGCCCGCGTATACGCCCGCGGGTCGGCGCTGGCCGCCAGCGCCAGCACGGCGATGGTGCGATCGATCGCATTGGCCCCGCGCGCAGCCTCGGCCACGGCGCGCATTTCGTCCGACACGACGGGGCAATTGTCGTGCTCAAACGGATCGGCGCCGGTGACATCCCACAACAAGGTCGCGGCATGTTCGAGCGTGTCGCGCTCGGCAAGATCGATGCAGTTGACGCCGCGATAGATCGCGCCGTCCTCGGTAATCGTTCCGACCGCCGAATCCATCACGGGAAGATCGGCGTCGAAACTGCGCATGCCGCGTGGTTCGGGCGCCGGGGTGCGCCGCTCCTTCAGCGTGCGGACGTCCTCCGCCCGGTAGCGGTGGCTGCGCGAATCCTGCGACGGCTCCGAGCGGATCAGCCCGCGGCTGACATAGGCGTAGAGCGTCGCCTGCGAGATCGCGAGTTCGGCGGAGGCCTCGCGGGCCGAGAGGTAAAGGCCGCTGGATTTTTTCATATTGATTTACATAATCAAGATTGATCAATCTGTCGAGAGGCCCGATCTTTGAGAGCGACAAAGGGAGAACCTCCATGAACATGCAGCTTTCGAAGACCCCGATCGGCCTGGACGGTATTCCGGCCGCCGAAACCGTGCTCAGCCATGTCGACGGCGAGCGCGGCGAACTGATCATCGCCGGCGAACGGGTCGGCGACCTCGCCCGCAAGACCGGTTTTGAGGGCGTGACCGCGCGGCTCTGGAGCGGCGGCACCGGCCAGCCGGTCGGCGAAGCCGCGGTGCGGGCCGCGCTCGGGGCGGGACGCGAACGGGCGTTTGCCCGGCTGCCGGATCTGCTCGGCATCACGCGCGGGCTGTCGATCGTCGACGGGTTTCGCGCGGCAGTCGCGGGGCTCCGCGCGGAAGCCGGCCTTGCGCACGAGGCCACCATCGTTGGCGCTTTTCCGGTCATTGCCGGCGCGCTGGTGCAGCGCGTCAGGGGCAACGATCCGGTCGCGCCCGATCCAACCGCCAGCCATGCCGCCGATACGCTGACGATGATGCTCGGCCGCGAGCCGAATGCGCGCGAGACGGCGGCGCTCGACGCCTATTTCGTGACGGTGTGCGATCACGGGATGAACGCGTCGACGTTCGCGACACGGGTGGTGGCATCGACGCAAGCCGATCTGTTCGCGGCCGTCACTGCCGGCTATTGCGCGCTGACCGGCCCGCTGCATGGCGGCGCACCTGAACCGGTACTGGAAATGCTCGACGCGATCGGCTCCAGCGAGCGCATCCAGCCGTGGGTCGACAGTGCGCTGGCCCGCGGCGAGCGGCTGATGGGATTCGGCCACCGCGTCTATCGCGTCCGCGATCCCCGCGCCGATGTGCTGAAGGGTGCGATCGAGCGGCTTGCGGGAGAAGGCGCCGACCTGCCCTTCGCCGGCGAGGTCGAGGCCTACATCCGCGCCGCGCTGCGGCGAAAAAATCCGGAGCGCCCGCTCGACACCAATGTGGAATTCTTCACCGCGATCCTGCTCGACGCGCTGAAAATTCCGCGGCAGGCGTTTACGCCGATCTTTGCCGTAGCCCGCGCCGCCGGCTGGACCGCGCACGCCCGCGAGCAGCAGCGCGGTGGCAGGCTGATCCGGCCGAGTTCGGCCTATATCGGGCCAATGCCGGATTGAATAAGTATCGTAGCCCGGATGAAGCGCAGTGCAATCCGGGACCGGTTTATCAGCGGATCAGAGAAACCCCGGATTGCGCTGCGCTCCATCCGGGCTACGGAACGAACTACGCGCCGCGCACGACCGTCTTCAGATAATTATACGCCTTGATGATCTCGATCAGGCGGTCCTCGGTGGAGCGGTCGCCGCCATTGGCGTCGGGATGGTGCTGCTTGACCAGCGCCTTGTACTTTGCCTTGACGTCCTCAAGGGTGGCTTCGGCGGTGAGGCCCATCACCTGCAGCGCCTTGCGTTCGGCGTTCATCACCTTGCGGGTTGCGGCCTTGGCCTCGGCGCCCGGTCCGGGCCGCCAGCGGCCGCGGCCGTTGAGCTCGGAGAACATGCTGAACGGATCTGAGGCGTTGTCGAAATCCTCGGCGGCCTGCTTGCCCTTCTTGCCGGCGGTGTTGGCGCCCATCTTCCAGGTCGGGCGATGGCCGGTCAGCGCATCCTTCTGGTAGCGCGCGACGGCGTCGGCATTCATGCCCTGGAAGAAATTGTAGTTCTGGTTGTACTCGCGGACGTGATTGAGACAGAAGTGAAAATACTCGCGCGAATTCTCGCGGCCCTTGGGCGCGCGGTGCGGGCCCTTGTTCTGGCAGCCCGCCCACTCGCACATGGCGGCTTCCTCGCGCGCCTGCGCCTGCTGCTTCGCGCTCAGCTTGTTGGGCTTGATGCGAATGGAGTCGAAGAATTTGGATGAATCAATTGCCATGGCTAACTTTGACTACGCAATCGCTAAGGCTTCAAGTCTTGACATTGCGAATACCTCGCTTCGGATACGCCATTGACGAAAAGCGGACACAGAATTATCTGCCGTCATCATGAGCACCAGGGACATTATCATAAACAAGTTGCGTGAAGCTTTCTTGCCGGAAAGCCTCGACGTCGCCGACGAATCTCATCTGCATGAGGGCCATGCGGGCCACCGGCCGGGCGGCGAGACGCATTTCAGGGTCTATATCGTATCTCCGGCCTTCGAAGGGAAGAGCCGGATTGAACGCCATCGCATGGTAAACCTGACGCTGGAGGCGGAACTCAAGGGCTCCGTCCATGCGCTCGCCATCAAGGCGCAGGCGCCGGGAGAAACCGCCGGCCGGTAATTGAGGTCCTGTGAAGATCGGGCCGGGACGGTAGAACCGATTTCGCAACTGTGAGACAATCACCGAAGCCGTGGATCAGGTTCCGTTCGGACGCGGGGTTGGGCTGACCCCGAGGCCGTCGCAGGTCGATGGGGTCGTCCGATGCGATTTTGGGCACGCTTCCGATGGGCCGCCGCCGTGGCACTGCTGGTTGCGGTATCCCCAATCAGGGGGCACGCGCTTGATATGCCGAGCCCCTTTGTCCAGGAAGTGCTGATCAAGAGCATTTTGGTGACGCTCAACGACGCGGTGGCATCGGATAATTTCACGGTCCTCCACGCCAAGATTTCAAAGCCGTTCCGCGATCAGTTTCCGCCCGACAAGCTGCGGGTCGTCTTCAAGGATCTGGTCGAGAAGCACGCCGTGTTCGATGCGATCGTCGCAAACCCGGTCATTGCGGATGAAGATGCGAAGGTCGACGACAAAGGCGTGCTGCGCCTCAAAGGCCATTTCGACACGACGCCCAAAAAGGTGAAGTACCAGCTCGGGTTCATTCCCTCCGACGGCCAGTGGAAGCTCAGCGGCATCAGCATCGACATCGAATAGCGAACGAGCCCTCCTGCGACAGCCAACGATGTAAGAGCTTCATCCGCGAAGCAACCAACGGTGCAAAACCCAAACTTCATTGCCATTTGTCTTCCCCGAATGCTATTCGGCACGCACGATCAAAAGCGGTGAGAATATCTTTTCCCGAAAGGCAAGGGATGGAAGCCTCCTCATGGGTTGAGCTGGTCGAACGCAACGTCGCCAGATTCGGCGATCTCGTCGCCGGTATCGACCCATCGCTTTCCGACATCCCCGAATTCTTCGGCCATGACAGCGCGTGGATCGACCGGTTTGTCAGCTTCGTGATCGAATCGATCGATGGACGCATCGGCTTCGTCAAATTCCAGTCGGCTTATTTTGAAGCGTGTGGGCTGGCGGGCCTGACGGCGCTCTCTGCCGGAATCAGGAAAGCCCGGGCGGCGGGCATCGGCATCATTCTCGACGCCAAGCGAGGCGATATTGGCGCGACCGCGGCGGCCTACGCCCGCGCCTACCTGACTCCCGCCTCCGCCGGCGGCAGCGGCGACTTTGAAGCCGACTGCCTGACCGTCAATCCCTTGATGGGGCCGGATACGCTGGAGCCCTTCGTGGAATGCGCGAACTGCTTCGGCAAGGGCCTGTTCGTGCTCTGTCGAACCTCCAATCCCGGCGCGGGCTGGCTTCAGGACAAGATGACGGGCAATCGCCTCGTTTCCGACCGCCTCGCCGATCTCATTGCCGCGATGGGATCCAGCGCAGACGGCGCCTCCCGGCTGAACGCCGTGGGCGCAGTGGTAGGCGCGACGGTGCCGCATGAGGGCCGGCGCCTGCGGCAATTGCTGCCCCGCTCGATCATCCTGGCGCCCGGTCTTGGCGCGCAGGGCGGTGATGCTGCGGCCATTCACGCGTTGCGCGGCAACACGCCAGGCGACCTGCTGATACCGGTATCGCGTGGCCTGACGCTGGTGCGGGATCGCTCAATTACCGCCGAAGAGTATCGACAGCTCATCATCGGCCGGATCGACGACTTCAAGGCGGCGGTCGCCTATGACTATTTCGGCAATCGCGCCATCCCGGCCTGACGCTCTCGAGCTTTCCGTTTCGTTGGAATCGAAACGGGGCTCTGGATTCTTGATCTGACGCGTTTTCTTGACGCGAACCGCTCGCCACTTCGCTTGAAACCGCTCTAGAACGCGGTCCCCGCCCGTTTCGGCTTCGGATCCTCGCCCTCGGCTTCGCGCGGCACCGGCGCGATCTTGAGCGCGGTGATGCGGTTGCGCTCACGCCGCAGCACGCGGAAGCGGAAACCGTGGAAAGTAAAACTCTGGCCGCGCTCGGGGATCGAGCGCGCTTCGTGGATCACGAGGCCTGCGACCGTCGTCGCCTCCTCGTCGGGCAGATGCCAGTTCATCGCGCGGTTGAGATCGCGGATCGGCACCGAACCGTCCACCACCACGGAGCCATCGCTCTGGGCGCGGACGCCCGCCACGACGACGTCGTGCTCATCGGAAATGTCGCCGACGATTTCTTCCAGAATGTCTTCCAGCGTCACCATGCCCTCGACTTCGCCGTATTCATCGACGACGAGCGCGAAATGGGTCTTGCGGCGGCGGAACGCCTTCAACTGTTCGGACAGCGGCCGCATCTCCGGCACGAACCACGGCGGCAGCATGATCGCCGAGACGTTGATCCGCGAGGTATCGCCGTCGGAGGCCCGGATCGCGCGCAGCAAATCCTTGGCGTGCAGCACGCCGATGATGTTTTCCGGCTTGTCGCGCCATAGCGGGATGCGGGTGTATTCGGTCGCCAGCACCTCGCCCACCAGTTCGTCCGGCGGCAGGTCGGCGTTGATCAGCACCATCGCGGTGCGGTGGACCATGACGTCGGACACGGCGAGATCGCCGAAACGGAAAACGTTGTGGATATACTCGGCCTCGCCGCTTTCGATGCCGCCATGTACGGCTGATTCTTCCACCAGCCCTTCGATCTCGGAGTCAGTGAGAATCTCGTGCTGCGAGGATTCCTTGACGCCGAGCATGCGCAATATCCCGCGGGATGCGGTGTTGAGCAGCCAGTTCAGCGGGTAGAACACCAGATAGGACAGATGGAGCGGATAGGCGATCCATTGCGAGACCGGCATCGGCTGGCGGATTGCGAGCGTCTTCGGCACCTGCTCGCCGATGACGATGTGCAGCGAGGAGAACACCAGAAAGCCCGCCATGAACGACACAAAGTGCAGGGTGCGTTGCGACATGCCGAGCGGGATCAGCAATGGTTCGAGCAGCGCCGAGACCGTGGGTTCGCCGACCCAGCCGAGGCCGAGCGAGGCCATGGTGATGCCGAGCTGGCAGCAGGCGAGATAGGCCTCGATATTGCCCATCATGCCGTGCAGCAGGCGCGCGCCGAACCGGTCCTGCTCGACCATCGCCCTGATGCGAAAGCCGCGGCTCTTGACCAGCGCGAACTCGGCGGCCACGTAGAACGCGTTGGCGGCGAGCAGCAGGAGCGCGAGCAGCAGATTGGACGCGGTCGAACTCATATATGCCTCGTGACGGCCCCGGCCCCGCGCGACGCTTGGCCCACACGGCGTCTCGACAATCCCGTTCTCATCCCGACAACTTCTGTTGCAGGAAATCGCGCACCAGCGCCGGCTCGACGTCGTTTGCGACCACCGCCCGGCCAATCGCCTGCAGCAGGATGAATGTGAGCTTGCCGCGCTTGACCTTCTTGTCCTGCGCCATCAGCGCCATCAGCGCGTCGGCATCCGCCAACCCCTCCTGGGCGAAGCCCGCGATGTCCTGCAAATGGGTCGGCAGGCCGACGGAAGCAAGATGGCGTTCGACACGGGCGGCATCGCCTTGCGGGATCATGCCGAGTTGTGCGGAAAATTCCGCGGCCAGCACCATGCCGACGGAGACGCCTTCGCCATGGAACAGGCGATCGGAAAAGCCGGTCGCGGCCTCCAGCGCATGGCCGAACGTGTGGCCGAGATTGAGCAGCGCGCGCTCGCCGTTCTCGCGCTCGTCGCGGGAGACGATCGCAGCCTTGGCGCGGCAGGAGGTGGCAATCGCATGCTCACGCCCCGCGCCGCCGGAGAAGATGTCGGCGTGGTTGGCTTCCAGCCAGGTGAAAAAGGCTTCATCGCCGAGCACGCCATATTTGGCGACCTCGGCATAGCCGGCGCGGAACTGGCGCGGCGACAGGGTGTCGAGCACCGAGGTATCGGCGATCACCAGCACCGGCTGATGAAACGCGCCGATCAGGTTCTTGCCCTGCGGCGAGTTGATGCCGGTCTTGCCGCCGACCGAGGAATCGACTTGCGCCAGAAGCGAGGTCGGCACCTGCACGAAATCGACGCCGCGGCGCAGGATCGCCGCCGCAAAGCCGGCGAGATCGCCGACCACGCCGCCGCCGAGCGCAATCACCAGGTCGTTGCGCTCGATCTTCGCCGCGATCAGCGCCTCAGAGACCTTTTCGAGACCGGCATAGGTCTTCGATATCTCGCCTTCCTCGACGATGACGCGGGACGTCTGGATGCCGGCTTCGGTGAGTGACCGCTCGGTCTGCTCCAGCCAGTGCTTTGCCACGGTGCGGTCGGTGACGATGGCGGTGCGCACGCCCGGCCGCAGCGCGGCGACGCGCGCGCCCAGCGAGGCCAGCACGCCACGGCCGATGACGATGTCGTAGGCGCGCTCGCCAAGCGCGACGTCGACCGTGATATCGGCGGAATGCTTCAGTGGCGCAGTCATGGCGTAACGCTGATCCCGTCGGTTGTCGGCTGGGCCGAAGGCGCGACGGCGCAGAGCCGGGCGCGCAGGGCATCGATACATTCGTCGACGACGCGGTCGTGCGGCACATCGCGCGAGCCGATCGTCAGGTCGGCGGTCTGGTAGACCGGTTCGCGCGCTTCGAGCAGGCGGCTGACGGTCGCAACCGGATCTTCGGTCTGCAGCAGCGGACGGTCGGCGCGGCGCTTGACCCGCTTCATGATCACGTCGACATCCGCCTTGAGCCAGATCGAGACCGCCTTGTCGCGGATGCGGTTGCGGGTCTCCTCGCGCATGAAGGCGCCGCCGCCGGTGGCGATTACGGCCGGGCCGCTGTCGAGCAGCCGCGCGATCACCCGCGCCTCGCCGTCCCGGAAATGCGGCTCGCCATGGCTTTCGAAAATGTCCGGGATCGACATCCCTGCCGCCGCCTCGATCTCGATATCGGCGTCGAGGAACGGCAGGCGCAGCCGCGCCGCAAGCCGCCGGCCGATGGTAGACTTGCCGGCGCCCATCATACCGACCAGCACGACCGAACGCCTTCCCAGAGCCGACGTGATATCGGCCTCCTGGGGGCTATTGGCTTGCGCCGGAACGGCGGTCTCGGACATCAAAAACTCTTAAGGTTTTGCGGGATTTGCCCGCGGCTGCGACACCTATACTACCCCCATCGATGCCCCCGCCAGAGACTCTTGCCACGGGGATGGGAACATGATGGATGATTTCATTGGTTAATTCGCCGCCCTGAGCCCCCTATGCCCAGTTTGTTCCGCTTTCTGACGGTCGTCGGCATCATTGCCGGGATGATCTATGGCGTGATTTTTTCGCTGGCGAACTTCGTCACCCCAAAGCCCCGGGAAATGACGGTCACCATCCCGGCAGACAAGTTCCTCAAGAAATAGCCGCTATCGTCTGATTTGTGTGAGACGAACTTGGGGAGAGGCATCTTGCGAGATGTCGGGGCAATGCGTTCCAGCAAGACGGCCAAAGACGAGAAGCTGATCAACCTGTTCCTCGACATGCTCGCGGCGGAACAGGGGGCTGGCGATAACACGCTCGACGCCTATCGCCGCGACCTCACGGATTTTTCCGAATTTCTCGGCGGCCAGGGACAAAACTTTGCCGGCGTCGGGACGGATGCACTGCGGGACTACCTCGCCGACCTCGACACCCGCGGCTTCAAATCCTCCAGCGTGGCGCGCCGGCTGTCGGCGATGCGGCATCTGTTCCGCTTCCTCCTGAGCGAGCGCATCCGCAGCGACGATCCGGCGGCGATCCTGTCCGGCCCGAAACGCGGCCGGGGCCTGCCGAAGGTGCTGTCGATAGCGGACGTCGACCGCATGCTGACGCGGGCCAGGGAATTGACCGAGGCCGGGAACGCTTCGCCGCAGCAGCGGCTGCGCGCGATGCGGCTGTATTGCCTGTTGGAAGTGCTTTACGCCACGGGCCTGCGCGTCTCGGAGCTGGTGGCGCTGCCGCTGTCGGCCTCGCGGCGCGACGCCCGCATGATCGTGGTGCGCGGCAAGGGCAACAAGGAACGGCTGGTGCCGCTCAACGAAGCGTCAAGGCAGGCGATGGCCGACTATCTCGCCGCGATGGAAGCGCTCAAGCCCGAGAACAAGAAAGGCGCACCCAGCTCGAAATGGCTGTTTCCCTCCTTCGGTGAGAGCGGCCATCTGACGCGGCAGCATTTTGCGCGCGACCTGAAGGAACTGGCGGCGGCATCGGGCCTTGCGCCGCGGCTGGTCTCCCCGCACGTGCTGCGCCACGCCTTCGCCAGCCACCTGCTGCATAACGGCGCCGACCTGCGCATCGTGCAGACGCTGCTCGGCCATACCGACATCTCCACCACGCAGATCTATACCCATGTCGTCGAGGAACGGCTGAAGAGCCTGGTGCGCGACCTCCATCCGCTGGCGGAGAAGTAAGGCGACGCCGCCAGCGTCGCCCGGATGCATTTGCGCCTGCAGCCTTGACTTCCGAGCCATCTCCCCCGAAACAGCCGTCTCCCGCCCGCGGCCTTGTTTGGCGCGCTTTCGGAAAATCCGGGTCACCTGGACCGAATGCACGCTAAATCATTGAAGATGCGTGCTTTCCTTAAGCGAATCGAAACCGCTTCGCCTCAAAGCACGTTGTTACCTATATTGTTTCGATGCCGGATCAGATGCGCAGCTATCTCGACTTTGAAAAACCCGTCGCCGAGCTCGAGGCCAAGGTCGATGAACTGCGCGCGCTGGCAGCGTCGGGCAGCGACATCGGCGACGAGATCGCGCGCATAGAGGACAAGGCGCAGCAGGCGCTGGACGACCTCTACGCCAATTTGACGCCGTGGCAGAAGACCCTGGTGGCGCGCCATCCGCAGCGCCCGCATTTCACCGATTTCGTCGGCGCGCTGATGACGGAATTCACGCCGATGGCCGGCGACCGCAAATTCGCCGAGGACGAGGCGCTGGTGGGCGGCTTTGGCCGATTCCGCGGCGAGAGCATCT
>Ga0268266_10005465_pt1 | contig 11835 bp, 10 predicted proteins | sample KBSS13metaG_FD_190356 | JGI IMG/M metagenome (GOLD analysis project Ga0268266, IMG submission 190356) | Switchgrass rhizosphere microbial communities from Kellogg Biological Station, Michigan, USA - KBS S1-3 metaG (SPAdes) (version 2) | ecosystem: Host-associated > Plants > Roots > Rhizosphere... | reverse complement strand
GCTGGCCGGCGCCTCGCCCAGGGCGGTCTTGCCAACGCTGTCGAGCTTGATGCGCAGGTTCTCGATCCACTGCTTGTAGGGCTTGGTGTTGACGACGTAGGCCTTCAGCTCGTCGTCGTCGATCATGCGGCCCTGTTCCAGGTCGATCAGGAACATCTTGCCCGGCTGCAGGCGCCACTTCTTGACGATCTTGTGCTCGGGCACCGGCAGCACGCCCGATTCCGAAGCCATGATGACCAGGTCGTCGTCGGTCACGCAGTAGCGCGAGGGGCGCAGGCCGTTGCGGTCCAGCGTGGCGCCGATCTGGCGGCCATCGGTGAAGACGATCGACGCGGGGCCGTCCCACGGCTCCATCATGGCGGCGTGGTATTCGTAGAACGCGCGGCGGCGCTCGTCCATCGTCGTGTGCTGCTCCCACGGCTCGGGAATCATCATCATCACGGCCTGGCTGATCGGGTAGCCGGCCATCGTCATGAGTTCGAGGCAGTTGTCGAAGGTGGCGGTGTCCGACTGGTTGGCAAAGCTGATCGGGTACAGCTTTTTGAGGTCCGGGCCCAGCACCGGCGACGACATCACGCCTTCGCGTGCCTTCATCCAGTTGTAGTTGCCGCGCACCGTGTTGATTTCACCGTTGTGCGCCACGTAGCGGTACGGATGCGCCAGCGGCCACTTCGGAAAGGTATTGGTCGAGAAGCGCTGGTGCACCAGACCGATGGCCGAGACGCAACGCTCGTCCTGCAAATCGAAGTAGTAGGTGCCAACTTGATCGGCCAGCAACAGGCCCTTGTAGACCACCGTGCGGCTCGACATGCTGGGCACGTAGTACTCGGTGCTGTGCTTGAGCGCCAGGTTCTGGATGTTGGCGCTGGCGGTCTTGCGGATGACGTAAAGCTTGCGCTCCAGCGCATCCTGAACGATCACGTCGTTGCCGCGGCCGATGAACACTTGCCGCAAGATGGGCTCGGTCTTCTTGACCGCCGGCGACATCGGCATCTCGCGGTTGACCGGCACGTCGCGCCAGCCCAGCAGCACCTGCCCCTCGGCCTTGATGGCGCGCTCCATCTCCTGCTCGCAGGCCATGCGCGACGCGTGTTCCTTGGGCAAAAAGATCATGCCGACGCCGTATTCGCCGCTCGGCGGCAGCGTAACGCCCTGCTTGCCCATCTCTTCGCGGTACAGCGCGTCCGGAATCTGGATCAGGATGCCGGCGCCGTCGCCCATCAGCTTGTCCGCGCCGACGGCACCGCGGTGGTCGATGTTCTCGAGGATCTTGAGCGCTTGCGTCACGATGTCGTGGCGCTTCTCGCCCTTGATGTGGGCCACGAAACCGAGGCCGCACGCATCGTGCTCATGAGCGGAGGAATACAGGCCGTGCTGTTCCAGGTATTGAATTTCGGCATCCGTGGTCATGGAGCGCTCCTTCATTTTTTTCGCGGGAAACGGAGCATATTGCGATGCACAAACAATGCCAAATACTTTAATTGGGGTCAGATACGAATTTCAGGCCAAACTTCAAGCGGTGGTTTAATTCGGGGACAGATCAAAATTGATAGCAGACCTATCAGGATACATCTATACCCAACCCACTTTCTACTGGAGAGAAAACGAACTCGAAGGGCGTCCTGCCCTCGATCTGACGACCCGACGCGCTGTCGCCTGCTGTAACGAATCCAGAAACGCATCGTCACCCAAGGCCCAACCGCGCAAGGTGGCTTCGGTCAGCGCCGCCTGATCGGAGGGCGTCACGCCGGCGCGCACCAGATCGGCATAGCCGGCTTCGCGTGCGAACGGGGTGTTGCCCAGTTGCCAATAGGCTGGAGGCGGCGTCAGGAACCGGTCGTTGCGCAGGCCTGCGTAGTGCCCATAGCTCGACCAAAGATACGCTGCCGCGTCGGGGACGACGTCGCTGCGCACCGGATTCAGGTCGATATAAACCATGCAGGCCATGAGCCACGGGTCGGGCTGAATCAGCGTGGACCGGTAGCGCCCCTCCCACAAGGTGCCGCTGCGGCCATGCCGGTCGTTGAACCAGCGGACGTAACCGCGTCCGACGGCCTGCATCAGCAGCGGCAACCCGTCGGCGGTGGATGGCGTGGCCAGCAGGTGAAAGTGGTTGGCCATCAGCACGTACGCGTGCAGCGCAACGCCCAGGCGCGGCGCGTGATCGGCCAGCAGCGCCAACAGCCGCGCATGGTCTGCGCGGTCGACGAAGATCGGCTGGCGGTTGTTGCCCCGCTGGATCACGTGGTGCGGCAGATCCGCCAGCGTGAGTCGGGGCAACCGCGCCATCGTGCGCTCAGTTCAGGCGAAAGCGCGTGTCGAGCAATGCCGCCAGGCCGAACTCGGCGAGCAAGTTTTTCAGCCGCTCGGCGGCGCCCGCCTTGGCGTGACCGGTGCGGCGCGCCAGGATCAGCTCGTTCTTCAGGCTGTGCTCCCAGCCCACCAGCTCCGTCACGGTTACTTGGTAGCCGTGCGCTTCGAGGTACAGGCAGCGCAGCACGTTGGTCAGTTGGCTGCCGATTTCGCGCGTGTGCAACGGATGCCGCCACAACTCGGCCAGCGGCGTGCGCGACAGTGCCAGCCCCTTGTTTTCGCGCAGGCACGCCGCGATCTCGGCCTGGCAGCACGGGACCAGCACCATGAAGCCGGCCTCTTTGGCGAGGCCGAAAGCGATCGCGTCGTCGGTGGCGGTATCGCAGGCGTGCAAGGCCGTCACCACATCAATGCGTGGCGGCAGCGCCGGGGATGTTGCCGATTCCGCGACCGTCAGGTTCAGGAACGACATGCGCTCGAAGCCGAGCCGCTGGGCCAACGAACGCGACTTGTCGACCAGCTCGGCACGCGTCTCGATGCCGTAGACATGGCCGCCGCTCAGCGCCTTGAAGAACAGGTCGTAGACGATGAAGCCCAGGTACGACTTGCCGGCGCCGTGGTCGGCCAGCGTAGCGCGCGCACCGCCGTCCGGCAGCTCGCGCAGCAGCTTCTCGATGAACTGGACCAGGTGATAGACCTGCTTGAGCTTGCGCCGCGAATCCTGGTTGAGTCGGCCTTCGCGCGTGAGGATGTGCAGTTCTTTCAGCAACTCGATCGACTGCCCTGGCCGCAGTTCCTGCAGCAGTTCGGCTTCGGCCTTGGCGCCCTTGCCCAGCTTGCCGGCGTTGCCGATCTTCGGCGCCCTGGTCACCGCGCTCATGGGGCCGCCCCGCCCACGCCGACCCCCAGGGCTGCCCAGCCCTCGGCCCCCAGCCGCTCCAGGGTCTCGATGTTGTGTTGGTAAATCGCCTCCGGCTCCGGAAAGGCGTCGACCGCGCGGCTCACGCTGTCCTCGCGCAACAGATGCAGCATCGGGTACGGGGCGCGGTTGGTGGCATTGGCGATGTCGTCCGGCCCGCTGCCGGCAAAGGCGAACTGCGGGTGGAAGCTTGCCAGTTGCAGCACGCCGTCGAAGCCCGCTCGCGCCAGCCGGCGCTCGGCGCGGCGGGTCCATTCGTTGAATTCGATGAAGTCGGCCAAGGTGTTGGGGGCAATCAAAAGGCTGGTGTCGCGCGTGCCGACAGGCGCGTCGACGAGCGCGTGGGCCTCGGCGAGCAAGGCGTCGAGCAGACCATCGCCATCATGCGCCAGGTACACGGCATGGTGAATTTGGCCCCGGACGTGAACCGCCTTGGCGAAGGGGCAAAGGTTGAGACCGATCACGGCGCGCTCGAGCCAGCGCAGCGTATCGGCGCGCGCCTGGGGCCCGGTGATCGACGGCATCGCTGGCGTTTGGGCGTTCATGCCGCCCGCACCTCGACCGGTCGCAGGCGGTCCAGCCGCGATGCCAGCGCGATGCCCGCCAGCGAACACGCGCCGGTCACGGCCCAGGTCCACTGCCAGCCGCCCACGCGGTGCGCGACCCATGCCACCAGCGGCGGTGCGACGAACTGCCCGAGCGATGACAGTTGCTGGATCAGGCCGATGCTGGTGGACACGGTCGACGGCCCGGGCGCCAATCGCACCCCGAGCAAAAACAGCGTGGCCGGCACCATGCCGCCGAACATCGAAAACAGGCAGACGGCGAGATAGCGCAATGCGGGCGGCAAGCCGACATCACCCCATTGGGCAAAGGCCGCCACCGCGCCGAGGCCCATCGCGCCGAAGCCCCAGCGCAGCAAGCGACCGGGCGCCAGCCCGCGCTGCAGCAATCGTCCGCCCATGACATTGCCCACGATGTTCATCGCCGCCGCCAGTGCAGTGAGCACCGCCGTGGCACCGGCGGGCACACCCGCACCGGCATAGATGGACGGCAGGAAGCCGATCACGGCCATCCACTGCGACGAGTACACGGCGAAGGCCAGGGCCGCGGCCCAAGGCCCCGGCGCGCCGAGCGTTGCACGCAGCCGCCCGGTCGGGCCGGGAGCCCGCGCTTCGCCGGTCCTCGCTTCGCTCGACCTTGCCACCCGCGGCGCGTCCGCCGGCAGCGCGAGGAAAACTGCGCCGGCCGCCGTGGCCGAGGCCGCCGCGACGCCCCACCACCACGCGGGCCATCCGGCCACGCCGATCAGCGCCGGTCCGATCAGCAAGGCCAGCGCGACGCCCAGCGGCATATAGGCGCCCCACAGACCGAGCGCTGTCTTCTCGCTGCCGGGCGCCGTCTGGGCGCGAATAAGCCCCGGCGCCGGCATCACGGTCAGCAGGAAGCCGAGGCCTTCCAGCACCCGGAGCACCAGCAGCCATTCGATGGCGTGCGGTGTCGGCCCGACGAACCCGCCAGCCACGCTGGCCAAGGTCAGGACAGCCAAGCCGATCAGCATGCTGCGCCGCAGCCCGATGGTGTCGGCGGCCAGACCCACCAGCAGGCCCAGCGCCATGCCGGCGCACTGAACCAGCGACAGCAGAAAGCCGGCCTGCACCAGAGTGATGCCCAGTGCACCTTGCAGGGCCGGCACGGCCGGCGGGAGCTTGCCCAGGTGCAGGGCGGCCGCGACGCCCGCCAATACCACCACCATCGCGCTGGCCGGAACCCGCGCCGCAGGCTGCTCGACGCCGGCCATCACACCATCCACCGCTGACCGGTCAGGCGCTCGTGCTCATGCATCGCGAAACGATCGGTCATGCCGGCGATGTAGTCGGCGACGGCGCGATGCCGGTCGGCGCGTTGCGCGAAATCGGGCGGCATGACGGCTTCGCCGCCAAGGTAGCCGTCGAAGAGCTCGCGCACCACCTGCTGCGCGCGCTGCGTGGTTCGCATCACCTGCGGATGGCGATAGAGGTGGTCGAACAGGAAGCGCTTGAGCGACGCCGACTGCACCCGCATCGCTTCGCTGAACACCACGAGCGGCGCACACATCCGCGCCGCTTGCGCATCGGCTGGCATTGCGCGCTCCAGGCCGGCGCGCGTGGCGTCGATCACGTCGTACACCTGCGCGCTGAGCATGCGGCGGATCGACTCGTACAGCACCCGTCGGCCCTGCAGTTGCGGGTGGTCGGCCAGCGTTTCGCGATGAAAGCGCTCGAACAACGCGACCTCGGCCAGCGCCTCGATGCGCAGCAGGCCGGAGCGCACACCGTCGTCGATGTCGTGCGCGTTGTAGGCGATCTCGTCGGCCAGGTTGCACAGCTGCGCTTCCAGGCTGGGCTGTGTGCGATCGATGAAGCGGCGCCCGACACCGCCGGGCTCGCGCTGCTCCAGGCGTTCGGCATTGGCGCGCGAGCAGTGCTTGAGCACACCTTCGCGCGTTTCGAAACTCAGGTTCAGGCCGTCGTACTGCGGGTAGCGCTGCTCGAGACGGTCGACCACGCGCAAGCTTTGCAGGTTGTGCTCGAAGCCGCCGTGCGCCTTCATGCAATCGTCGAGCGCGTCCTGGCCGGCGTGGCCGAAGGGTGTGTGGCCGAGGTCGTGCGCCAGCGCGATGGCTTCGACCAGGTCTTCGTTCAGGCCAAGTGCGCGCGCAATCGATCGGCCGAGTTGCGCAACCTCGAGCGAATGCGTCAGGCGCGTACGAAAGAGATCGCCCTCGTGGTTGACGAAGACCTGCGTCTTGTAGACCAGGCGGCGAAACGCCGTGGAGTGCACGATGCGGTCGCGATCCCGCTGAAAATCGTCGCGGGTCGGCGCGGGCGTCTCGGCGAATCGCCGGCCGCGCGAGCGTGCCGGATCGCTGGCATGGGGCGCCGGGCTCATGACGTCAGCCTGCGCCAGCGCGTGAGGCTAGCGCGTGCATTCGGCCAGCACCTCGCGCACCACGGCATCGGGCGCGCTGCGCACGGCCGCTGAACCAGGTCGATCGATGACCACGAAGCGGATCTCGCCATCCTCGGACTTCTTGTCGTGGCGCATCAACTCGAGGTAGCGCTCGACACCGAGCGCGGGGCCGACCACCGGCAGGCCGGCGCGTTCGATCAAGGCGCGCAAGCGTCGAACAAAGGCTTCGTCGACGTGGCCCAAGCGCAACGACAACTGCGCCGCCATCACCATGCCGCAACCGACCGCCTCGCCGTGCAGCCACTCGCCGTACCCGAGGCCCGATTCGATCGCGTGGCCGAAGGTGTGGCCAAAGTTGAGGATGGCGCGCAAGCCCGCTTCACGCTCTTCCTGGCTCACCACCAGCGCCTTGATCTCGCAACTGCGCCGCACCGCGTGCGCCAGCTTGGCGGGATCGCCTTGCAGCAAGGCATCGATGTGCTGCTCGATCCAGTCGAAAAACGCCATGTCGTGAATCGGGCCGTACTTGATGATCTCGGCCAGTCCGGCGCTCATTTCGCGGCGCGGCAGTGTGGCCAGGGTGTCCAGATCGCACAGCACCAAGTGCGGCTGGTAGAACGCGCCGATCATGTTCTTGCCTTGCGGATGGTTGATGGCCGTCTTGCCTCCCACCGACGAATCGACCTGCGCCAGCAAGGTGGTGGGCACTTGCACGAACGGCACGCCGCGCATGTAGCTGGCCGCCGCGAAACCCGTCATGTCTCCGACCACCCCGCCGCCCAAGGCGAAGAGAACCGTCTTGCGGTCGCAGCCATGGCCGAGCAACGCGTCGAAGATCAGGTTCAACGTGTGCCAGTCCTTGTACGCCTCCCCGTCGGGCAGTTCGAGCACGTGCACCTTGCGAAATCGCTGGGCCAGCGCCTCTTGCAACGGGACAACGTAGAGCGGTCCAACGGTGGTGTTGGTCACGATCAACGCGGTCGTTGCGTCGGGTGCGGCATCGAAGCTGCTGCGTTGACCCAGCAGGCCACTGCCGATCAGGATGGGGTAGCTGCGCTCTCCCAGATGGATGTCGACGCGTTCGATCGGAGCAGTCTTTGGCATGGCCCGGAGTTTAGGCCGGCGGCACCGTGACCACGCCCGCCAACTCCAGCTGCATGACGATGAGACTCACCAGCAAGTTGACGGAAGGCCGGCCGGTTTCCACCACGTCGTGCGCTGTCTCCATGTAAAGGGGATCGCGCACCGCATGAAGCTCGCGCAAGCGGCCGAGTGGATCGGCCACTTGCAGCAGCGGCCGCTTGACATCGTGGCGCAGCCGCCGGAACAGGTCTTCCGGCGACGAGCGCAGGTAAATCACGTGGAACTTCGATCGCAGCTGCTGTCGGTTGGCCTCGCGCAGCACCGAACCACCTCCGGTCGACACCACACCATTGGGCGCGGCGGCCAGTTCGGCGATCACCTGCTGCTCGATGTCTCGAAAGCGGGCTTCGCCTTCGCGCTCGAAGAACTCGCGGATCGAGCAGCCGATGTGCTCTTCGATCAGCTGATCGCTGTCGACATAGTCAAGGTGAAGGCGCTGCGCCAAACGGCGGCCGACAGCAGATTTGCCGGCGCCGGGCAGTCCGACCAATGCGATCGCCACGCGTGGGCGACAAGCCGGCGCGTCAGCGCGCGGCGTTGCGGTCGGTAATCATCTTCGGGGTGATGAAGACAAGCATTTCGGTCTTGTTGTAAATGCGATTGCGTGTGCGGAACAGTGCGCCGACATAAGGCACTTCACCCAGCACCGGCACGCGCGACTCGTCATTTTGTTCGGTGAGTTCGAAGATACCACCGATGACAACCGTGCCGCCGTTCTCCACCAGCACTTCGGTTTGCACGTGCTTGGTGTTGATCGCAAAACCCGCCGTGGTGGCCTGACCGACCGTGTCCTTGTTGACGTCGAGCGTCAGGATGATGTTGCCTTCGGGCGTGATCTGCGGCGTGACTTCGAGCTTGAGGTTGGCCTTGCGGAAGGCGATCGACGTCGCGCCGCTGGACGTTGCCACCTGGTAGGGCAGTTCGGTACCTTGCTCGATCAGGGCCTTGGTCTGGTCGGCCGTCACGACACGCGGACTCGACACCACCTTGCCCTTGCCATCGGCTTCGAGCGCCGAGATTTCCAGGTTGAGCATGCGCGAGAAGCTGGAATTGAACAGCGAGATCGCGAACGTGCCCGGCGCCTGGCTGTTGTTGTTCGGGCTGGTCGCCGGCAGGTTGATGAAGTTGGAGTTGGTGAACGACGTGAGCGCGCTGCCGGCCGTGGTCGCGGTTGCCGGCGTCACCGCGGGGATGGCGCCCAGGTTGCCGAACACGCGATTGCCGTTGTTGGAACCGAGCACACCGTTCGCGATGCCGCCGCCCAGGCGAACACCCAGCGATTTGCCGAACGTGTCCGACGCCTCGACGATCCGGGCCTCGATCAGCACTTGCCGCACCGGAATGTCGAGTTTCTGGATCAGTTCCGCGACTTGGGCAAGACGCGAAGGAATGTCGGAAACGAACAACTGGTTGGTTCTCGCTTCCGCGATCACGCTGCCGCGGGGGCTCAGGATCCGGGTCGTGGTGGCGCCGCCACCGCCACCACTGCCACCAGCCGTTGCGCCGGTGCCCGTCAAGCCCTGAGCAATCGTGATCGCCTTGGTGTAGTTCAGCTGGAACGACTGGGTGCGCACCGGCTCGAGGTTGGAGATCGCTGCCTGCGCTTCGAACTCCATCTTTTCCTTGGCGTTGATCTCGTCCTTCGGCGCGATCCACAGCACGCTGCCGTTCTTGCGCATGCCCAGATTTTTGGCCTGCATGATGATGTCCAGGGCCTGGTCCCAAGGCACGTCCTTCAGGCGCAAGGTCAGGGAGCCAGTCACCGAGTCGGACGTCACGATGTTGAAGTTGGTGAAGTCGGCGATCACCTGCAACAGCGAGCGAATCTCGATGTTCTGGAAGTTCAGCGACAGCTTTTCGCCGTTGTAACCGACGCCTTGCGTCAATTTCGACGGGTCGATCTTGCGGGCGCGCACCTCGACGACGAATTGGTTTTCGCTTTGGTAGGCGCTGTGCTCCCAGTCGCCCTTCGGCTCGATCGTCATGCGAACGCGATCGCCAACCTGCTGCGTGGTGACCAATTGCACCGGCGTGCCGAAGTCGGTCACGTCGAGACGGCGGCGCAGGCCTTCGGGCAGCGACGACTTGGTGAACTCGACGACCAGATTCTTGCCCTGCTGGCGAACGTCGACGCCCACCTGGTTGTTCACCAGATCGACGATCACACGCCCGGTTCCATCCGGCCCCAGGCGGAAGTCGACATCGCGCAAGGGCAGCATGTCGCGGTTGCGGTTTTCGGCAAATTGCGAGGGTGTCGACGACGCCACCGCCGCGCCTGCGACCGGTTCCAGCGTCACCAGCAACGACTTGCCCTGAACTTCGGCCTTGTACGCAGTCGCCTGCTTGAGGTTCATGACCAGGCGCGTGCGTTCACCGGCTTGCACCACGTTGATCGAACGCAGGTTGCCCTGGTTGACGTCGATGGTCGAGCGACCGATCGCATTGGTCACGTTGGGAAAGTCGAGCGCAATGCGGGCGGGGGTCTGGATGGCAAAGCCGGTCGGAACCGCGGGCAACGTTTGCGTCAGATCGATACGGACCACTTCGGCGCCCGACTGCAGCGAGGTCGTCACCGCCTCGATGGCGTTCTGCGCTTGCGCCGCCGCAGCGGTTGCAAGAGCCGCAAGCGCCAGGCCCGCAGCGCGCAACCAATGGGCCGCCGTTGATTTTTCTAGGTTCATTTCGATCTCTCTTGCAATTGCAATGTCGCCATGCGTTCGATCCACTCACCAGCCGCGTCTTGCACGATCTCGCGCAGCGTCAGTTCCGTTTCACCGATCTTGGTGATGCGGCCGTAGTTGAGGCCCAGGTAGTTGCCAACGCGAACTTGATAGAGAAGCTTGTCGGATGTCACGAGCGCCACGGGCTGGCCGTTGCGCGTCAAGCTGCCGACCATCGCCATCGAATCGAGCGGGAACGCTTCGAGCGCTTCCTTGCGTCGCGCCAACTCGGGGGCAATCAGCGTGGAGTTGACCGTCTGGTTCGACTCGCGGCGCAGCGCCTGCGTGAGTTTCTGGCTGTTGAAGGGCTCCAGCTGCACGCCTTCCGTGTAGGCCTGCGGCGTGAACTTCTTGGGTTCGGAGATCGGCGGCACCGTTGGGCGCACCTGATTGCGCTGCTCGACCATCCAGCGTTGAAGTTCGCCTTGATCCGATCCGGAACAGCCGGCCAAGATGCCGACGATCGCGATGACGGCCGCAAAGCCTGTTGCTCTAAGCGCAGCCCTCATTTCTTGGCCCCCGATGCAGTGGCTGCGCGCTTTTGCGCCGCTTGCTCTTCGGCGTCGAGATAGCGGAAGGTACGAGCTGTCGCGTCCATCGTCAGCGTGCCGTCCTTTTGGGGCGCGATCGACACGTTGTTCAAGGTCACGATGCGCGACAGGTTGGCCACGTCGGCAGCGAACGACCCCATGTCGTGGTAGCGGCCGGTGACGCGCACGGCGATCGGCAGTTCAGCGTAGTAATCCTTCACCACCACCTGACCGGGGCGGAACAATTCGAACTGCAGACTGCGACCGAGGCCAGCCTGGTTGATGTCGGACAGCAGGGCGTCCATTTCGGCTTTGCTGGGGAGTTGCTTCTCGAGCAAGGTCACGTACTGCTGCACCTGCTCGCGCTGCTTCTTGAGCAAGTCGAGATTGGCAGCTTGCGCGACCTTTTTCTGGTAGTCCGCCTTGAGCGCCACTTCCTTGGCGCGCTCGGCATCGAGTTCGTCGTTCGAATTGGTGAGCCAGACAAACCACAACGCCACCAGCACCAGGACGGTCACCAGCAGGCACAGCGCATAGCGCGGCACCGGCGGCCACACCGACGGGTCGTTGGGATTGAGATTGCGAAACTGATCGCCGAAGCGGCGCATCGACGTCGCGACGTCGACTTTGGAGGCGGGTCGTGTTGCCATGAGTCGCCCTTAGCCTTTGGCCGCGCCCGAAGCGGCGCGCGCTGCGGGGGTTGGTTTTTGCGTTTCGGTCGGGCGCTTGAGCCCGACCCGCATCGTGAAGTTGGCAACCCGACGCTGGTCTCGCGCGCTCAGGTTGACGGTGCCAGCCGTAATTTCAACCAGCTCGGGCTTGACCAGCCAAGGGCTGTTGTTGCCCAGGTTGCGAAGCAGTTCGGACACGCGCTCGTTCGACTGCGCCGTGCCCTGCAGCGTCACCCGCTGGTTTTCCTGCTTCATGCTGCCGAGGTAAACACCGTCGGGCAACTGCCGCGAGAGTTCGTTCATCAGATGCACGGGCAAGTTGCGATCACCTTGCAGGTCTTCGACCGCCTCTTGTCTTGCCTTGAGCGCCGCAATTTCCGTCTGCAGCGTCGAAATTTCCTTGATCTCGACTTCGAGCTTCTTGATCTCCGACTGCAGATAGACGTTCTTGCTTTGCTGGTTGGAGATTTGCGCCTGGAACCAGACATAGGCGCCGCCAGCGATCAGGCCACCCAACAGAGCTGCGGCACCGAGGGTGGCGTAGAAAGTTTCCTTGCGGCGCTTGCGGGCAGCCTCGCGATGAGGCA
>Ga0268266_10005464_pt1 | contig 11835 bp, 9 predicted proteins | sample KBSS13metaG_FD_190356 | JGI IMG/M metagenome (GOLD analysis project Ga0268266, IMG submission 190356) | Switchgrass rhizosphere microbial communities from Kellogg Biological Station, Michigan, USA - KBS S1-3 metaG (SPAdes) (version 2) | ecosystem: Host-associated > Plants > Roots > Rhizosphere >... | reverse complement strand
AGTCGATGGTTTCGCTGGAGCGGGACGCGTCAAAGGTGGCTTTGGCCTGGCTGGTGGCGCGGATGATCGTCGGCAATTTCCAGCTGCTCGACTGCCAGTTCATGACGCCGCACCTCAGATCGCTGGGCGCGATCGAGATCGACCAGAAGGATTATCTGGCGCTGTTGGAGTCCGCACTGGGCGAAGGCGGCGGCGCGGCCTCCGTTGCCGGCGCCGCTTCCGCCGGGCCGGTGGAGTTCGCGGCGCTGGACCGGCTGCTCGCCGCCGCGCCCGGGCGCGAGGCCGGCGCCGCTTCGCCGCCCTCGGGATGGGTCATCGCGCAGCTCTTGGGCCAGACATCGTAGATCGGGTGCTCGACCGTGTTGAGGCCCGGCGTCTCCCGGTAAAGCCAGCCCGAAAAGACCCGGCGGAACTGGCCGTCAGCGCCGCGCACGTCCAGCTGCACGAAGGCGCCGGTCAGTTGCTGAACCTCCCAGGGCGCGGTCGTCTCGCAGGCCCGCAGGCGCACGACCGCGTCGCCGATCCTGACGGCCTGGCCGGGCCGGAGCGTCAGGTCGCGCGACAGGCCGTTGCGCTTGTTGAGGAAGCCGATCACCGCCACCCGCTCGGCCATCGGGGTGGTGCCGGGCGCGAGCTGGGTCACTGTCTGCGGGACGTCGATCGTCTGGTTCTCGATCTCGGCCTCGCGCTGCCGGTTCGCCTCATCGGCGCCGCGGGGCGAGCAGGCGGCCAGCGCAAGCACCGTCGCCAGACCCGCACAGATCGTCCGCCCAAGCATCACGTTCAGTCGGGCGTCCAAGCCTGATAGTCACCGCTCGCCGCCTGCCTCCTTCCGCCCTTTTCGAGCGCGCCGGTGGGGCGGTAGGCCGCGGCCGTGCCGGTCAGATTGGGCGTCGCCTCGCGCAGGAATTTGGGGGGCGGCGGCAGCGCCTCATCCGGCACCCCGTCGATCTGGCGGGTCAGCCAGGCATACCATTCGGGCGGAACCCGGCTGACGTCGTTGGCGCCCGCATACATCACCCAGCGCCGGCCCTTGCCTTCGAAATAGCGGTTGCCGAGATCGTCCTCGCCGACCTTGCTGCCATTCTTCCAGCTGAACAAGGCGGTGCCGGTCGTGGCACCCTCCCACCAAGTGAACAGATTCTTGAAGAAACCCATGCCGAGCGCCTAGCGCCGAAGGGCGGGACCGCGCAAGCGTCTCGTCGGCTTCAGGAGGGCTCGACCTCGACCGCGAGCGGACCCTTGCGGCCGTCGGCGATGCGGGCGCGGAGCGTCTGATCGGGGACGAGATCGGAGAGGCCGCCGCGGCGTACCGTCTCCATATGGACGAAAATGTCCTGATCCTCGTCCTCACGGACGAGGAAGCCGTAGCCCCGCAGCCGGTTGAACCATTTGACCCGGACCGGCTCGAAGGCGCCGGCCTCGTCGATCAGGCTGGACGGATCGATCCGGTCTGCCTGGGTGGCATGTGGTCGGGTCGCTTCTTGGACGATGGCGCAGCTCAGGTCGATGCTGAGCACCTTGCGCGCCTGCAGGCCGCGCTCCTGATGCGCGACCAGGCATTCCACCTTCGCGCCTTCGGGCAGGCTGCGCCGGTCATGCTCCTTGAGCACCGAGAAGTGGATGAGAATGTCGCCCTCGGCCTCGTCGCTGACGATGAAGCCGAAGCCGCGCGTGGCGTCGAACCATTTGACGGTGCCGGTGAGCTGGACGAGTGCCTCGCTGTGCGGCTCGATCGCGACCGGGCGCGCGATCGGCTCGCTCCTGGCGACCGAGGCATGTTCCCCCTCTACCCGCGCTTGTGGACGCGATGTCATTCTACGCCTGACCCCCCTAGATCAGAGGGCGAAGGTATCACGTATTCTGCGTTTGTGAACCATGTGTGTTCAGCACGTGTCCGCTTGCGGGATTTCGCCGGGTTTGGCGGCCAGAATGCGCCTGGCGAGAGCCGGCGGATGGCCTGCGCGAAGCATGGCGGCAAAAGCCTTTTCCCGGGCCGGCCGGTCTGGTTCGGCGGACGCAAAAGGGCCGATCTTGCGGCGCTCGGCGAACTTCAGTGCGGCGTCCCAGGCGCCCTCGGCGGCCGATTCCCGGGCCACGGCGCTGTCCTCATCGTCGATGCCGGCGGCGCGGAGGGCCTGACCGACGCGCCGGGCGCCATAGCCGCGCCGGGTCAACGACCCCGCCTTGGCGCTCGCATAGGCCCTGTCGTCCACATAGCCGAGCACCGCCATCCGCTCGACCAGCGCGTCGATCTGCGGCGCTTGCCGCTCTGCCCACCCCCGCTCACGCACCTTTCGGCCCAGATAGGCGGCGAGCTTCGCCCGGGTCGTGGCATAGCGCCCGGCATAGAAAAGCGCGGTCTGTTCGAGCGCCGCGGCATCGAGCGGAGGTTTCACTCTTGTGCCACGATCATGACTCATCGCCATGTTTGTGCCATAGTCGAGCCGGATTATGAACGCGCCTTGTCTCGTAGGGCAGAAGCTGATCAGCATTCGGGACTCCATGAGGCCCATGAAAAAGGATTCAGCCGACCGTGCTTGACCATGATGGCCAGGTGAAGCCGCGTGTTGCGGCCGCGCAGGCGCTTGTAACGACACCGACGGACGACGAGCTGCCTCGCCGCTACGCCGATTTCGCGACCATGACCGAAGCGCTCGACTATGTCGCGCAGGGCAAGAAGGGTATGAACTTCCACGACGCCCGCGCCAATCTGGCGCGCGTCTATCTCTATGCCGAGTTGCGCGAGGATTCGATCCGCGTCGCGCACCGGTTGAAGGCGCGCGGCATCGGCAAGGGCGACCGTGTCGCCCTGATCGCCGAGACCGCGGCCGAGTTCGTCGCCCTTTTCTACGGCTCCATGTATGCCGGCGCCTGGCCGGTGCCGCTGCCTCTGCCCACCTCCTTCGGCGGCAAGGAAGCCTATATCGATCAGCTCGCGGTGCAGCTGCGAAGCTCCGACCCGGCGATTTTGCTATACCCGCCCGATCTGCCCATGGCCGGCGACGCCGCCGAGGCCACCGGCTTCAGATCGCAGGACTGGGGCTCGTTTCTGGGGGACGACATCGCCCCCTGCCCGCTCGACGCGCCCAAGACGGACGACATCGCCTATCTGCAATATTCGAGCGGCTCGACCCGCTTCCCGCACGGCGTCGTCATCACACATGGGCAGCTGATGTCGAACCTCGCCGCCCATGCGCATTCGATGCATATCGGCCAGGGCGATCGGGGCGTTTCCTGGCTGCCTTTCTATCACGACATGGGTCTGGTCGGCTGCATGATGTCGATGGTCGCCAACCAGATGTCGGTCGATTATCTCAAGACCGAGGATTTCGCCCGCCGTCCGCTGGCATGGCTCGATCTCGTCACGCGCAACAAAGAGCAGACGATGAGCTATTCGCCGACCTTCGGCTACGATATCTGCGCGCGCCGCGTCTCCAGCCAGACCGACGTCGCCAACCGCTTCGACCTGTCCCGCTGGCGCGTGGCCGGCAACGGCGCCGACATGATTCGCCCGGACGTGATGCAGAGCTTCGTTGACGTCTACGCCTCGGCCGGCTTCGACGCGGCGAGCTTCCTCCCCTCTTACGGCTTGGCCGAGGCGACCCTTGCGGTCACCGTCATGCCCCCGGGCGAGGGCATCGTCGTCGAGCTGGTCGAGGAGACGCTGCTGGCCGGCGGCTCCGCCGGCGAGCGAGATCGCCCGCAGCGCTACCGCGCGGTCGTCAATTGCGGCAAGCCGGTCAGGGACATGGAGGTCGCGATCCGCGGCGACGACGACAGCGTGCTTGGCGAGCGCGAGGTCGGCAAGGTCTATTGCCGCGGCACCTCGGTGATGCTCGGCTATTTCCGCGACGAGGCGGCGACCGACGCCTGCCTCGACGCCCAAGGTTGGCTGGACACGGGCGACATGGGCTACATGTCGAACGGCTATCTCTATGTCGTCGGCCGCGCCAAGGACATGATCATCATCAACGGCAAGAACCACTGGCCGCAGGACATCGAATGGGCGGTGGAGCAGTTGCCGGGCTTCAAGGCCGGCGACATCGCCGCCTTCGCGATCACTACCCCGGGCGGCGAGGAGACGCCGGCGGTGCTGGTTCAGTGCCGCACCTCCGACATGAGCGAGCGGGGCCGTTTGCGCGATGTGATCCGCGAGCGGGTCCGCGCGATCACAGGCATCAACTGCGTGATCGAGCTGGTGCCGCCGCGCTCGCTGCCGCGGACCAGCTCGGGCAAGCTCTCCCGTGCAAAAGCGCGCAACCTATACTTGTCGGGCGAGATCCAGACCTACGATATCGCGGCCTGATCACCAGGGTTAATACCATTCTATCCACATCCGGGAAATAACCCTTCCCTAACGCTTCTCGATTATGCCTCCGCACTGGAGTGCCATGACCGAAAAGACGCTTCCGAAGCTCGACTGGCGTGTCGTTTTCAACCGCGCCTCGCCCCTTGGCGTAAAGGGGTGGGGGCGCGTGCGCGCCGCGCAGCTCGTCGCGATGCGCCCGGCCATGACCGTTGCGGCCTGGGGGCAGGCGTTCAACGCCCTCTTCATCGCCTATATGCTCTCGGGCCGGGTCGCCCCCTCTTCCCTCTGCCTGTGGCTGTTCTGCGTTTCGCTGCTGATGCTCTATTTCACCCAGCAGCAGCGCAAGCTGCGCGGGCGGGAGATCCACAGCCTGCCGCGCAAGACGATCAATCGCGCCGCCTATCATTCGGTCTTCATCGGCCTCGTCTGGGCCTTCCCCGCCCGCTACTTCTTCGAACATGCCGATCATGCCCAGCAGCTGGCGCTCTGCGTGATCACGGCGACAATGATGGCGGGCGCCGCCTTCGTCTTCTCGCCCATTCCCGGCGCCGCCGTCGCCTATGTGCTGATCATGGGTGTCGCCGCGGCGCGCATGCTCTCGACCCAGGAAAGCCTGCTCATCCTGCTGATCGCGCCCGTCTACACCGCGGCGCTCGTCGCTATGGTGCTGATCAACGGCCGCGCCTTCATGCAGCGCAAGTTCCTCGATCTGAAGCTCGAGGAGCGCGAGCAAACGGTGAGCCTGCTGCTCCGCGAATATGAGAGCTCGGACGCCGACTGGCTCTGGCAGACCAACACCCAGCTCTGCTTCCAGAACGTCTCCGCCCGCTTCGCCCGCGCCACGGGCCGTAGCATCGAGGAGCTGGAGGGGCTTTCACTTCTGGAGTTCATGAAGGCCCCCACCCGCAAGGACCAGAGCGCGCGCCGCGCCCATGCGGCGGCGCTCGCGACGATCGAGCGGCGTCAGGGCTTCAGCGAGATCGTCCTCGCCCTACCCTCCGCGGACGGCGAAACCAGAGCGATCGAGCTGTCCGCCCGGCCGACCTTCAGCAAGCTCGGGCGCTTCACTGGCTATCACGGCGTCGGCTCGGATGTGACCGCCGCCCGCAAGGCGGCCGACCGCATCGCGCATATGGCCCGCCACGACGCGCTCACCGGGCTGCCCAATCGCCTGCAACTGATGGACGATCTGGCCGCGGCCCTGAAGCAGGCCCAGGCCACCGGCACCCAATGCGCGATGCTGCTGGTCGACCTCGACCGGTTCAAGACGATCAACGACAGCCTCGGCCATGTCGCCGGCGACCATCTGCTCCAGCAGGTCTCGCGCAGCTTCGAGACGGTGATTTCCGACGAGATGACCGCCGGCCGCCTCGGCGGCGACGAATTCGCCATCGTCGTCCCCCAAGCCGGGAGCCGCGAGGAGCTGGAGCAATTATGCCTCGCTTTGGTCAGCGCGTTGCAGGGTCCCTTCCTCTATCGCGAGCAGCGCCTCTTTGTCGGCGCCTCGGTCGGCGTCGCCTATGGCCCGTGCGACGGCGACAGTGTCGAGGAGCTGATCCGCAACGCCGACCTCGCCCTCTACCGGGCCAAAGCCGGCTCCGGGAATGACATCCGCTTCTACGAGCCGGGCCTCCATGCCCGCGCCGAGGAAAGGCGCAAGCTGGAGCTGGCGCTGCGCAACGCGATGGACGCCGGCGAGTTCAGCCTCGCTTATCAGCCGGTCGTCGCCGCCCAGTCAGGCGAGATCACCAGCTGCGAGGCGCTGCTGCGCTGGCATAATCCGGAGCTTGGCGACGTGCCGCCCGCCAAGTTCATTCCGATCGCCGAGGAAACCGGTATGCTCGGGCGGATCGGCGAATGGGTGCTGCGCCGCGCCTGCAAGGAGGCCTCCTGCTGGCCGGACGATGTCGGCGTGGCGGTCAACGTCAGCCCGCGCCAGCTCCGCGACCCCGGCTTCATCGTGACCCTGGTCTCGGCGCTTACCCAGGCGGGGCTCGATCCCAGCCGGCTGGAGCTGGAGGTCACGGAGAGCGTGTTCCTCGAGCTGACCGGGACCACACAGAAAGTGCTGCAGCAGATCCAGAGCTTGGGCGTGAAGCTCGCTATGGACGACTTCGGCACCGGCTATTCCTCGCTCGGCTATCTGCGCCGCGCGGAGTTCGACACGCTGAAGATCGACCAGAGCTTCGTCCAGGCGATCTCCGCGAGCGACCCCGAGAGCACGGCGATCATCCGCGCCGTGGTCGCGCTCGCCGGGAGCCTCGGCCTGAAGACGGTCGCGGAGGGCGTCGCGACCTCCGAGCAGCTGGCGATCGTGCGTGCGCTCGGCTGCGACAAGATCCAGGGCTATATCTTCTCCCGCCCGATCTCCGCGGACACCGTGCGCGAGATCCTCGGCCAGAACCGGATCCTTGCCGCGGCTTGATTTCGCGCTGCCCTGCATGCGCTACCGGCCCGCTAAACGAAACACGCCCTTGCGCTCAAAGGCCCCCGTCGCTAGGGGGGCGCTCCGGCTTAGGAGTGTAGCTCAGCTGGTAGAGCATCGGTCTCCAAAACCGAGGGCCGGGGGTTCGAGCCCCTCCACTCCTGCCATATCCCGCCACCCGCGAGACGGCCCCCTCGGGGGCCGCCGGAAGGTCCGCCCTCTCCTGCCAGCCGCCGGCTTCAGCGCTCTTGCGGGGAGGGCTTCGGCTCGCTAGATACCGCACCCAATCCGAAAGCGGTGAAGGCGCGCCGACCCTCAAAGGGGCGGCGGAGAGCCCTTGCCCGGAACACGACGTTGCAAACGCACAGAGCAGAAGGTTCGAGCACGCACCATGGCATTCAATCCCGGCAAGTTTCTGCGCGAAGTGCGCACCGAATCGGCCAAGATCGTCTGGCCGACCCGCCGCGAGACATTGATGACCGGCCTGATGGTGGTGATCATGACCACCCTGCTCGCCCTCTTCTTCTTCGGCGTGGACAGCCTGTTCAGCGCCATCGTCAAATTCCTGCTCAGCCTGATCGGCTAAGCCGGCAACGCACGCAAAGGACAGTATAGAAACCATGTCCCGCTGGTACATCATCCACGCTTATTCGGGCTTCGAGAACAAGGTCCGCGACGCGATCATGGCCGAGGCCAACCGGCTCGGCCTCACCCCGCTGGTCGAGAATGTCGAGGTCCCGACCGAGAAGGTCACAGAGGTCCGCCGCGGCAAGAAGGTCACGAGCGACCGCAAATTCTTCCCGGGCTATGTGCTCGCCAAATTGAGCATGAACGACGACGTCTATCACCTCGTCAAGAACACGCCCAAGGTCACCGGCTTCCTCGGCTCCATGGGCAAGCCCCAGGCGATCAGCGACGCCGAGGCCGCCCGCATTCTCAACACCAAGGATGAAGCCGCCGCCGCCGCGCCCAAGGCGCGGATCAGTGTCGACTATGAGATCGGCGACGCGGTGAAGGTTTTGGACGGCCCCTTCGCCTCGTTCAACGGCGTCGTGGAAGAACTGGACTTCGAGAAGAGCCGCGTGAAGGTGTCCGTCTCGATCTTCGGGCGTGCCACCCCCGTCGAGCTCGAATTCGAACAGGTCGAGCGGGTTAAGTAGAGCGAAGCCGCCCGGCGCTAGCGCCGCCGGCGTGCAGCGCCGCGCCAGCTGGCGCCGGAATCGGCGCCCGCCGGCCGACGGGCCCGCGCAACGCAGCCTGATCGACGTCAAGGGATTCATTCCCGTGACGGTCTTTCTGATCTCACGCAAAGACACGAAGATGCCAGGGCGAGCGCCCGGCCTCGTGCATCCACAACGACTGCAGCAGGGCGGCACCGACAAGATCTGGCTGGACGATGCGGTGTTCCAGGGGATCGGCACGCCGGGTGCGTTCAATGCGGCGAACTTCGTCGCGGGCACGGCGGCGGTTGAGGCCAATGACCGGATCATCTACAACGCCGCCAATGGCCAGTTGCTCTACGATGCGGACGGCAGTGGCGCCGACGCGGCGGTGCTGATAGCGACGCTGCAGGGCAATCCGGTGCTCAGCGCGTTGGACTTCCAGGTGATCTGAATTTTGCGCCGTTTCGGAGGAATTGTGCTCTGAAAGCGGCGCAATTACAACGCCGTATCGCTTGACCCTGTTCGCGCTTCCCGCCTAGCTTCACCCGGAGAATTTCCGCGGGTGGGAAGACAGGATGGTGCAGTTCTACAAGCGCAAGGGTCCGGACGTCCTTGTCAACACGGAGACACTCAACCTCCAGCGCACCACCGGCATTTCGATGCTGCCCGGCGGCGGCTTCGTCGTCGTCTGGCACGACAGCTCCGCCCTCGGCACCGACAGCTCTGGCTACGGGGTCAAAGCCCAGCTCTTGGACGCGTCCGGGGCCAGGGTCGGCTCCGAATTCCTGGTCAACGCGACCACCCTCGGCGACCAGTACACACCCTCGGTTGCCACCCTCGCCTCCGGTCGCTTCGTCGTGACCTGGGTGGACGACAGCAACACCGGCGCCGACACGAGCGAAGCCGCCATCTTCGCCCGGATCTTCGAGGCGAACGGCACGCCGGTGACCGGCGAGTTCCTCGTCAACACGGTCACCGCCGACCTTCAGTTCCAGCCGAAAATCACCGAGCTTTCGACCGGCGGCTTCGTCGTCACCTGGATCGATTTCAGCACTTACGACGAGGATGACGGCAATCAGGGCCTGAAGGGCCAAAGGTTCGACGCCGCCGGTGCGAAAGTCGCGACCGAATTCGAGATCAGCGGCAGCGGGGCCACGGCCCCGGGAACGGGTGGCTACTCCGTGCTCGGCCTCGCCTCCGGCGGCTTCGCCGTGGCATGGCCAAGCCTCGGCGGCAAGCTGCAGATCTTCGACGCCGCCGGCGCGGCAGTGGGCGGCGTGCAGTTGGTGACCGCCGCCAACCTCCCCGGCGTCGTCGCGCTCAACCTCAACGCGCTGGGCACCGGCTTCATCGTCAGCTGGGCGCAGCGGGACAATGATCCCCTTTCCGGCGACCCGGCCACTTACGACATCCGCGCCCAGCGCTATGACGCCTTCGGCGCCAAGGTCGGGGGCGAGATCCTGCTCAGTCCGGCCTCCTACGGCATCAGCCAGACCGCTGCCGACCTGCACGAACTGCCCGGCGGCGGCTTCATCGCGGTCTGGCAGGGCCAGTCTGGGCTGGCGGGCGACTTCAACATTTACGGCCAGGTCTTCGCCACAGACGGCAGCCGCGTCGGCGGCGCGTTCGTCGTCACGACCACGACCGAGGGCGACCAGACCGGCCCGCGGGTCGACGTCCTGCCTTCCGGCGATATCGTCGTCACCTATACGAACAGCAGTGGCGAGCCTGCGGACATGGACGTCCGGATGCAGATCCTGACCCTGGCCCCCGACGCTGCGCCCACCGACGTCAGCCTGTCCGACATGGCGATCAGCGAGGTCGCGGTCGGCGACATCGCGGTCGCGACGTTGAGTGCGACCACCGACCTGCTCAATTCCCAACCCAGCTTCGCGCTCGTCTCGGACGAGACCGGCGGCGGCTTCCGGATCGAGGGCAACCGGCTGATCGTCGACGATCCGACCAGGCTGGACTTCGAGACCAATCCGAGCGTCGACATCCGCATCCGGGTCACCGACGCCAACGGCACGTCCTATGAAGAGACGATCACGCTCACCATCGAGGATTCGATCACCGAGAGCCGCTATTCGGCCGGCGACCAGTTCAACGTCCATGAAGACAGCGCCCCGCTCGCCGCGGCCGCGTTGACGGGTGGCGGCTTCGTGACCGTAAACTCGTTTTCCGAGCTCACCACCGGCTTCCGCTTCCAGATCTTCGACGGCGCGGGCGCCAAGGTCGGCGCGGCGGTCGATATCGGCCTTCCCAATACGGCGTCCGAAATTGCCGTGAGCGGCCTGCCGGGTGGCGGCTTCGTGATCGTCTATCAGGAGCCTGGCTTCGGCGTGGTCAAGGCGCAGCGCTATGACGGCGGGGGCAATGAAGTCGGCGGCGAGATCACCGTCAGCACAAGCGGAAGTGGCTTGGGCGATCTCAGCATCGCGACCCTGAACTCCGGGGCATTCGTCGTGACCTGGACGAACCCGACCGACGAAGCGGGCGGCAGCGGCGACTATACCAGCCAGATGCGGGGCCGCCTGTTCGGTGCGAACGGCCAGCCGCTCGGCGACGAATTCCGGGTCAATACCGGCATCGAGGGCGACCAGAGGCTCGGCCAGGTCCAAGCCCTCGCCGATGGCGGCTTCATCGCCACCTGGACCGACCATCTCAATCTGCATGCCGAGCTCGAGGGCCAGCGTTTCGATGCGGCGGGCAACAAGGTGGGCGGAGAGCTCGTCCTCACCGACGAGCTGAGCTATCTCGTCACCGGGCTTGCGGCCCTCTCCGGCGGCGGCTTCATCGCGACCTGGAGCGAGACCCTCGTCGAGGACGACATCAGCCTCGTCGCGATCAAGGCCCAGCTGGTCGGCGCCAACGGCGTGAAGATAGGCGGCCCGCTCACCCTGGCGACGACCGCCACGACCTGGATCGGCGCCACCTACAGCGTCGCGGCGACGGCGGATGGTGGCTTCGTCGTCTCTTGGCAGACGCTCACGCCGGAGTCCGAAAACGAGGACGATCTCGACAATTTCGCCCAATTCTTCGACTCGGCGGGGCGGCCGATCGGCGATGCGTTCATGGTGAGCGAGAGCCGGGAGGGCTATGGCGGCTATGGGCGCGCGGTCACGCTCGCGTCGGGCGATGTCGCCCTTCTCTGGTCTCAGGCGGACGGCGCGCAGGGCGGTTATCATGGCGCCGGGCGCATCCTCGACGATCTGGACAATGCCGAGTCGACCGTGCCCACGCCCGGCCCGGACGTGCTGACCGGCACGGGGAATGCCGACACGCTGGCCGGCCTCGGGGGTGACGACACGCTCAATGGCCTGGGCGGCAACGACCTGCTGGACGGCGGCGAGGGCAATGACCTGTTGCGCGGGGGCACGGGCGAAGACATCTATTATGTCGATGCCGCCGGCGACCGGGTGATCGAGGCCACCGGCGAGGGCAATGACGCCGTCTATACGACGGTGAGCTATCAGCTGGGCTCGGGCCAGTCGGTGGAGATTCTGGCCGCGCGCGACAACAGCCAGACCAGCGCCATTAACCTGTTCGGCAACGAGCTGGCCAATGTCATCTTCGGTAACAGCGGCGCTAACTTCCTCGATGGCGGTGCCGGCACCGACGTCATGACCGGCTTTGGCGGCGACGACATCTACGCGATCGACAATGCGGGCGACCTGGTCGACGAGGGCCAGAATGGCGGCAACGACGCCATCTACACGACCTTCAGCTATGTCCTGGGTCTCGGTGCCTCGATCGAAATTCTCGCTGCCCGCGACAATAGTTTGACCGTCGCCATGAACCTGTTCGGCAACGAGCTGAACAACACCATCTTCGGCAATAGCGGCGCGAACTTCATCGACGGCGGGACCGGGGCGGACATCATGACCGGCTTCGGCGGCGATGACGTCTACGCCATCGACAATGCCGGCGATGTC
>Ga0268266_10005463_pt1 | contig 11835 bp, 12 predicted proteins | sample KBSS13metaG_FD_190356 | JGI IMG/M metagenome (GOLD analysis project Ga0268266, IMG submission 190356) | Switchgrass rhizosphere microbial communities from Kellogg Biological Station, Michigan, USA - KBS S1-3 metaG (SPAdes) (version 2) | ecosystem: Host-associated > Plants > Roots > Rhizosphere... | reverse complement strand
GCAGTCGACGTGCGCGAGCTTGATCGTGGGCACGAGCTCGATCGTGCCGAACACGATCGGCAGCTGGAACCGCCGCGGTCCGATCGATCCCGGATTGAACACGTACAGGCCGCGATCGAGCCCGATGAACGGCACGTGCGAGTGGCCGCACACCACGAGGCGCGCGCCCTCGCCGCGCGCGAGCTTGCCCACCTCGGCGCGCAGCTTCGGGCCGTACACGCCGATGTGGACGACCAAAACGCGCAGCGACGGATGGTCGAGCACCAGCACGTCGGGCAGATCGATCGAATCGATGTTGCCGCGGATCGCGAACAACGGCGCGATTCGCGCGAGCTCGTCGAGCACCGCGGAGTCGCCGATGTCGCCGGCGTGGACGATCGCATCCGGCTCGCGCTCGGCGATGTAGCGATATGCATCGGGGTGCGGATGCGAGTGCGTGTCGGCGACCACGACGAGGCGACGTGCCTCCGCGGGGAGCGCGACCTGTTTTTGGATGAGTTTCGCCACCGCTATCTATAGAGTACGCGGCGTGCGGCTCCACGTCCTCGTCTTGCTCGTCGCGTGCGGGCACTCGCCGGCTAGCGACACCATGGGTGGCTCCGGCGATGCCGGGGCGCTCGACGCGTCGATCGATTCGCCGAGCGACGGCCCACCGATGATGACCGGGCCGTGCGGGATGCGCACCGATCGCCGCGGCCAGACCAACCGCAGCGTGATGGTCGGCAATAACAAGCGCACGTACGAAGTCTACTTGCCGATGGGCGTCGATCCGTCGACGCCGCTCCCGCTGGTCTACGTGTTTCACGGCTACACGATGTCGGGCGATGACATGATCTCGCTGACCGGCTACGAGTCGATCGCCGACTCCGATCACGTCGCGGTCGTGTTCCCTGACGGCGAAGGCGGCCCGAACAGCCTGGTCTCGCCGTGGAACGTCGGCAGCGACGTGTGCCCCGCGGTCGGCGGCGCCAGCCCTGCCCTCGCCTACGGCGACGACATGGACTTCATCGACGCGATGCGCGCCGACATCGCGACCGATCAGTGCATCGACTCCGATCACGTGTTCGCCACCGGTTTCTCGATGGGCGGCTACCTGTCCCATCACATCGGCTGCGAGCGCTCCGACTTCCGCGCGGTCGCCCCTCACTCGGGCGGCGTGCACGACCTCTCCGCGTGCCCCAACGCGACCAAGCCGATCATCATCTTCCACGGCACCTCCGACGAGGTCATCCCCGACGCGTGCGACGATCCGACGGCGACGCCGATCTCCGGTCATCCGCCGTCGGCGACCGAGTGGGCCAAGCACAACGGCTGCGCCGCCACGTACACGTCGCGCAGCGTCGAGAACGGCACGTGCATGACCTACGACAACTGCCCGGTGGGCGGTCAGGTCGAGGTCTGCACGTTCAACAACATGCTGCACTGCTGGGCGGGAGCGAGCGGCGGCACGTTCGGCTGCCCGGGTTACGAGAGCGCGACCAGCCTCGAATGGGCGTTCTTCAAGCAGTACGCTTGGTGACATGAGCGACAACGATCGCGTCACCGTCGAGCCCATCAAGCACATTCGCGTCGCGCTGGACGGCGACACCGTCGCCGAGACCACGCATGGCTACGTCGTCCACGAGCGCGGCCTGCCCGATCGCTACTACGTGCCGCGCGCGGACGTTCGCGCCGAGCTCGCGCCCGGCGCCGGCGCAGGCACGTGCCCGTGGAAGGGCGAGTGGAAGCACCTCGACGTCGCGTTCGGAGGCAAGCGGATCTCGAACGGCGCGTGGACGTACTTCGCGACGAAGCCCGTCACCGATGTGGCGAAGGACTTCGTCGCGTTCTACGAGACCAAGTTCGAGATCACGGCTGGCTGAGGCTCTCCACGTCGTCGTCGGTCTCGTAACCGAGCTCGGCGGTCAGCATGCCGGTGCTCGAGCTCCACAGCGGCGTCGCGTCGTCGTCGACGAGCGTGAGGCCGCTCGCGCCGAGCTCGATGTGCGCGTCGGGGAACCCGAACGTGCCGGCCGTGTAGAGCGAGTTTCCGTCGGCGTCGAAGATGGCAAATTCGCCGTTGTCCTCGAGCACGGCCGTCGCGGCATTGGGTGTTGCGACCTCCCAGACCTGCTTGCCGTTCGCGACCAAGGAGAGTGTCCCGCTCTCCGACAGCGACAGCGTGACGGTGCCGTCGCACGAGCTCAGCGACTCGCCAGCAGCGAGGCCCTCGGTCGGCTGCAGAGCGCCGCACGCGGCCGGGACTTCACGATGCGCGATGATCGCGCGGTTCGTGCCGCCCGGCTTGGGCGCGAGCAGCATGTTCGCGGTGTCGCCGTCGACGTCACCGACATGCGTGACCTCGAAGTCGCCGGCGTACTGCCACGACCGGTTGCGGTGGCGATAGCGGGCGCCCATCTGATCGAGATCGGCGGGCACGACGCTCGCGAAGCCTTTGTAGAAGTAGCTCGCGGCCCACACGCCGTCGATCTTGACCTTCGCGTCGTGGAACGTGTTGAGCCCGAACGGCGTCGAGTAGACGTCGGCGCGATAGCCCTGCGCGTGGACCTCGTTGACCCACGCGCGCACGTACGCGGTCGATGCCGTCGGGTGATCGAAGTACGTGCCGGCCTCGAGATCGAGGAACACCGGGATGTCCTTCTTCGGCTCCCAGCCGAATCGCTTCATGTCGGCGGCCGCGGCCTTGGCGTCGGCCTTGCCGCGCGCTGCCGTCAGATCGTGCGCGCCGCAGATCGACGACGTCTGCTGGCCGACGTAGATCGGCGCGAACTTCCAGCCGGTCGCGTGGCTGATCGCGGTGACGCCGGCCTTCGTCCAGCCCGAGCCGCCGTTGCACGGCCCACCGATGTACACGCCGAAGTACTTCACGCCGTGGTCGTTCAGCAGTGTCTTGGCCTCGGTGACCGAGATCTCGCTCGCGCGATCGGCGCCGCGAATCGGCGTGATCTTCACGGCCTCGAGCGCCTCGGGCGAGCCTGGAATCGGATCCTCGTCGAGGTAGCCATCGACCTCGCTCGTGCACGCGGAAGCGAACAATAGAATCGCGAGAAGGGTACGCATGATGGCGAGGCACTCAGCAACGGCCGTGCCCGCAGGTGCGCGCGGATCTTCACGCGGTTACGCCGCAAAGCATCGTGGGCTGCGGGGCGATGCCTGCAACCAGCCGTGCGCAACTCGTGCGACGCTCTGCACATGGCCAGAGTCCTGGTGCCGCTCCCCGATCACGACTTCGATACTACCGAGGTCGCGGTGCCGTGGGTTCTGTTGCGCGAGGCAGGTCACGAGGTCGTGTTCGCAACCGAGACCGGCGCCACGCCGGCGTGCGATCCACTGCTGCTCACCGGCGTGGTGTTCGGCAAGCTCGGCGCGCGTCAGGACGCGATCGATGCGTATCGCGCGATGGAGCCGAACCTCGCATCCGCGATCAGCTGGCGCGGCCTCGCCGAAGCCGACTTCGACGCGCTGCTGCTCGGCGGCGGTCACGCACCGGGCATGAAGCAGTACCTCGGCAGCGACGACGTGCATCGCTTGATCGCCGCGTTCTTCGCGACGCCCAAGCCGATCGCCGCGATCTGTCACGGCGTGCTCGCCGCCGCGCGCGCGAAGCGGCCCGACGGCACGAGCGTCCTGCACGGCGTGAAGACGACGTGCCTGCCGAAATACATGGAGCGCGCCGCGTTCTATTCCACGTTCTGGCGGCGCGGCCGCTACTACCGCACGTATCCGAAATACGTCGAAGACGAGGTGCGCGAAGCGCTCGCGGCGCCCGACGACTTCGTGCGCGGGCCGCGGGAGCTCTCCAAGCGTGGCACGCGCGATGACGACACGCACGCGTTTGTCGTCGAGGATGGCCGCTACGTCTCGGGCAGATGGCCCGGTGACGCCTATTTGATCGCGAAGAAGTTGCTCGAACGGCTGCCCGCGGCCTTAACCAGGCCTCACGCAAAGAGTCTTTGATCCACATGCGGATTCGCGCCGCGCTCGTGCTCGCACTCGTCGCGCCGGTCGCACTCGGTGCCGATCGCGCGCCGTCGCTCGCCGACTATCGCTACTTCCGGGCGCTGTCGATCGATCTGCTCGGCCGCCCGCCGACGACGGCCGAGCTCGCCGCGTTCGAGCAATCCGACTTCGATCTCGACGCGTGGATCGACACGCATCTGTCGGGCGACGCGTACGCCGAGCGGCTCGAGCGGATCTACATGGACGCGCTCCGGCTCGAGGTCGGCAACAGCTTCGCGTTTGTCCCGAACGCGGTCGTGCTGCGCCGCGAGACGATCCAAGGCCCCGGCGGCGCGCCGCTCTACATCTATTATCGACGCGGCCAGCGCCGGCTCGATCCGAAGATCGACGGCGACTTCTGCCTCACGCAGGCCGAGACCGGCCTGGCGTTTCATCCCAACGGCCCGCCGACCGGCAGCGCGACGCCAGTCTCGCAGGAAGCGCTCGAGCTGCGGACGGTCGTCGTCAAGCCGTGGTGGCTCTACGCCGACTATCGCGCGAGCGAGCCCGACGACTTCGCCGGCGCCGACTGGCCGAAGCGCTTCCCCGGGTTCGTGCCCGCGCCGGCGCTGCTCGTCGAGCCCGACGGCAAGACGCGCACGACGTCGATCCGCGTGTGCCGCGAAGAAGCGCAGACCGCCGACACCGGCACGGTGTACGCGTCGGGCCGAACGCCCGTGAAGAAGGGCGATCCGCTGCCGCCCGGCCGCACCACGCCGCCGCCGAACGACTCCGGCCTCGCGCGACTCGCGAAGGGTCGCGCGATCTCGTGTCTGTCGGGTACCGGCTTTCAGAACTCGATCGAGTGCGGCTGCGGCGTCGGGCTCGAGCGCTGCATGCCGGGCGCCGGCCCGCAAAACGATCCGCCGGCATTCGTGATGTCGGCCAAGACGCCGCTCGGCGCCAACCTGCCGTTCGATGCGAATCCGCAGCCGCAATCGGCGTGGGAACGCGGCTGGTGGAGCGAAGAAGCGCGGCATTTTCTCGACAAGATCTTCGTCGACGATCGCGATTTCCGCGACGTCCTCACCGCGCGTGGCACCGAGGTCAACGGACCGCTCGCGCAGTTCTATCGGTTCATCGCGAGCGCGACGTGCTGCGGCCCCGGCGCCGATGCGGGCTACACGCGGCCCGATCCGCTGCTCGATCCGGCAACCGTCCCCGACGCGCTGGTTCCGGAGGACACCGCGACGTGGCTGCCGATCGCCGATCGCGGCCCGCACGCGTCGGGCATCCTGACGATGCCGATCTTTCTCACCAAGTACGGCTCGCGGCGCGCGCGTGCCCACGTGCTGTACAACGCGTTCCTGTGCAAGGACTTCGTCGCCGAGAACGTCAAGCTCGCGCCGTCCGACGATCCCGATCTGACGAAGCGGCCGGGCTGCTCGACGTGCCACCAGACGCTCGAGCCGATGGCCGCGTACTTCACACGCGTCGCCGAGAGCGACTGGACGTGGCTGCCGGCGACGCTGTTTCCGATGACGCAGCCGAAGTGTCAGGGCCCGAAATCGAGCGGCCTGTGCAAGCAGATCTACGACCCCGCGTTCGACAAGCTGCGCGGCGCGTACGCGGCGCCCGCGCACGCCGACGAAGGGCCCGCCGGGCTCGCACACGAGCTCGTCACCGCGCCCGAGTTCGCGCCGTGCGTGGTCGAGCAAGTCGCGCAGTCGCTGCTCGGTCGGTCACTGGCGCCCGAAGACGACGCGTGGAAGACGTCGCTCGTGAAAGTCTTCGTCGACGGCGGCTATCGCATGAAGGCGTTGGTCCGCGCGATCGTGCGCTCGCCGCGCTATCGCGATGCCAACGACGTGAAGCCATGAGAGTCGCGATCCTCTTGCTCGCGACCGCGTGCACGGCGCAAACGCTCGCGCCGAGCGCGCCCCAGCCGCTGCCCGCCGCGCAAACCGCGATGATCGACACCACGCCGAAGGCGCGCCGACGCATGGTGCCGCCCGAGGTCTACCTGCGCGCGTATCTGACGTGGTTCGGCGGCCTCGTGCCGCTCGACGTGCAGAACCGCGCGAAGCCGAAGGGCCTGTTCGACGCGTGGGACGACTACCTCGCCGCGCTCGGCCTGCCCGACTACAAGATCGATCTGCCGCGCCAGTCGCAGAGCAATACATTGATGCTCGCGACGCTCGGCCGGCTCGGCGAGGCGCTGTGCGTGCGCGCCGCCGAGCACGACCTGCACGCCAAGACGCCGCTCGATCAGCGCGTCGTCTTCGCGTTCGATCCCGCCGGTGACTTCGCGGCCGGCTTCGACGTCTTGCACCGCACGTTTCTCGGCTATCCCGCGCGGCTCGCGCCGCCCGATCGCCTGGCGCGTTTTCAGGCGCTGTTCGCCAGCATCGCCGCACGTCATGCCGGCGCGAAGCAGCCGCTCACCGCCGACGAGACCGCGTGGGCGGCCGTGTGCACCGCGCTCGTCCAACACCCGGAAGCGGAGCTTTACTGATGAAGCGACGAACGTTCTTGCAGGTCCTCGGCGGCACGCTCGCGTTTCACAAGCACGTGTTCGCCGCGGCGCCGGCGGATCAGTTCTTCATCTTCATCCACGCCGCCGGCGGCTGGGACGTCACGCTGTGGGCCGATCCGCGCAACGAGAAGCTCGGCCTGGTCGATCCGGCGTCGACGGAGAACACCGACATCGCGCCGCTCACGCGATGGAAGAGCGCGAAGCTCGACGGCGATACCGACACGTTCGAGATCCTCGCGCCGAGCGACGTCGCGCTGCGTTTCGGGCCCGGCATCGGCGATCTCTACGACCTGCGCCACCGCCTGACGGTCGTCAACGGGCTCGCGATGAACACCGTCAGCCATCCCGACGGCACGAGCTTCTCGGCGACCGGGCGGCACCTCGCCGGCGGCCACCCTCCGGCATCGTCGATCGACGTCGCGATCGCGAACGAGCTGGGCACCGGCCAGCTGCTGCCCGACATCGCGATCGGCTTCCCGGCGGCGTACGTCGGCGACCATCTCGATCGCCGCGCGATCCCGCTGCGCGTCGCGAACGCCGGCACGATCGCGAAGTCGCTCGCGCGCAGCGACGCGTACTTCAAAGCCGACGACCGCGCGGCGATCACGGCGCTGCTCTCCGACGAGGCGAGCTCGCTCGCGGCGCGCTCGACGTATCCCGAGACGTTCGAGCGCGTGAAGAGCCAGGAAGACTCGCTGCCGAAGCTGCTCGGCGACGAGCTCAAGGAAGCGTTCACCGCGAAGGCGCTGACGGCGGCCTATCCCCAGCTCGACTACAAGGCGAAGTACATCGGCCAAGGCGCGCTCGGCGCCGCGTTTGCCGTCGAGGCGATGAAGCGCGACCTCGTGCGCTGCGTCGGGTTCGCGCTCGGCGGCCTCGACACGCACAACCAGAACTACAAGCAGCAGGCGCACACGCAGCAGGAGATCTTCGGCACGGTCGCGACGCTCGTGAAGCTGCTCGACGTCACGCCGCATCCATCGCGCCGCGGCGCCAAGCTCGCCGATCACACGCATATTCTCGTGTTCAGCGACTTCTGCCGCACGCCGCAGATCAATCTCTCCGGCGGCCGCGACCACTACCCGAACAACTCCGCGCTCGTGATCTCGCCGCGCTTCAAGGCCGGCCGCGCGTTCGGCAAGACCGATCGCGAGCAGCTGTTGCCCGCCGACTCCGGCTTGACGTTCTCCGACGGGCCGCGCCCGATCTCGCCACCCGATCTGCTCGCGACGTTCTTGCACGCGTTCGGCATCGATCCGCGGATCTATCTGCGCGATGGCGAGGTCGTGGCCGAGATGCTGGCATGAAGCGCGCGCTGCTCGTGCTGATCGCCGCGTGCGCCGGCCACGCGCCGCCGCCGGTCGCGCTCGTGCCCGGCCCGAGCTTTCCCGACGCGCGCGCCGATCAGATCGTCGAGCAAGGCGACCTCGTCTACCTGTTCGGCCCCGATCGCATCACGATCGCGCGCGGCGGCATCGCGACGACCGTGGTGCCGCTCGCGCTCCCGGCTCCGCATCCGGCGCGCGTGTGGACGAGCGCGGCTTCGATCCCCGCGCTCGACGGCGACGGCCGATGGATCGTCGCGACGCGCTACGACGCCACGCTGTGGCGCGTGACCACGAGCGGCGAGCTCGAGTCGATCGGCGACCGGTTCCGCGCCGGCGCCGTGACGCAAATCGGAAGTACAGGCGCCACGATCGCGCTCGGGCTCGCCGACGCGACCGGCGTGACCTCGGACGGCGTGCACGTCGCGCGCTATCCGATCGCCGGCGAGCTCGCCGTCGCGCACGATCGGCTCGCGGTCGCGACCGCGACGTCGACCGAGCTGTGGGACCTCGCGAAGGGCACGCGTCAGGTGTTCGCGGTCGCCGGCCATCCCGCGTTTCTCGACGGTGCCGGTCCCGAGCCGCGACTTGTCGTGATGCAATCCGATGCGCTGTGGTTCGCGCGCGGCGGCGTGCTCCATCGCGTGCGCGTGCCCGCTGCGTATGCCGCCGCGGTCGCCGGCGCCCAGCTGTGGCTGCGCGATGGCACCACGCTCTACGTGATGCTCGACGACGAGCTGCGCGCGACCGACGCCAAGCTCACCGCCCACGCGGCGCTGATCGGCGCGCCGGGCGGCGACGTCTGGCTCGCCGACGCCGGCGTGAAGAAGCTGTCGCTCGTCCATGCCGTCGACGATTCGCGCTGGCAGCACGAGGTCCAGCCGGTGTTCGCGCGAGTGTGCGCGCACTGCCACATGCCGGGAGGCAGCGCCGACGTCGATCTATCGACGGCGGCGAGCTGGACCGCCGAGCACGACGAGCTCGTGCGCCGCGTGATCGCCACTCGCACGATGCCTCCCGCCGGCACACCGCTCTCCGATTCCGATCGCGCCGCACTCGCCAAGTGGCTCGGTTTGTGACCAGGGCTGGGGTGTCGCAGCGCGTAGCACGCGCATCTCGAGGCCGTCGCGGCCATCAGCGCGCTCGCGCCGCGCGCTGATCACATGCGCGGCACGCGGGCATACTGCTTGCTGAACGAGCCGCGCATGCGCTCGTTCATCTTGTGCTCCCTGTTCGTCGCGATCTCGGCGCAGGCCGAGGTCATCGAGATCCACGACTACCTGCCGCCCAAGGTGCAGCCGAAGCCGGTGGCAACCTGGAACCCGGAGCGAATTCCCGCGTACAGCGAGGCCGCGATCCTCGAGGACGCGTGGACGCGCGCGTGGGTGCTGCTCGACATCGACGTGCACGGCAGGGTCACGCGCTTCAAGTTTCTCAACCGGCCCGGCCACGACCTCGAACCGATCGCCGCGCACGAAGTGTGGAGCCTGGCGTTCGATCCCGCTCTCGACGATCACGACAAGGCGCGCGAGTCACTCGTGGTCTGGCGCATCGAGTGGCCCTCCCACGGCTGGCTGATGGATCGCTTCGGTACAGCTGCGCGGACGCCGCGCCGCAACTGGTTCACCGGGCTGTCGCCGATCATGAACGTGCCGTGTGCCGGCAGCGGCCCGATGCAGCTCGAGTCGGTTCATCCGACGTATCGCGACTGCTCGATGCCCGACATGACGCGAGTCAACGTCGAGCCGTGGATCGTGCGACAGTAGCCGCAATGCCCGCGAAGACCGATGCCGCGCTGAAACGCCTGCTCGCGTTCGGCCTCAAGCTCCCCGGCGCGCACACGAAGGCGCCGTGGCCCGGCCACAACGACCTCGCGGTCAACGACAAGACGTTCGCGTACCTCAGCGTGCCCGGCGAGCCGTTCTCGATCGGCTGCAAGCTGCCGAGCTCGGCGCAGATCGCGTTGATGCTGCCGTTCTGCTCGCCGATGGCGTACGGCCTGGGCAAGAGCGGCTGGGTCGGCGCGCAGTGGCCGCGCGACAAACCGATCGATGAAGAAATGTTGAAGGCGTGGATCCTCGAGAGCTATCGCGCGCAGGCGCCGAAGAAGCTCGTCAAGGAGCTCGATGGCGCCGAGCCAGCCGCGCCGAAGAAGAAGACGACGAAGCGGCGCTGAGCTGTCGACCGCGGGCGGCGACGCGAGTCTCCACGGGGATCCGGTTCGTCGTCGAGATCGTGGTGCGGCGTTCACGATCGATGACGCAAGCGCGCGACGGCCGGCAAATCCTGTCGGTGGCATCGCGATTGCTGAAGCGTCGAGCCATGCGCTCGATCTCCGGCATCGCGGCCTTCATGTTCATGTTCATTAACGTGGCGCACGGCGACGAGGTGATCGACATCCACGACATCGCGGTGCCGAAGGTGATGCCCAAGCCGACACCCGCGAGCTACGACCCGTTGCGCATCCCGGCGTACAGCGACGAAGCCGCGCTCGACGACGTGTGGGTGCGCTCGTGGCTGCTGCTCGACATCGACGCGCGCGGCAACGTCGTGCGCTTCAAGTTCCTCAACCACCCCGGCTACGGCCTCGAGCCGATCGCGATCAAGGAAGCGTTCAAGGTGAAGTTCGCGCCCGCGCGCGACAACCGCGACAAGCCCACCGAGACGTTCGCGCTGTGGCGGATCGAGTGGCCCGCGTTCGACTACATGCGCGAAGTCTACGGCGAGACGCGCTGGGTCCCGCAGGGAATGTTCGCGAGCGATCCGTCGCCGCTCGCGAACGTGCGCTGCCTCGGCACCGGTCCGCTCAACCTCACGACGCTGCATCCCGTGTATCGCGACTGCCGCCAGCCCGACATCTCGAAGGTCGACGCCGAGCCGTGGGTGTTCGCCGACGGCCACCTCGAGTACGCGCACACGCAAGTCAACTTCGTGAAGGAGTAGCCATGCGCTCGTTCGTCATCTCCATCGCGATCGCGGTCGCCGCGTCGGCGCACGCCGGCGAGATCATCGACATCCACGACATCCCCGTGCCGAAGGTCATGCCGAAGCCGACGCCGGCGACCTACGATCCGCTGCACGTCCCCGCCTACAGCTCCGACGCGATCCTCGAAGACGTGTGGGTCCGCACGTGGCTGCTCCTCGACATCGACGCGCACGGCAAGGTCCTACGCTTCAAGTTCCTCAACCATCCCGGCTACGGGCTCGAGCCGATCGCGATCGCCGAAGCGTTCCGCGTGTCGTTCTCGCCCGCGCTCGACAATCACGACAAGCCCACCGAAGCGTTCGCGCTGTGGAAGATCGAGTGGCCGTCGCACGACTATCTCTACGAGCTGTGGGGAAGCACGCAGCGCTTGCCCGAGGGCGCATTCCGCGGCGATCCATCGCCGATCTATCGCCTGCGCTGCCAGGGCAGCGGCCCGCTGAACCTGACCAGCGTGCACGCGACGCTGCGCGATTGCCGGTCGCCCGACATCAGCAAGGTCGACGTCGAGCCATGGGTCTACGCCGACGGTCATCGCGAAGCTGGGCGCAGCCACGACCACGTCAAGTTCGTCGATCCGTAGCGGTCAGCGAAACGCGCCGTCGCTCGGCACGGCGTGCGCGGCCGCCCACGCTGCGATCGAAGGATCTGGATCGCTGCACGCGGCGCGATAGACCGCCTGCACGTTCCAGTCGCGTGCGACGAGCCAGCGATAGTGCGACGCCCGTAGCGCCGCATACGGATCGCGCTGTGCGAGCTCGAACACGCGGAGCTCCGGCTCGTCGGCTGGATCGCGCAGATCGCGGCCAAGCGCGCACAGCGATCGAGTGTCGGCTCCGCGCGATCCTCTTCGACGACGCGGAGCTCGAACACCTGCTTGTCGACCGGAAGCTCGGCATCGCCGGTGATGATGTTGCCGTCGGTGCTCGTGATCGCGAGCTCGGTGGGCCAGCGTGTGAGGACGGTGCGAATCCCGAGATCGTCCGTCGCGCCCAGCCAAACGCGCTGGCCGTTCCAGACGCCCATGGTGCTCGCATGGAACGTTTCGTCGG
>Ga0268266_10005461_pt1 | contig 11838 bp, 13 predicted proteins | sample KBSS13metaG_FD_190356 | JGI IMG/M metagenome (GOLD analysis project Ga0268266, IMG submission 190356) | Switchgrass rhizosphere microbial communities from Kellogg Biological Station, Michigan, USA - KBS S1-3 metaG (SPAdes) (version 2) | ecosystem: Host-associated > Plants > Roots > Rhizosphere... | reverse complement strand
AGGCAGTCCGAATCAGACTTAGACGCGTGGGTTCGAAGAAGAACCCGATCTGGCGCATCGTCGTCGCCGACAAACGCTCGCCGCGTGACGGGCGCACGATTGAGACGATCGGCCAGTACAACCCGCAGACCGAGCCCTCGACGATCAACATCGACGAGGAGCGCGCCCGCCACTGGCTCGAGCACGGCGCCCAGCCGTCGGAGACGGTCGCGACCCTGCTGCGGACCAAGGGCATCAAAGCTTCCGGCACCTAGCCGGTCCGCCCGATGACCGAGCTGCTCGAGTTTCTCGTCAAGGCCCTCGTCGAGGACCCGCAGGCGGTCGTGGTCGAGGAGCTGGAAGAGGACGGCGACCTGATTTACGAGATCACCGTCGCCGAGGATGACCTCGGCCGGGTGATCGGCAAGGGCGGGCGGATCGCCAACGCGATTCGGACGATCGCTAAGGCGGCCGCGGTGCGGATCGACCGCCGCGTGATCGTCGACATCCTCGACTGACGGGGCTCCGGCCCGTGAGACTCGACGTCTTCACCCTCTTCCCGGAGGCCTTCGACTGGTTCCAGTCGCAGCGCTCGGTCCAGAACGCGCTCCGCGAAGGCAACGAGCTGCGCTTCTTCGACTACCGCGACACCACGCCGCTGAACGCGGGGCAGGTCGACGACTCGCCCTACGGCGGCGGCGCCGGGATGGTGCTGCGCGTCGACGTCGTCGACGCGGCGCTGCGCGCCGCCTACGGCGAGGGACCGCGGCCGCGGATCGTCCTGCTCTCGCCGACCGGCCCCGTCCTCGACGACCCGATCGCCGACGAGCTGGTCGCCGAGCCGCACGTCGCCCTGCTCTGCGGCCGCTACGAGGGCTTCGACGACCGCGTCCACCAGCACCTCGCCGACGAGGAGCTCTCGATTGGCCGCTACGTCCTCGCCGGCGGCGAGCTGCCGGCGATGGTCGTCGCCGACGTGCTGATGCGCAAGCTGCCCGGCGCCCTCGGCCACGAGGACTCGGCCGTCGAGGAGTCCTTCAGCCACGCGCTCGAGGGGATGCCCGAGTACCCGCACTTCACCCGCCCGCCCGACTACCGCGGCTGGGGAGTGCCCGACGTCCTCCTCTCCGGCGACCACGGAAAGGTGCGCGAGTGGCGGCTCGAGCAGAGCAGGCTCCGAGCCGAGCAGTTCGAAAAAGACGCGGAATAGCTACCATTCCGCGACCGCGCGGTTCCCGCAACTGGGTCCCGGCGGTTTTTTCTCGCAGCGAACCTTCCTATGAGCTCCGTAATCGACAGCATCGAGCGCGCCCAGCTTCGGCCCGGGTTGCCCAAATTCGCGCCTGGAGACCGTGTCCGCGTCCACTTCCAGGTGATCGAGGGCAACCGCAAACGGACCCAGGTCTTCGAGGGCGTCGTCCTCAAGCGCCAGGGCTCCGGCGTGCGCGAGACCTTCACCGTGCGCAAGCAGTCGTTCGGGGTCGGGGTCGAGCGGACGTTCCCGTTGCACTCGCCGAAGATCGAGAAACTTGAGGTCGCGGCGCGCGGCGACGTGCGTCGGGCGAAGCTCTACTACCTGCGCGGCCGAATCGGCAAGGCCGCACGCGTCGCCGAGCGGCGCTGGGGGATCGACGACGACGTAGTCGCGGTCGCCGGCGCGGACGGCGAGTCCACCGCGGTCGACGCCGAGGGCGTCAGCCAGGAGGAGGTGGTCCCGGTCGAGAAGCCCGAGGAGGCGACGACCGAGACCGAGGGCAGCGAGGAGACGGCTGCGGCCGAGGAGACGACCGCGCCCGAGGCAGAGGCGGAGACGCCCGAGGCCGAGCCCGAGGCTCCGGCGGAGCCTGAGGCGGAAGCCGAGACCGAGACGGCGGCGGACACGGACGCGGATGCGCCCGAGGCCGGGGAGACCGAGGACACTGCAGCGCCCGAGGATGCCGAGGACGAGGAGCCGGCCAAAGACGGCGACTCCGACGAGGACTCGGCAGCCTGAACCCCAAGCTTCCGAAGCCGGAATCCAAAGCGGGCGGCCTGATCGAGCTGGTCGTCATCGTTGCGCTTGCGCTCGGGCTGGCGCTGGCGATCCAGGCCTGGGTCGTGAAGCCGTACCAGATCCCCTCCGGCTCGATGGAACCGACGCTGGACATCGGCCAGCGCGTCCTCGTCAACCGCTTCCTCTACCACTTCAAGGACCCCAAGGTTGGCGACATCGTCGTCTTCCATCCGCCCGAGGGCGCCGAAGGCGGGCCGGGCGAACAGTGCGGCGTCAACCGCGGCCCGAGCGAACCGTGCCCGAAGGCGACCGACACCGAGGCGAGCGACAACTTCATCAAGCGGATCGTCGCCGGGCCGGGCGACACGATCGCGGTCAAAGCCGGCCACCCGGTCGTCAACGGCAAGATCGTCGCCGACGAGCCGTACATCAACCCCTGTCCGACCTGCAATTTGCCGAAACCGATCACGGTCCCGGCCGACCACTACTTCATGATGGGCGACAATCGTGGGGCAAGCGATGACAGCAGGGAATGGGGACCCGTCCCCCGAGACTGGATCATCGGTGAGGCATTTGCCACCTACTGGCCCCCCAACCGCATCGGCGGGCTCTAAGAGCCCTCGTGGGAAGACCCACCGGCGCCGGCTCGCGCGCAGCCGCCGCCTGTTCGCATTCGACCGCGGCCTGCAGAGCCGCTTCGTAGCCGGCACCGACGAGGCCGGCCGCGGCTGCCTCGCCGGGCCGCTGGTCGCCGCCGCGGTGCTGATCGACTACGAGCGCCTCTCGGTCTCCGACCGCCGGGCGCTCAGCGGCCTCTACGACTCCAAGCAGATGACCGAGGAGCGGCGGCTGGAGATGTACCCATGCGTGCTGCGGGCGGCCGAGCGGGTCAGCGTCGTCGTCCGCTGTGCGGCGGGGATCGACCGGCGGGGGCTGCACGTGACCAACATCGAAGCGCTCTCGCTGGCGCTGGAGCGGCTGGCTCCCGGCGAGGAGGCGATCGCCTTGGTCGACGGCTTCCGCCTGCCGCGCTGCGCGGTCCCGCACCGGCCGGTGATCCAGGGCGACGGGACGAGCGCGGCGATCGCCGCCGCCTCGGTGATCGCCAAGGTGACCCGCGACCGCTACATGCGCGACGTCGCCGAGCGGCACCCGGGCTGGGGGTTCGAGGAGCACGTCGGCTACTCGACCCCCGAGCACCGCCAGGCGATCGAGGAGATCGGGATCTCGCCGCTGCACCGCCGCTCGTTCCAGTCGGTTGCCTATTCCCAGCTAGAGCTGGGCTGATCGCGGTTAGAAGGCGCCCTTGACGTAGTCGACGTCGATGGCGCGCCCGGCCTGGTCGAGGGTGACGCCGACGGCGTCGAAGCGGATCTCGTCGTAGCGCGGCCCCTCGCGGCGTTCGGACATCCAGGCGGTGGCGAGCCGCCGCACCCGGCGCTGCTTGCGGGCGTCGACCGCGAGGATCGGCTTCTCGGGACCGAAGGCGGTGCCGGCGCGGGCGCCCTTGACCTCGATGAAGACGAGCGCCCGGCCGTCGCGGGCGACGATGTCGATCTCCCCGTAGCGGGTGCGCGCGTTGCGCTCGACGATCTCCCAGCCGGCGGCGGCCAGGCGGTGGGCGACGAAGTCCTCGGCGATCTCGCCGGTGCGGCGGCGGGCGACGGTCATTTCGGGTCCAAGTCGCCGGCGTGCGGAATTCGCCCCCCAGGCGGCACGAAGAATTTGCATTTTGCGCGCCACCCGTGCGTCGGCGCCGCCTAGCGTCCCCGACGTGCTCGCCACCGCCCGCACCTTCACCCTCGACGGCATCGCCGCCCGCCCGGTCCGGGTCGAGGTGGACGTCCACAAGGGCCTGCCGAACTTCACGATCGTCGGCCTGCCCGACGCTGCCGTGCGCGAGGCCCGGGAGCGGGTGCGGGCGGCGCTGGTCAACTGCGGCTTCGAGTTTCCGCTGCGGCGGATCGTCGTCAACCTGGCGCCGGCCAGCCTGCGCAAGGCGGGGCCGGCGATGGACCTGGCGATCGCCGCCGCCCTGCTCAGCGCCTCCGACCAGCTGGCGTGGGAGGAGCTGGCGCGGGTCGCGCTGGTCGGCGAGCTGGCGCTCGACGGCTCGACCCGGCCGGTGCAGGGAGCGCTGGCGATGGCCGAGGCGGCGCGGGAGAGCGGGGCGGAGGCGATCGTCCTGCCGGCGGAGAACGGGCCCGAGGCAGCGCTGGTCGAGGGCATTGACGTCATCGGGGTCGAGGGCCTCGGCTGCCTCTCGGGGCTCGTGGAGGGAACCTGGCGCCCGGCGCCGCCAGAGCCGTTGCCGCTGCGGCGGGAAGTCGGCGCGGGTGCACCGGACCTGGCCGACCTGCGCGGGCAGCCCCACCTGCGCCACGCGCTCGAGGTGGCGGCCGCGGGCGGCCACAGCCTGCTGATGATCGGGCCGCCGGGGGCCGGCAAGTCGCTGGCCGCGAGCCGGCTGCCGTCGATCCTGCCGCCGCTGGCGGCTGGCGAGGCGCTCGAGGTGGCGCGGATCGCCAGCGCCTGCGGCAGGCTCGACGCGCTGCCCGCCGGCCGTCCGTTCCGCGCGCCGCACCACACGATCAGCGCCGTCGGCCTCGTCGGCGGCGGCGCCCAGGCGATCCGCCCGGGCGAGGTGACCCTCGCGCATCGGGGCGTCCTCTTTCTCGACGAGCTCGGCGAGTTCAGGCGCGACGCGCTGGAGGCGCTGCGGGCGCCGCTCGAGGGCGGCGAGGTCTCGATCGTCCGGGCCGGTGGCCAGCGCAGCCTCCCCTGCCGGTTCATGCTCGTCGCCGCCGCCAACCCCTGCCCCTGCGGCAGGGGCGAAACCGACCCCGACTGCTCCTGCGCTCCCTACGACGTGAAGCGCTACCAGGGCAAGCTGAGCGGGGCGCTGGCCGACCGCATCGATCTGCTCGCCGCCGTGCGGCAGCCGAGCGCGGCGGAGATCGGCGGTCCGCCGGGGGAGCCCTCGGCGGCGGTGCGGGAGCGGGTGCAGGCCGCTCGCGAACGCCAGGAGCTGAGATTGGGATCGGGCCGCTGCAACGCCGAGATGACCCCGGCGGAGGCGCGCGCCTGCCGGCTCAGCGACGAGGCCGCCTCGCTGCTCGCCGACCTCTACGCCCGCCAGCGTCTCAGCGGCCGCGCCCACGACCGGGCGCTGCGGCTCGCCCAGACCCTCGCCGACCTCGCGGGCGCCGCCGAGATCGGTGAGGAGCAGATGGCGCAGGCGCTGCAGATGCGGAGGCGCGACCGTGGCTGAGCCGCGTGCCTGTGTCGAGTGCCTGCGGCGCTCCTGGCTGCTGGCCGACCTCGGTCCCTACGTCGAGCGGGTGGCGACGGGGGAGGTCGGCTCGCGCTCGCCCGAGCTGCTGCGGCTCTCGAACGAGGACCTCGTCGCGGTGTCCGCACCCAAGGTCGCGGCTCAGCTGCTGGCGCGGGTCGCGGCGCTGCCGGAGGAGCGGCTGCGAGAGGAGCTTCTGCTTGCGGGCTGCTGGGCCTGCTGCCGTCACGGTGACCTCTACCCCGACCATCTGCGCGACGCCGCCGACGCGCCCTGGGCGCTGATCGGCCGCGGCGACCCGGGGCTGCTCGACGGCCTGGAGCCCTTCGATGCGGTGACGATCGTCGGCGCCCGCCGCGCCACCTCCTACGGTCGCGAGATCGCCCGCGAGCTGGGGCGGGAGCTGGCCGCCGCGGGGATGATCGTCGTCAGCGGCCTGGCCTTCGGGATCGACGGCTGCGCCCACCGCGGCGCCCTCGACGCGGGTCGGACGATCGCCGTCCTCGGCTGCGGCCCCGACGTCGCCTACCCATCCAGCCACCGCACCCTCTGGCGGCGGATCTGCGAAACCGGCCTGGTCGTCTCCGAGCTGCCGCCGGGAGCGACCCCCTGGCGCTGGACCTTCCCCGCCCGCAACCGGATCATGGCCGCGCTCGCCGGGATGACCGTCGTCGTCGAGGCGGCGACCCGCTCGGGGTCGTTGATCACGACCGACCTCGCCGCCGACCTCGGCCGCGACCTGGGCGCCGTGCCCGGCCCGGTCACCTCGCGCGCCTCCGCCGGCCCCAACGGCCTGCTCGCCAGCGGCGCCCACCTCGTCCGCGACGCCCAGGACGTCCTCGACGCGATGCTCGGGCCGGGAAACAAGCCGCTCGCCCACGCCGGCCCGGACCTCGATCCCCAGCTCCAGGCGGTCCTCGCCGCGGTCGAAGCCGGCGAGAGCACCTGCGACGCCGTCGCCACGGCCACCGGCCTCTCCGGAGCCGCCGCAGCAGCCGCCCTCTCGCGCCTGGAGCTGCTCGGGTACCTCCACTGCTCCAATCTGGGTACCTACCTGCGCACTTTGTTGTCGCCTCCGAGCTGTGGCGCTCTTTAGGCTGCATCCATGAGCTCGGGACGCGTACCAGCGGTTCTCTCGATTGCCGGCTCCGACTCCGGCGGCGGCGCCGGGATCCAGGCGGATCTGAAGGCGTTCGCGCGGGTCGGCGTGCACGGGATGACCGCGATCACGGCGATCACCGCCCAGAACACGCTGGGGGTCAACGCCGTTGAGTCGGTCTCGCCGGCGATGATCGTCGACCAGGTGCGAGCGGTCGCCGCCGACATCGGCGTCGACGCGGTGAAGATCGGGATGCTGGGGACCGCGGAGACCGTCGAGGCCGTGGTCGCCTCGCTCGTCTACCTGCACGGGGTGCCGGTTGTTCTCGACCCGGTGATGATCGCCGAGAGCGGGGCCGAGCTGCTCGACCCAGGCGCCAAGGCCGCGTTGCTCGACCGGCTCTTGCCCTTGACGTCGGTCGTCACGCCGAACATCCCCGAGGCGCGGGCGCTGACCGGGCTGGGGGAGGAGGCGAACCAGGCGCGGCTGGCCTGGGCGCTGGTCGAAATGGGAGCCGCCGCGGCGGTCGTCACCGGCGGCCACAGCGAGGAGGTCGTCGACGTCTTCTACGACGGCAGCGACGTCACCGAGATCCCCGGCGAGCGCCACCCCGACGGCGCCGCGCACGGCTCCGGTTGCACCCACTCCTCGGCGCTGGCCGCCTTCCTCGCCCTCGGCTATTCGCCGCTGGAGGCGGCGGAACGCGCCCGGGCGGTCACCTCCGAGGCCGTGCGCGACGGGCTGCGCGGCATCGGGGCGGGACCGGGCCCCGTCGACGTCTTCGCCCTCGAGCATCGCCTCGCCAAAGACACCGGCGCGGTTCGCTGACTAGATTTCGACGCTATGAGCACCAACGGCGATACCGCGACCAAGCTGCCCCGTCCCCGCTCGGCGACCGTCTTCGACGGTCCCGACCGCGCCCATGCGCGCGCCTACATGAAGGGGGTCGGGTTCGACGACGAGGCGCTGAGCAAGCCGACGATCGGGATCGCCAACACCTGGACCGAGGCGATGCCGTGCAACTTCCACCTCCGCGCCCTCGCCGAGCACGTCAAAGCAGGCGTCCGCGCCGCGGGGGGCACGCCGATGGAGTTCAACACCGTCGCCGTCTCCGACGGGGTGACGATGGGGACCCAGGGGATGAAGGCCTCACTGATCAGCCGCGAGGTGATCGCCGACTCGATCGAGCTGATGGCCCGCGGGTACCAGTTCGACGCGATCGTCGCCCTCTGCGCCTGCGACAAGACGATCCCCGGCTGTGCGATGGCGCTGGCCCGGCTCGACGTCCCCTCGGTCCTGCTCTACGGCGGCTCGATCGCCCCCGGCCACTGGCACGGCCGCGACGTCACGATCCTCGACATCTTCGAGGCGATCGGCGCCCACAACGCGGGCGAGATGACCGACGAGGAACTGCACGAGCTGGAGGGGGTCGCCAGCCCCGGCGCCGGCGCCTGCGGCGGCCAGTTCACCGCCAACACGATGGCCTGCGCCTTCGAGGCGCTGGGGATCAGCGCCGGCGGCTCGGCGATGGTCCCGGCCGAAGACGACGACAAGCAGACGGTGGCGGAGAAAATCGGCGAGCTGGTGATCAACGTCCTCGTCGACGACCTGCGGCCGAGCAAGATCATCACCCGCGACTCGCTGGAAAACGCGATCGCCTGCGTCTGCGCCTCGGGCGGGTCGACCAACGGCGTCCTGCACCTGATCGCGCTCGCGCACGAGCTCGGGATCGAGCTGACGATGGACGACTTCGAGCGGATCTCGCGCCAGACGCCGCTCTACGCCGACCTCAAGCCCGGCGGCCGCTTCGTCGCCACCGACCTCTACGCCGCCGGCGGCGTGCCGGTGATCCTCAAGCGGCTCGCCAAAGCCGGGATCCTCCACGGCGAGGCGATCACCGTCACCGGCAGGACGATCGGCGAGGAAGCCGCCGCCGCGACCGAGGCCCCCGACCAGGAAGTCGTGCGGCATGTCGAGAACCCGCTGAAGCCCGAAGGCGGCCTCGCGATCCTGCGCGGCAACCTCGCCCCGGAAGGGTCGGTGGTCAAGGTCGCCGGCACCGAGCGGCGCCAGCAGACCGGTCCCGCGCGCGTCTTCGAGCGGGAAGAGGACTGCTTCCGCGCCGTCAAGGACCAGAAGATCAACGCCGGCGATGTCGTCGTGATCCGCAACGAGGGTCCGGTCGGCGGCCCGGGGATGCGGGAGATGCTCCAGGTCACCGCCGCGATCGTCGGCGAGGGACTGGGGGAGAGCGTCGCGATGGTCACCGACGGCCGCTTCTCCGGCGCCACCCGCGGCCTGATGATCGGCCACGTCGCCCCCGAGGCCGCCAAGGGCGGGCCGATCGCAGCGATCCGCGAGGGCGACGAGATCACCGTCGACATCGACAACCGCAGCCTCAACGTCGCTCTCTCCGACGAGGAGATCGCCAAGCGGGTGGCGGAGTACGAGTCGCCCGAGCCGCTCTACACCCGCGGCGTGATGGCCAAGTACGCGGCAACGGTGTCTTCCGCCGCCAACGGCGCGGTTACCGGCTAGCCGACGGCGGTGTCCGCGGCCGCGCGCAGCGGCTGCGAGGACTCGATGAAGTCTTCGAGCAACGGGTTGAACCGCTGCGGGCGCTCGAGCATCGGAAGGTGACCGGTGCGCTCGAACATCTCCAGCCGCGAGTTGGCGATCAGGCGGTGGTACCCGAGCGCGGCCTCGACCGGGACGATCTGGTCGTTCAGGCCCCAGACGACCATCGTCGGGATCTCGATCTCCTGCAGGCGGGCGCGGGTGTCGTAGCCCCAGATCGCCGCCAGGGCGTCGGAGAAGCCCGGCGCCTGCAGTCCAGGCCGCACCTGCTCGGCGAGCAGCTCCGGGCGCAGCCTGTTCGGGTTGCGGAATAGCCGGCCGAAGGCGATCTTGCGGCCGCGCGGACGCGTCCAGAAGGCGCGCCGGTCGCCGCTCATGAACGGGATCGCGGCTTTGAAGATGCGGCGGCCGGCGTCGAACGACTTGCCCTGCCATTCGGCGAAGCTGATCCCGGCGGCGGAGATCAGGACCAGGCGGTCGAAGCGCTCGGGCTCCTCGATGACCGCCTCGGTGCCGACGAAGCCGCCCATCGAGTTTCCGACCAGCGCCGCCACGCGGTCGATTCCCAGCCGCTCGCAGAAGTCGTGGATGACGCGGCCGTAGTCGCTCATCGTGATCTCCCAGGAGGGCATCGGGCTGTCGCCGAAGCCCGGCAGGTCGATCGCGATCGCCCGGTAGTTGCGCCCGAAGTAGGGGAGGTTCTCGAGCCAGTTGCGCCAGCAGCCGGCGATCCCGTGGACGAAGATGATCGGCTCGCCCTCGCCGATTTCGACGTAGTTCACCCCCGGCGCGCCCGGCAGGTCGACCTGGTGGAGGTGCTGGCGCCAGTCGATCTTCAGCCACTCCGGATCCGGGTCGCCGTAGTCGGCGGCGGGAAAGAGCGGGGAGGTCGGGTTCTGCGGGCGATCAGGCATACCCCATCCTTTCCAAAACCGGGATCTCGCGGATCTGCGGCGGCTGCAGGTGGTCCCAGAGGATCCCGCGCGGACGGTCGTGCTGGCGGTCGATCTCGATCACCGCGCGCGGCGTCGCGATCAGGTCGCAGGGGAGGTCGTGGTCGGTGACCATCAGGTGCTGGCGCAGGATCTGGATCGGGTGGACGGTGGTGGCGACTGTGGTGTGGGCGTCGATCTTGCCGGCGTCGGTGAGGATCCCGTACTCGAGGTCGTGATAGCCGCCGCCTTTGCCGATCCGGGCGCCGCTGAGGTTGACCGCGACGGAGCCGCTGAGGACGAAGTCGATCTCGGGCAGGTCGTCGAGGGCGACCACCCGGCCGTGCTTGAGCGCGCCCTTGATCGTCGCCGCCTCTTTCATCGCCGCTTTCGAGAGCCGTTTCGGTTCCAGCACGCGGAACGGGTGCGGGTCGCGCAGCCGCGGCACCGCCATGATCATCGTCTTGCCCTCTTCGAGCGCGATCCGCCGGGCGTGGGTCTGGGGCGAATCCGGATTGGCCTTGATCACCCGCGCCCGCTTCCAGAGCCGGTGGCCGGCGAGCTTCTCGGCCGCGAGCTTGGCTCCGGCGAAGTTCGGGATCCGGCCCTCGGCGCCGGGAAAGCGGGAAACGCCCTCGCGTTCCATCGCCTTCCAGACCTCCGCCCTGACTTCGTCCTTGGTGCGCACGCAGCGAAAGATATCCCGCGCCGCTGCCGATAAGACCGATGCACATGCGAAATTGCAGGGAAGAGCACCCGTCGAGCCGAACTTGACGAGTGCCTAGACTTTCACCGACCGGCAAACCGAGGCACGAGGGTAACTCCAGTTAGATGGGAACGAAGACTTCGATCGCGGCATTGATCGCCGCTCTATTGCTGGTTCTCGTCGTCGGCGGCGCCTACGCCTACGACAGCTCCCAGAAGGACAAGATCGCCGACGGCGTCACGATCGGCGGCGTCGACGTCAGCGGTCTCGACGAAGACGAAGCGAAGGCGAAGGTCCACCGCAAGCTGGTCGCGCCGTTGAAGACCTCGCTCGGGGTCAGCTTCGAAGGCAAGACCTGGAAGCTGACCGGCGAGCAACTGAAGATCCGCGCCGACCTCGACAACGCGGTCGAAGAGGCCGTCGAAGACAGCCAGGAGGGGGGCCTGCCCGGTCGCCTGGTCCGCTACGTCAGCGGCGGCGAGGTCGAAGAAAGCATCAGGCCCGAAGTCGCCTACTCCGAGCGGGCGGTGAACCGCTTCGTCCGCCACGTCGCCGAGGAAATCAACCGCGAACCGCAGAACGCCGACGTCGAAGCGACCGGCGACTCGCTCGAAGTCGTCGCCGGCAAGGACGGCCGCAAGCTGCGCGACAACAAGCTCGAGAAGGACCTCAAGGCCGCGGTCCTCAACGCCAACGCGCCGCACACGGTCAAGGCGAAGGTCCACTCGATCGCGCCGGAAGTGACCAAGGAGGAGGTCGCGGCCGAGTACCCGTCCTACCTCACCCTCGACCGCTCGACCTTCACCCTGCGCCTCTGGAAGCACCTGAAGCTGGCCAAGACCTACACCGTCGCGGTCGGGATGGAAGGGCTGGAAACGCCCGAAGGCGAATACGCGATCCAGGAAAAGGAAGAAAACCCGGTCTGGAACGTGCCGCTGTCCGACTGGGCCGGCTCGCTCGCCGGGCAGACGATCCCGCCGGGACCGTCGAACCCGATCAAGGCGCGCTGGATGGGCATCTACGAAGGCGCCGGCATCCACGGCACCGAAGAGACCTACTCGCTGGGCAGCGCCGCCTCCCACGGCTGCGTCCGCATGGCGATCCCGGATGTCGAAGAACTCTACGACGAAGTAGAAGTCGGCACGCCCATTTTCATCGGCTGAGCCCTCGCGCGAAGGACGACACCGATCCGAGGCGAATGAAGCCTCGATGAACTGGGAGGCGGCTCTTGCCGCATACGACCGCGACCTTCGCGCCCGC
>Ga0268266_10005460_pt1 | contig 11838 bp, 9 predicted proteins | sample KBSS13metaG_FD_190356 | JGI IMG/M metagenome (GOLD analysis project Ga0268266, IMG submission 190356) | Switchgrass rhizosphere microbial communities from Kellogg Biological Station, Michigan, USA - KBS S1-3 metaG (SPAdes) (version 2) | ecosystem: Host-associated > Plants > Roots > Rhizosphere >... | reverse complement strand
ATGCTCGATCCAGTCGCGATGGCCCCACCCCTGGGCGAGCGCTCGTTCCAACAGATCCAGCGCCTGGTCTTTGTTGCCCAGCTTGGCGTGCAGGCAGACGGAATTCATGATGGCGCTCAGATCGTTCGGATTGAGATCCAGCGCGCGTTGCGACCACTCGAGCGCACGGGCGTGTTGTCCATCGCGATAAAGTGAGCCCGCCCCGAGCGACAACGTGCGAATGTCGCAGGGATTGAGCTCGATGAGGCGCTCGGCGCGCCGAATGGACTCCCGATTGACAGCCGTCGCTTCCTCCTGCCGGCCCAACCACACCAGCGACTGGGCTTGCAGAGCGACGCTCTGGTAGTCCTCGACGCGGACCTGCGCCGCCCGACCAAACAGGTCGGCGGACAGCTCGAGATTCCCATTGGAGAAGGCCGCTCGTGCAAAGTAATAGTAGGTCTCGAACAGGTTGGGATTGATGCGGATGGCCGCTTCGAACTCCTGTGCGGCACTCTCATAGTGTCCGGACTGTGTCAACACGAAGCCGCGGGCGGTGTGGGTTTCAGCGAGCCCAGGGGCTAACTCCAGGGCACGCAGGCTCGCGCGCTCCGCCTTGCCCAGATCCTCCGCGCTCGAACCCCACCACTCATGCAAGGTTGCATAAACCGTCGCCAAGCCCGCATAGGCGGGGGCATAGTTCGCATCGAGCTGGATCGCCCGCTCGAACATTGCGGCGCTCTTGAGTAAATCGGGTTGGGTCATCCGGGGCAGGTGTTGACGGCCGCGAAGATAGTATTCGTAGGCATCCGACCCGGTCTCCGGTCGCGACAACGCGCCGCGCTCGGCGCTGCTGGGCAGGCTGCCCCGCAGGTTGGTTGCCACGGCTTCGGCTATTTCGTCCTCGATGGCGAAGACATCCTTCAGCTCGCGATCGAAGCGCTCGGACCAACGGTGATAGCCTGTCTCGAGGTCGATGAGTTGTACGGTGACCCGCAGTTGGTTGCCGCTTTTGCGGACGCTGCCTTCCAACAGGGCATCGACATTGAGCCGCCGGCCGATGTCCTGGACGTCCATGCCGGCTGCACGAAACTGGAAGGACGCGGTCCTCGAAACCACTCGCAGGCCCTCGAACCGCGTGAGCGCATTGATCAACTCCTCGGCGAGCCCCTCGCAGAGGTAGTCCTGGTCCCGGGCTGGACTCATGTCGGTGAAGGGCAGGACCGCGATCGCCGAGATCCGAGGCGCCGCGGGAGTCGCCTCGACCTTGGGCTCGGTCAGGGGAGCGACGAATCGATACCCTTGCCGATGCCGCGTTTCAATGTACTGGGGTTGCTTGGGATCGTCGTGCAACGCGCGACGAAGCTCTTGAACGCACGACGTCAGGGCGTCGTCGCTGACCACGGTCCCTTTCCAGACCGTATCGAACAGGACCTGCTTGGTGACAGGTTGGCCCGGGCTCGCAAGGAGCGTCCGCAATACGGCGGCCGACTTCGGCGTCAGTCGCTGCTCCGCGGACCCGGACCAAAGTTGTCCGCTCTCGCGATCGAAGCTGAAGTTCCCGAACCGGACGACCTGCCCCATGGGGCGACCCTCTCCCGGAAGAATCCCGGCGCTCTCCCGGCAATCTACCCGAGATTCCGGGACTTGGGTCGCGATAGCCTTTTCGGGACCGCTTTTCGGGGACATTTCGGAGACTCAACCCATGCTTACGCGCTGTTTCGCGCTTCTTTATGGCGCCGCCTGCTATCTCATCTTTCTGGCGGTATTGGTGTACGCCATCGGATTCATCGGGGGCTTTGTGACGCCGACCCTGCTCGACGGCGTTCCCAGCCGCCCGCTCTGGCAGGCTTTGCTCGTAGACCTCGGGTTGCTCACCGCCTTCGCGCTTCAACACAGCGGCATGGCGCGGCCGGGGTTTAAGCGATGGTGGACCCGCCTGGTCCCGGAGTGGGCCGAGCGCAGTACGTATGTGCTCCTGTCGTCGCTCGCCATGATCGCGCTGTTTGCCTACTGGGAGCCCATTGGCGGGGTCGCCTGGAGCGCCAATGGCAAATTCATGTACGCCGTTGTCGCCAGCCTGTACGCCGTCGGGTGGATGGTGTTGCTCTACACGACTTTTCTGATCGATCACTTCGAGCTGTTTGGTCTTGCCCAGGTGTGGGATCACTGGACCTGTCAGACCGCCCGCCCGCCCCAATTTCATACGCCGAGCCTGTACCGGCACGTGAGGCATCCGTTGTATGTGGGTTGGTTGATGATTTTCTGGGCGGCGCCGACCATGACGGTCGCGCACCTGGTGTTCGCACTGGCGACGACTGCTTACATACTGCTGGCGATTCCGCTGGAGGAACGGGACCTCATCGCTACGTTCGGCGAGCGGTATGTGCAGTATCGCCGGACGACGCCCAAGTTGATTCCGCGATTCTCGGGTAAGAGTCGCTCGATCCCGGTGGCCCGGGGTCAGAGCACCTGAGGGAGATCGGTCAGGATCTTCCGGCGGCGATCGCCTCTGCGAGGTGCGGGAACTCAGGTTTGAAACCGAGATCTTCGCGGATGCGGCGGCCGTCGAGGAGCGCATCGAACGGGCGGGCTCTCTCGGCGTCCGAGCCGTCAGGTGGCGGCTCGCCCACCGAGGCAAACAGCGTGGCAAGATCGGGGGCGTCGTCGTCGACTACGTTGTAAATGCGGTGTGCAGGGGAAGGCGCATCGAGCAAACAAGCAACGGCGCGCGCGATATCGGCATGATGGCTGATCGACACGCGTTGCGTAGGGGGACGCCGCGCATTATCGGGGTCACTGCTCGAATGTGCGGGTCTTCATCGCCGTAGACAAACGGCAACCTCAGTACGCGGACATCGAGACCGTCGATCTCAAGTAGGAAGCGCTCAGCGGCGAGCTTCCGGATCTGAGTGTGGTCGTCGAGGCTACGGCAGCAGACGGCGATGTCGTCGTGGTCCGCTGGAGAGCGGTCGGCACGCACCTGGGAGAGGGTTTTGGCGTTCAGGGCACCGGCGCTCCGGTTGCATTTCGTGGAATGACCTGGTTCGTGATCAGGGCCGGGCAGTTCATCAGCGCCCGCCCACCCCGACACAACGCCCCCTCGGGCGCTTTCCCTGCCAAAAGCTGCCTTTCAGCAGCGCGCCAGCTTTTCCCTAGCGGACGCGGTGGCCCGCCGGGCGTTGTCAGGGCCTTGATAACATTCGAAAGTTTGTCAACCTCCCTGACGGTCGGCGTGAAGTTGTCAGCGCCCTGACAGATTGCGCCAAGGAGGTATGTCGTACTCCCCCTCCTATCCGGCGATGGCGCGAGCGAATGGCAGCGGCACTAACCTGGGCAGGCCGTTCTGAGCACATTCAGGTCCCATCATGCGAGTGCACGACCACGCTCAAGACGCACGCGCGATGAGCGTACGATTTACCGTGTCCCGATCAGGCGCCGACGGTCTCCACGCCAGCGCTCGAGCACCTTGCGCTGCGCGCATTTTATAGTTAACTTAGGAAAGTTTACCAAAATTCGATAAACCGCGCTAAGATCTCCTAAGCTCACTAAAAATGGATGCTCGCCGAAACCCCTATGCTCCCGGCGCGGGAACGCCACCACCTGAACTCGCAGGCCGCGACGGCATCATTGAGCGTGCCTCAGTCGCTCTAGATCGGATTCGCAACGGCAGGAGTGCTCGCAGCCTCATTTTTTACGGTCTGCGCGGGGTAGGGAAAACAGTCCTTTTGAATCGGATCAGATTGGACGCCGAAGCGCGCGAGATTGCCTCGGTTTCCATGGAGGCCCCTGAGGGCCGCTCGTTGCCAGCCCTGCTCGCACCTGCCCTGCGTGCTTCCCTGATCCGTTTGGACCGGGCACGTGCTGCCACCACCGCAATGAGCAACGCACTGCGTGCCTTGGCCGGATTTGTCTCCGCTCTCAAAGTCAAACACGGGGACATCGAAGTTGCTCTGGATGTCGAGCCCGAAAAAGGCCTCGCCGACAGCGGGGATCTGAACAGCGACCTAGGTGATCTCCTACTCGCCGTCGGTCATGCGGCCGCTGAGAAAAATACCGCCCTGGTGTTGTTTGTCGATGAGCTCCAGTACGTCCCCGAAGAGCAACTCGCCGCCTTGATCATGGCACTGCATGCGGCCAACCAGGCACAAGTGCCCGTCACCATGGTGGCCGCAGGCCTTCCTCAACTTCTCGGGCAAACCGGTCGCGCCAAGTCTTATGCGGAGCGACTCTTCGAATTCGTCGCCATGGACAGGCTCGACAAACAGGCCGCCACGGCAGCCTTGTGCATCCCGGCCGAAAAGGAAGGAGTTTCATTCGAGCCGCAAGCCATCGCGTCGATTCTGGAACGGACCCACTGCTACCCCTACTTCCTACAGGAATGGGGCAAACACAGTTGGGATGTCGCCCATGAGTCCCCCATCAATGCAACTGATGCGAGCTTTGCCACCAAACAAGCGTTGGCGGAGTTGGACGCCAGCTTCTTTCGCGTTCGCTTCGACCGACTGACTCCGTCCGAGAAGCGCTACATGCGCGCCATGGCGGAGCTGGGACCGGGCCCGCATCGATCCGGCGACGTCGCCGTGCTGCTCGGCAAAAAGGTCACCACGGTGGCACCTACTCGAAACACTCTGATTGCCAAAGGGATGGTCTATAGCCCCTCTCATGGGGACACCGCATTCACCGTGCCACTGTTCGATGCCTTCATGAAGCGCATCATGCCAACGCTCGAATAGCGACTTGCCCGGATCACCACGCCACAGCTAAAGCTCCGTAGAACTTGGGGGCGTCGAGCCTGCCGTACGGAGCGCGGGAACCCTGCCCCTCACGTCCACTAGGCGTACGCCGCCCCGATGCCTCTACCCGAGGGGCGTTCCCCGGGACTAAGCTTGTGTCGCGTCAAGGTGGGCCGGGCGACGGGTCAGTCAACAACCACAATCCGGCGAGGGGACACCATGAAGTACGGCGTCTGGTTCGTGCGTCTCGTGTTCGCGGCCTGGATGATTCCGGCAGGCCTCAATCACTTCGTGTACCTGTTTCCGCAGCCCATGGGCACCAAGCCTTTGAGCCACGAGTTGATCGTGGCCCTGCTCGACAGTCACCTCTTCGATCTCGTCAAGGCCGTCGAGCTGCTCGCGGGAGTCAGCGTGCTCCTGGGCTGGTATACGCCGCTTGGGCTCATCCTGTGCATGCCTGTCTCCTTCTGCGTGTTTTATTGGGACACTCCGTTGGAGGGATGGGGTTCACGCGCGTCGCTGTTCGGCGAGGCCGCGCTCCTCTGTAACGTTTTGTTATGTTTGGCGCACATCAAGTGCTACCGCTCGATGTTTGCCTTCCGCTCAGCGCCGGGGACTCGAAGCGCGTCCGCATCATCCAGCGGCGGCACCCAGCCCGCGGGGGTGCGGCCGTGAAGCACCTCGTCTTTGTGGGCCGGTTGGTGTTCGGCGCCTGGATGCTCGTCAATGGAGCCAACCACTTCTTCCTGTCGTTCTGGCCCGAGCCCATCGGGCACGAGCCCCTTGCCGTTCAACTGATGGCTGCACTCGTGCATTCCAGGTTGTTCGATGTCGCGATGGCCGTCCAACTGGTGACGGGGGCGCTGATTCTCACTGGGGTTTTCGTGCCGGTTGCGCTGTGTGTCGTCATGCCGATCTCGACCTGCGCGCTTTACTGGTCCGTGATTCTGGATCACCAGGCCCTCGGCGCAGTGTTCGCGATCGTTGCCTTTGCGCTGAACGGGCTGTTGATGTTGGCTTACATCGACTACTACAAGGGAGCGTTGCAGAAGCGTGCCTTGGCCAGTGGCGAAACCGTGCGTGGCTCGTTTGACTCCTTGTTCGCAAGCCCGCGTGGCCGCACGTCGCGCGAGCAGTTCGTGCCGGCCCTGATTACGCTCGTCGCGGTGGTCGTGCTCTACGCGTTCCTCGTCAGGGGGCGCACTGCCCAGTGGTGTATGCTGGCCTTGATGATCCCCGGGGTCATCCTGCACATGCGACGACTGCATGACATGGGTCGGTCGGCTTGGCTGCTGCTCATACCCGGTGCGCTCATGCTCGTGGCCTTCGCGATCTGGTTGCAGTTCCTCGAGTTCGGCTCCCAACTCGACGCGGCGCTGACCTGGGCGGCGATCGGCGTTGCGGTGGGATTCGCGCTGTGGGGTTGCCTCGGCAAGGGGCAGCCGCAAGCCAATACCTACGGGGCACCTCTGACGGTCCAGAGCTGACGCGCTGCGGTGAACGCAGCCACCCCCACCGCGGAACGACTCCCCCTTAAATTGAGAGACTCAGGAGCCGGGTGTGTCGATCCGGCTCCCGCCCGTTCGTATAGGTGTCGAAGGGGCGGCAAGGGGTCGCCCCGCGAGATTCCGGAGGACGAGGTCATGAAGCACTATCTACTCAGCGTCTGCTATCCCGCCGGCGGGAAGCCGCCGTCGCCCGAAGCGCTGGAGAAAATCACCCGTGATATCAACGTTGTGCACCGGGAACTGAAGGCCGCGGGCGGCTGGGTCTTCGCGGGAGGGCTGCACCCGGGCAGCTCCGCGACGGTGGTCCGGTATCAGGAGGGGGAAACGCTGACGACAGATGGCCCCTTTGCCGAGGGCAAAGAATACCTGGGCGGGATCTGCATCCTGCGGGCGCCGGACCTGGATGCCGCACTCCAGTGGGCGGGGAAATTCGCCAAGGCAACCACCGTGGCGATCGAAGTCCGACCGTTCCAGGACGAGGCCCATCGCTGACCCATGGCAGGCCTGCCCATCGAGGCTATCGAGCGACTCTTCCGCCAGGAGTACGGCCGTTCGGTGGCGGTATTGGTGCGGCTCTGCGGCTCGATCGATGCAGCGGAAGAAGCGGTGCAGGACGCGTTTGCCGAAGCGATTCAGCGCTGGCCATCCACCGGGCTCCCACCGAGCCCGGTAGGATGGATCATCAAGACCGCACGCAATCGCGCCATCGATCGTCTTCGCCGGGAAGCCGCGCGCGACGATCGACATGCGGCAGCCATGACGCTGTTGGAACAGGACGAGTCGCAAGAGGCGAATGTCGTGCGCGATGACCGGTTGCTCCTGATATTCACCTGTTGTCACCCTGCGCTGGCCCGGGGCGCACAAGTGGCCCTGACACTTCGTCTGCTGGGAGGACTGACGACTGCGCAGATTGCACGAGCCTTCCTGTTGCCGGAAACGACGCTGGCACAGCGAATCGTGCGCGCGAAGGCAAAGATTCGTGACGCCGGGATTCCGTACCGCGTACCGCAGGAGCAAGAGCTTCCCGCGAGACTTCGTGGCGTGTTGGCGGTCGTCTACCTGATCTTCAATGAAGGTTATATGGCCACCGGCGGCGACCAGGCCATCCGCGGCGAGCTGTGCGATGAGGCCATCCGGCTCGGCCGGGTGTTGGTTGCGCTGATGCCCGAAGAACCCGAGGTACAGGGGTTGCTCGCGCTCATGCTACTCATCGACGCACGCCGGAGTGCCCGGCTGGGCCCGGATGGCGAGCTCGTCCTGTTGTCGCAACAGAATCGCTCGCTATGGGATCAACGCCTCTTAGCGGAGGGGCAGTTGCTTCTCGACCGCTGTGTGCAACGCAATCAGCCCGGTCCCTATCAACTTCAGGCAGCCATCCACTCGGTTCATAACAGCGCGCCTGGCCCGGAGGCCGTGAACTGGCGCCAGATTCTGAACCTTTACGATCATCTGCTGTTGCTTCAACCGACGCCTGTCGTGGCGCTGAACCGCGCCGTGGCGTTGGCTGAAGTCGAGGGACCGGCCGCGGCCCTGGCAGCCGTAGACCGGTTGGAACTGCAGACGTTTTATCTCTTTCACGCCATCCGCGCTGACCTGCTGCGTCGCCTGGATCGACGCGAGGAGGCGGTGGCGGCCTACGAACGGGCCATTGCGCGCTCCGAGAATGCAAAGGAGCGGGAGTTCCTGTTACGAAGGTGCCAGTCTTTGGAGACCCCTTGAGGAGAGTCGGAAAGCACAAACGGGACCGGATCGCTCAAGACGAGGGGGGCTCGTTCCAGTCATCCTGGACACGGACGCTTTCTCGACCGACTTGAAAAAAAGGAACTGCCAATGACCGCCGTATCGAACAAGCCAAGCATCGTGTTCGTGCATGGACTCTGGGCCGATGGCTCGTGTTTCAGTAAGTTGATTCCGACTCTCCAGGCCGAGGGTCATGAAGTGATCGCCGCGCAGTACGGGCTCGACGCGCTCGCGAGCGATGTCGCGGATGTCAAAAGTACTCTGCGGCGTGTCAGCGCCCCGATCATTCTGGTCGGGCATTCGTACGGCGGCACTTTGATCACGGCCGCCGGAACCGATTCCCGCGTTGCGGGCCTCGTGTACATCGCGGCGCTCGCACCGGATGCCGATGAAACCTCGCAATCCCAGCTGGACAAATTCCCGGCGTCGGACGTTTTCTCGCAGATCCAGGTCTTGGACGGACGTGTCTGGCTCAAACTGGAAGGCATCGATCGCTTCGCGGGAGACTTGAGTCCGCAAGAGCAAAAACTCGTCTGGGCGACCCATGCGGCACCGGCAGCCGATCTGTTGAACCAGAAGGTCGAGGGCACGGCGTGGAAAGCGAAGCCGAGTTGGTATGTCGTGGCCACCCAGGACCGCACCGTCCAGCCCGAGCTCCAACGTTTTGTTGCGAAGCGCATGGGCGCAAAAACTCATGAAGTGCAGAGCAGCCACGTCCCCATGCTGTCTCAGCCACGTCTCGTTCTCGATGTAATCCGCGAGGCCGCCAAGTCCGTCGCGAAAGGCTAACCGCTGTGCTTACGCCAGAGTGAGGGCGTCATCCGTTCCACTCTGGTGAAAGCATGGGTCAACGCCGATTGGTCACAAAAGCCGCACAGGTGAGCAATCTCCGCGAGCGGCTTCGCGGTGGCGGCCAACAGTGTTTTGGCCCGCTCGAGGCGCAGACGGATCAGGTATTGATGAGCCGAAAGTCCGAAGGTCCTGCGGAAGGCGCGCGTAAAGTGACTCACCGATAGCGAGCAGGCCGTGGCCAGCTCGTCGAGAGTGATGTTACCTTCCAGTCGCGAACGCAACATCTCTTCGGCGCGCAGTCTCTGCCAGTTCCGCAATCCCCGCAGCACTGGGGTGACAGCCGTCGTAGACCTGCAATAGCGTTGCAAGACGTGCGCACTCAACAGCAGGGCAGTCTGATCGAGCGCCAACCTGTCGAGGGGCGCGGCGCGCCATGCGGATGAGAGTATCCAACGAGTGAGCTGGGCAACGACGATATCTTCCACGAAAAAGGCCTCACTCAAGTCCGCTGCCCTCGAGATCTCGTTTTCGGACGCGACTCTTTGCAGAAGAGAGCCGGCCAGGAAGTAGTGAACATAGTCGAACGGTCCATGGGTCCACATTTCCATGGAGCGGCGTAAGTCCAGGGCCGTCGTTGCGAACGCGGTTGTTCGGGCGATGCCCACTTCCCGGCCGTTGTACCGCGCGCGCCATTGGCCAATGGCAGTCGGCGTGAGGGATACCCAGACGAGCAATGCATCATCCGTCTGGAAAGCGGCACCTTGTGCCGCTCGACCCGGGCCGCTGCGAAGTCGGGTCACGGCGAACTCCGGCTTCCCCAGCGAATGCTGCAAGTGGACCTCGCAGTGTTGCGCATTGAAGATTTTTGCCAGGGTGGAGCCGAACATGGCAGGTATGATCGGTCCCGCTGGACTCCATAAACCAAGACTTTGTATGATCCAGCCATACTCACCAGGTATGGGTAATGATTCAGTGGAACTGCGTCATCTACGCTACTTCGTGGCCGTTGCTGAAGAGGGCAGCCTGACCGGCGCGGCTGAAAAGCGGCTGCACACGGCACAGCCCTCCCTGAGTCGCCAGATTCGCGAGCTCGAAATGGAGGTGGGCGTGCCGCTTCTGGAGCGCAGGGCGCGCGGAATTGTGCTCACGCGTGCCGGGCGCGTGTTCCTGGATCACGCGAGATTGGCGCTGTTGCAGGTCGATGCGGCCTGCGAGGCGGCGCGCCTTGCGGAGCAACCGTCGAAGGTCGTATTCACGGTGGGCTTCCTCATCGGGCAGGAAGTGACCTGGTTGCCGGAAACGCTGCGCATTCTGCGCGAAGAAACACCCGATACCGAAGTCGTCATCGTCAGCCAGTCCTCGCCGGAGCTCGCCTCTGCGCTGATGCGGGACAAGATGGATGTAGCGTTTCTCAGGCGCGAGAAAGCAACGAGCGGCATCAACTTCAAACCCTTGGCCCGCGAGCCGCTGGTTGTCCTCATTCCTGCGGGGCATCGCCTGGCCCGCTCCAGAACGATCCGACCCCAGGAGTTGGAACGGGAGGTTTATATCAATCCGGCGCGGATGGCGCCGGTGTTGAAAGGGGTGATCGACGATTATGTGCAGAGGGTCTGCATCAAGTTGAAGACTGAGTATGACGCCGAGAATCTGTCTGCTGCCATGTCATTGGTGGCGTCCACGGGCGGGTTCACACTGTTCCCGCAATATGCGCAGAACATGCTGACACGCTCTGTAGTGGCCCGTCCTTTGAGCGGGGAGCCTCCGACTATCGAGCTGGTGATGGGATATAGCAGTGCGAACGCATCCCCGCTGCTGCAGCGATTCCTGGCCCGGACTGAAGAATTGCTGGCCTGCGTCTCCCGGTAAAGGCTCATTTGTATGAGTATTTGGATGCCTGTACCATAGGTACGGTCTTACCAAGTCAGGTTGTACGATGACCGCGATACTGGATGGTTCCGATCCCCGTGCTCTCTTCGTCGGCCGCGTGTGGCGACCGGACGTGGGCGGGCCCAGCCTGGTCGTAGTGCGTCAGGGCCAGCTGTTCGACATTACATCTCGCGAGGCGGCCACCATGTCGGAGCTGCTCGAGCGGGACGATGTGTTGGATTACGTAGCGCGAGTCAAAGGGGAAAGCCTCGGCAGCCTCGATGAGATCACGGCCGCAGGCCGCGAGGGGGATCGGACAGGCTCGAGACCCTGGCTGCTCGCGCCGTGCGATCTGCAAGCGATCAAAGCGTGCGGAGTCACATTCTGCGGGAGCATGCTCGAGCGAGTTGTCGAGGAGCGCGCGGCGGGCGATCCGGATGCGGCGAAGGCGGTGCGGCAGCAGATTGAGTCGGCGGTCGGCAATTCGATTCGCAACGTGGTTCCGGGCTCAGCGGCCGCCTCGCGAGTGAAGGAGCTGCTGCAGGCACAGGGATTGTGGTCGCAATACCTGGAGGTGGGGCTCGGGCCGGATGCCGAAGTGTTCACTAAGGCCCAACCGATGTCGGCGGTGGGATGGGGCTCGCGCATCGGCATCCTCGAGAAGTCTCATTGGAACAATCCCGAGCCGGAGATCGTTCTGGCGGTCTCGAGCGGCGGGCGTCTCATCGGGGTGACTCTCGGGAACGACGTCAACTTGAGGGATCTCGAAGGGCGCTCCGCGCTGTTGCTCGGCAAGGCCAAGGACAACAATGCCTCGTGTGCGATCGGGCCGTTCATCCGGCTCTGCGACGAGCGATTCTCCATCGAGCGAATCCGCAATCTCTCGCTCAGCGTGCGGATTCGAGGGCTCGACGGCTTTGAGCTCGAGGGTGTCAGCCGCATCGCCGAAATCAGCCGCGATCCGTTGGAGCTGATCCAACAGACGATGGGCGCGAATCATCAGTACCCGGACGGGGTCATGCTCTTTCTCGGGACGTCGTTTGCCCCGGTTCACGACCGGGATGCCCCGGGCCGCGGGTTTACTCATAAGACGGGCGATGTGGTCAGCATTACGGCTGACGGGATCGGGACATTATCCAACACCGTGGAGCACTGTCCCCGGTGTACCAAGTGGGAGTTCGGGAGCGGGGCGTTGATGCGGAACCTGGCGGGGCGGG
>Ga0268266_10005458_pt1 | contig 11840 bp, 11 predicted proteins | sample KBSS13metaG_FD_190356 | JGI IMG/M metagenome (GOLD analysis project Ga0268266, IMG submission 190356) | Switchgrass rhizosphere microbial communities from Kellogg Biological Station, Michigan, USA - KBS S1-3 metaG (SPAdes) (version 2) | ecosystem: Host-associated > Plants > Roots > Rhizosphere... | reverse complement strand
CTTCGAGTTCGGCCTCGAGTGCATCCTCGACCATGCCAGCCGTCTCATCGACGGAGGCGGCAAGCGGCCGGCCAAGAGCTCCAAGGCGTCCGGGCCGCGCACGCGGAGCAAGGCCGCGGCCGCGCGTTAGCGATTTCGGCGTGATGCGTAACGCTGACCGTTACTGCGCGCGCCGAAATCGCAACTAGACCTCGATGACGACGGCGCCGCCCTGGCCGCCGCCGGCGCACATCGCAGCGACGCCGATGCCGCCGCCACGCCGCTGCAACTCGTAAACCAGCGTCGTGATCATCCGCGCGCCGGACGCGGCGATGGGATGGCCAAGGCTGCAACCACTTCCGGAGAAGTTGACGAGCTCCTCATCGAGCCCGTACTCGCGGCACGCCGCGATAGGCACCGACGCGAACGCCTCGTTGATCTCCCACAGCGCAACATCCGAGGGCTTCAGCCCGGCCCGCTGCAGTACCTTGCCGATCACCTTCACCGCGCCCAATCCGCAATCGCGCGGAGCGACACCCGCTGCGGCCCAAGCTTTTACGGTCGCCAGCTTGGTCAGCTTCTCGGCGTCGGCGTAGTCAGCGTCGACGAGTGCAACAGCAGCCGCAGCATCGTTGGTGCCACTGCTGTTGCCCGCGGTGATCGAGAACCCTTCGATCTCCGGATGCAGGACCTTCAACCCCGCCAGCTTCTCGACGGTGGTGTCGCGCCGCGGGTGCTCGTCGACGCTGAAGTCGACCACCGAACCGTCGAACTGCTGCACCTTCAGCGGGATGATCTCGTCGACGAACTTGCCCGCATCGATGGCCGCGATCGCCCGCTGATGCGACCGGGCCGCCCAGGCGTCCATCTCTTCACGCGTGATGCCGACGGCCTGCGCCGTGTTCCAGCCGACGGTGATCGACATGTCCTTGCAAGGAGCATCCGGCGTCTCGGGATGCGTCGGCGGCATCCACCGCTCCTCGAACTTCAGCTCAGGCCCGGGGATTCGCTGGTTCATCAGCGGCGTCATCGACAGCGACTGCACCCCGCCGGCGATGAGCGCCCGCTCCATGCCGGAGCCGATCTGCGCGGCCGCGTTGCCGATGGCGGTGAGGCTGCCCGCGCAGTGCCGGTTCACCGACTGGCCGGGGATGTCCTCCATGCCCGTCGCGGCCGCCGCGTAGCGCGCGAGATCGCCGCCGCCGTAATGCGATTCGGCGAAGATGATGTCATCAAACGCGCTGGGGTCGACGCCGGACCGGCGGACCACCTCTGGCAGCACTGTCGTGATCAGCGTCTCGGGGGGCGTGTTGACCAGCGTCCCCTTGAACGAGCGGCCGATGGCCGTCCTGGCGGCACTGACGATCACAGGTGTTGGCATGTTTCGACCTCGGCTTTCGGCGTTACGACTTTACAAAAGTAGCAGATACTGTATCGCTGCCCGTACGTGACCGGCGTCACTCCGGCTCGGGTACGTAGAAGTGCTCGTCACGCAGCCGGAACGCCTCCTTGGTCCCGTGTTGCGCCCGCGTCTTGACGAAGTTGAACTCCCCCGGCGCGAACTGCAGGTTCGTCCCGAACGCGTGGAACAGATAGCTGGCGACTTCCTCGCCCTGGTAGGCCTGACTCTGCTCGACCAGCCGGAAGGCCTCCTTCGCGATCACGACGCCGTCGGCCGGCATCTTCGCGGCCTTCTCGGCCCAATACCTCGCCCTGGCCTGCACAGCGTCGGGATCGCACGTCTCGGTGAAGACGCCCAAGTGCTCGACTGCGGCCGCCTCGATGATGTCGCCGGTCAACAACAGACGCCGCGCCAGCACCGGGCCGAGCCGGTGGAAGAACATGTGCAGGCTGCCCAGTGCGGGTCCGAGAAACCGGGTGGCGGGCATGCCGATCTTGGTGTCGCGCCCAATCACCGAGATGTCGGTCATCAGTGCCATCTCGAAGCCACCGCCCAGCGCATATCCGCTGATCTCCCCCACTGTGACCTTCGGGAAGCCCATCAGATTGTGATAGAAGCTGAAGGACTTGCGGTCCACCGTGAGTCGTCGTCGCTGACTGGGCCGCCGGTTGGCCTCGGGCGCTTCGCGATCGCCGTACCAACCGTACGCATTGTTCATGTCGGCGCCTGTGCTGAACACCCCATCCGCGCCTCGCAGCAGCACGACGGTGATGTCGTCGTCTTCGGCGACACGGTCCAGATGGCGCGCGACGGTATCGCGCATCGCCGCATCGTAGGAATTGCGTTGGCCCGGGTTGTTGAACGTGATCGTCGCGATCCGCTTCTCGGAATCCACATCGAAAAGCACGCGTTCGTCGGTCGAGGTTGTCATCTGCCAGGCTCCTGATGGTTGCCGTTCGAAATCAATTTGGCCTCAATGGTTTTGTCACTGCCGACCGCGAGCGTGTTGCGCCTGGCCACGGCAAGGTGGTCCTGCGCGAGCCGCACCGCGCGGACCGAGTCGCCGTCACGGATCGCGTCCAGCAACCGTTGGTGATCACGCAACGCCGCGCGCATCGTCTTGCGGGACATCGGATCGGCAGGGTTGTTGTCGTCGCTCCACACCGACGACTCATGCGCCGACCAGATCAGCTCCAACGAGCCGATCAACAGGATCATCGGTTCGTTGCCGCAGCGGGAGACGATTGCTTCATGAAACCGCCGGGCGTTCGGCACATATCGGGACAGATCGTCGAATTGCTCAGTTTGCAAATCGATTTCGGCCTCCAGGTAAGGCACCACCTCGGTCAGCCGGTCTTCCCGGGCGGCGCACATGCCTGCACATATCGGCTCCAGGTGCAGCAGCGCGCCGCTGACATCCGCGGGCGTCGAGGCCCGCGACTGCAACACCATGCTGATCATGTGCGCGGTCCGCTCGGCCGACGGCTGATGAACCACTGCCCCACCCATGTTGCCGCGTCGAACCGAGATCAGTCCGTCGGTTTCCAGGATGTGGATCGCCTCACGCAGCGCCGGTGGACTCACGCCGAATTCGGAGAACAAGCTCTCCTGCGACGGCAGCACATCGCCTTCCTTGAGCCGCCCGGACAAGATGTCCTCCCGCAGCTGCGAGGCCACGATCTCTGCCACTCGCGGCTGACGAATCCGTTGAACCACCACTAGAACTTGGCCCGTCGCTTACCGAACTGGAAACCGCTCAGCTTGTCCGGCGAATTCGCCACTGTCTTGAGCTCACCGATGCAGAGCACCTCGTCGCCAAGCGTCAGGCGCGCCGTCGAGGTCACCCGACCCTGTTCTTCGAGCCGCTCGATCTCGAAGCGCAGTTCGGTGAGGACCGGCGTTGGGCGGCGGAACGTCACCGTGAGCGAGCGGGTCTTGCCGGTCCGGGCTGCTGCACAACTCTGATGCTGGGTGATGCAGTCGAAGAAGACGGCCAAGAAGCCTCCGTTCACCAGCCCCGGTGGCCCTTCGAAAACCACCGGGAATGTGACACGACCAGAAGCGGTTTCGTCGTCGAGATGATCGAAGGCGTACTCGGGGAAACACGGGTTGTACGCACCGACATCGAATGCATGGTCCAGATAGACGCGCTTCTCCCCGCCGCCATCGCCGATGCGGGGCGTGGGATCGGGGGGCACCGCGGGCGCCAACTCCCGCTCCCAGTCAGCGAACTGCGCAAGCATGGCATCCACGGTCGGATGCTCATGCTCCAGGGACAGCAGTAGCCCGGTCAGCCGCCGCAGCGCACCCGCGGCCGCGACCGTCTGCGCCAGCGGTTGCTCGCCGTACCGAGGAATGCCTTCCGTCATGCGCCCTTTCCTTGCTAACTTGTACAGGATAGCAATACTGTATGGCTAACCGTATAGCTAAGGACAGGCGGATTCAACGGTGAGCGACGACGGCTCGGTGACGACATCGCGGGACGGCGATGTCCTGCGGCTCACGCTCGATCGCCCGTCGCGGCGCAACGCGCTCAGCCACGCGATGATCGACGACTTCGTCGCCCTCCTGACCGACGCCGCGGCTGACGATTCGCTGCGCGCCATCCATATCCGCGGGGCCCGAACCGATTTCTGCGCAGGCGCGGACTGGGTGGCCACAAATGATTCCGGACAGCGCCCGCGCACAGGCGATCTCCTCCGGCGCATTCCGCACACCGCTAACCGCGTGATCGAACTCGTCCAAACAATCCAACTGCCGGTGGTCTGCAGTGTGCGGGGCTGGGCCGTCGGCCTTGGTTGCAATCTGGCCTTGGCCGCCGATTTCACCGTCGCCGCGGACGACGCGGTGTTCTGGGAGCCATTCGTCGCGCGCGGGTTCTCCCCCGATTCGGGTTCGACGTGGCTGCTGCCCCGGCTCATCGGCGTGGCCCGAGCCAAAGAGATGCTGCTGCTCGGTGAGAAGGTCAGCGCGAGCGACGCCGCGGACTGGGGGCTGGTGCACCGGTGCGTGAACGCCTCCGAGCTCGACGACGTTGCAGACCAACTGGTGAGCCGGCTGGCGTCGGGACCGACAGTCGCCATCGGCCTTGCCAAGCAGGCAATCAACTACGGTCAGCACGCCACGCTGCAGCAAGCCATGACCCAAGAGCTGTTCAACTTGGAACTATCCTGTCGGACAACCGATTTCAAAGAAGGTCTGGCGGCATTCCGCGACAAACGCACACCGAGGTTCGGCGGAAGGTGACCGGATGAAATTCATCAAGTACGAAGTCGACGGGCATACGGCGACGATCACGCTGAACCGGCCCGACGCGCTCAACGCGCTCAGTCCGGCCATGATCGCCGAATTGCGCGCCGCATACGACGAGGCCGAGAACGACGACGACATCTGGACGCTCATCGTCACGGGTACCGGCCGCGCGTTCTGCACCGGCGCCGATGTCGGCGAGATTCCCGAAGACGGGCGAGTGATCTACGAGCGGCCGTATCTGTCCACCTACGACCAGTGGGAAGCTCCCCAGGAGGGCACCCCACCGTTCCGTCGCATGGCCAAGCCCGTCCTGACGGCCGTCAACGGATTGTGTTGTGGCGCAGGCCTGGACTGGATCACCACCGGCGACATCGCAATCGCGTCCGACAAAGCGACGTTCTTCGACCCGCATGTCAGCATCGGCCTGGTCGCGGCTCGCGAAATGGTGCGACTGGCCCGAGTGCTGCCGCGCAACATCGCGTTGCGGATGGCGCTGATGGGCAAGCACGAACGCATGAGCGCCCAGCGCGCCTACGAGCTCGGCATGATCAGCGAGGTCGTCGTGCACGACAAGCTGCTCGAGCGCGCTCACGAGATTGCCGACGTCGTGAATTCGAACGCGCCGCTGGCCGTTCGCGGCACCCGGTTGGCCATCCACAAGACGCTCGACCTGCCGCTGCACGAGGCCGAGATCCTCGCCGAGACGTTTCGTGAGCGCGTGGTTCGCACCGAGGATGCACTCGAGGGACCGAAGGCGTTCATGGAGAAACGCGCGCCGAATTGGCAGTGCCGGTGACGGCGTTCGAAACGATCCTCCTCGACGTGGACGCCACCGCACACGTCGCGACCATCACGCTGAACCGGCCGGACTCCCTCAACGCGTTCGATCGCACCATGTGCGAGGAGATGGCTCAGGCGTGGCGCATCGTCAAGCTCGACGAAGCGGTACACACTGTCGTACTTCGGGCGGCGGGCGACCGCGCGTTCAGCGCCGGCCTGGACATCAAGTCCTCCTACGGCCAACCGGACAACGTGTGGAACCACGAGGATCCCGGCGAAGCGCTCAGCCCGAAATGGCAGAAGATGTGGAAGCCCGTCGTGTGCGCCGTGCACGGCATGTGCACCGCGGGTGCATTCTATTTCGTCAACGAGTCCGATGTAGTGATCTGCTCCGAAGACGCGACGTTCTTCGACTCGCATGTCAGCGCCGGGCTGGTATGCGCGTTGGAACCGATCGGGTTGATGCGCCGCGTCGGCCTCGGCGACGCCTTGCGAATCGCGTTGATGGGCAACGACGAACGCGTCGGCGCCGATACCGCACTACGCATCGGCCTGGTCTCCGAGGTCGTGTCCCGCGATCGGCTCTGGGCGCGCGCCGACGAGATCGCGGCGGCGATCGCCGCCAAACCGCCGTCGGCAACGCAGGGCACCGTAAAGGCGATCTGGGAGTCGCTGGACAAGCCGTATCGCGCGGCCCTGGAGCAGAATCTGATTTACACGCGGCTGGGAAATCCAATCGGGCAGGCCGAACTGGCGGCCCGCGGCAGTGGTGCGGCGGCGAAACCGAGGGTCCGCTGATGCATCCGCTTAACCGGCGTATCGCGGGCGTGCTGGCATTGCAGCCGGACGCCGCGGCCGTCGAGTACAACGGCGACTGGTCGACATGGCGCCAGATCTCCGAACTCGCGAACCGGATCGCCGTCCTCGGCGACACCGAGGTGGGGATCCTGCTGCGCAACAGTCCCGCCCACGTCGCGGCGCTCCTCGGTGTCCTGCTCGGTGGCGGCACTGTGGTGACGATCAATCCGTCGCGCGGCGACGACCGCACGCGCGACGACATTGCCGCGCTGAACCTGCCCATCGTGCTCGGGACACCGGACGACCTTGCGTCACTGGTTCCGGATGGCCCCGCGGTGATACCACTCACGGGCCTCGACGATGCGCCACGGGTCGCGTCCGTTGGAGCCAGAGCCGGCAGACCCGGTGTCGCAGTTCGCATGCTGACCAGCGGAACGACGGGCCCGCCCAAGCGAATCGACCTCACCTACGACATGCTGGCGCGCAGCGTGATCACGTCGCCGACGCCGACCGGACTGCGGAAGGGCGTCGCGATCGTCAATGCGCCGCTGGTGCACATCGGTGGAGTCTTCCGTGTACTGCAGTGTGTCTGCGAGGCAAGGCCGTTCGCGTTGCTCGACCGATTCGAGCTGAACCAGTGGGCCGAAGCGGTCCGCAGGCATCAACCACGCGCGGTGTCGCTGGTGCCTGCCGCGCTGCGGATGGTGTTGCATTCGGATCTGACGCGCGAGGATCTGGCCGGCATCCGTGCGGTGACGTCAGGCACTGCGCCGCTGTCGGCCGACGACGCCGATGCGTTCACCGCGAAGTTCGGCATCCCGGTTCTGACGTCTTACGCCGCAACCGAGTTCGGCGGCGGCGTCGCCGGCTGGACGTTGGCCGATTACCAGAAGCACTGGCAGGACAAGCGCGGCAGCGTCGGCAGGGCAACCCTCGGCGCGCAGCTGAGGGTCGTCGACGACGACGGCGTCCCGCTCGGCGCCGATCAGCCCGGCCTCCTGGAGGTCAAGCCCGGACAGCTTGGCCCGTCGGCAGATTGGATGCGCACCACGGACCTGGCTCGCATCGACGCTGACGGGTTCCTTTGGATCCTCGGGCGTGCCGATCAGGCCATCATTCGGGGCGGCTTCAAGGTGATGCCCGACGACGTCCGCGACGCCCTGGAGTGCCATCCCGCCGTGCGGGGGGCGGCCGTAGTCGCCAGGCCCGACGACCGCCTCGGCGAGACTCCGGTCGCAATGGTGGAGTTGCGCGACGGCGCATCCACCGACAGTGGGGCGTTGATCGATTTCCTGCGGGCGCGGTTGGCGCGCTACGAGGTCCCCACCGACATCGCGATCGTCGACCAGATCCCCAGGACACCCTCCGGCAAGGCGGACCTCGGTGCGGTCCGGCACTTCTTCAGCCAGCCCGTCGAACATGCCAATTGACGCACTGACTGTCGGCGACGTGCTGCGGCGACAGTCGCGCGCCCGCGGCGAGCACCCGCTACTGGTCTGCGATGCCGAGCGGCTCAGCTACGCGGAAGCGGACCGCCGCTCCGCGCAGTTGGCGCGTGCCCTGATCGCCCTCGGTGCAGGCAAGGGCACCCACGTCGGGCTGCTCTACCCCAATGGCGCGGCCTGGATCGTGGGGATGCTGGCCGCCGCGCGCATCGGCGCCGTCGTCATCCCGTTCTCGACCTTCGCCACCACCCCGGAGCTCACGTCACATCTGGTCGACAGCGACACCGAAATCCTGCTTGCCGCTGCATCGTTCCGTGCTCACGACTACCGACAGCGACTCGCAGGCATCACGGCTCCGCTACTAAGACATGTCCTGATCGACGCCGAGCCCGGCGATGTGGCCGAGTCGTGGCGGCTGAAAGCGTTGGAGCACGACGTCGACGATTCGGATCCGCTGGCCATCGTCTACACGTCGGGCTCGACGAGCGCGCCGAAGGGTGTGGTCCACACGCACTTCTCGTTGCTTGCCCACCAGCGGGTGCTCAATGAAATCCGCGGCCTGACAGCAGAGGACAAGTTGTTCTGCAACTCGCCGTTCTTCTGGATCGGCGGGATCGCGTTCGCGGTGCTGGCCACCCTGCTCGCCGGTGCGACACTGGTGTGCTCCAACGCGGTCGACGCAGGCGAGACGCTGGATCTGCTCGAGGCCGAAAAGCCAACGATGACCAATGGTTTCGTCGCGGGCATCGCGCACCTGACCCGTCACCCCAGTCTGCCCAACCGCGACTTGTCCTCCATGCGGCGCGGAAACCTGTACCCGATCATGGCGTCCGACGTCCGCCCCGCAGATCCCGAATTGCGCCACACCATGCTGGGCATGACCGAAGCGGGCAGCGTCATCACCATCAGTGAGGACGAATCCGACCAACCCGAACACCGGCGCGGCTCGTTCGGCAAACCTGCTCCCGGCTTCGAGACCAAGATCATCGACGGCGAGTTGTGGATTCGAGGACCGTACCTGATGCAGCGGTACTACAAACGCAGCCGCGAAGAATGCTTCGATGACGACGGCTGGTTCCATACCGGCGATCTCGTCCGAACGGATGCCGACGGTTTCGTGTACTTCCTCGGTCGACGCGGGGCGATGATCAAGACCGCAGGCGCCAACGTCGCACCCGCCGAAGTCGAGCGGGCGATCACCAAGGTGACCGGCGGCGCCGTCGCACATGTGCTGGGCCTTCCCGATTCCGAGCGCGGGCAGTTGGTCGCCGCCGTCGTCGAGGTGGAAGACGGCGTCGAGTTCGATGAACACGCAGTGCGCAACCGACTGAAGGCCGAGCTGTCGTCCTACAAGATCCCGAAACGTATTGCCGCCGTGCCGCGGTCCGACATTCCAGTGCTCTCGAGCGGCAAGGTCGACCTCGTTGCGCTACAGAAGGTGTTCGATGCTTGACACCATCGACCAGTTGGTCAGAGTCCGCGCGGAACAGCACGGCGGCAAGCCGATGGTCATCGACACCGAGTCGCGGCTCAGTTACGCCGAGCTCGACGAAACCACCCGTGCGCTGGCCGCCGGATTCGTCGACGCCGGCGTCGGCAAGGGCACCCGAGTAGCGTTGATCATGCCCAACCGCGTCCAATGGGTGCAGATCGCGTTGGCGCTGACGCGCATCGGCGCGGTACTCGTCCCGTTGAGCACCCTGCTGAAGCCTCCGGAGCTGGTGGCCCAGTTGCGCGTTGCCTCCGTCCAGGCCCTGATCACGGTCGACGAGTTTCGCGGCCATCGTTATCTTGATGATCTGGCCGGTGTGGTGGATACCCCAGAACTGCCTGCACTGCAGAGGATTTGGACTCCCGACGAGTTGACGTCCAGCGAGCGGAATATCGACGCCGTGACAGCGACCGTGACACCGAGCGACACGCTGGTGATCATGTTCACTTCGGGAAGCAGTGGGCCGCCGAAGGGCGTCATCCACTCGCATGGCAACGCGTTGGCCGCCGTGCGGTCCGGACTGACGGCGCGGTGCATCGACGCGGACACGCGGCTGTATCTGCCGATGCCGTTCTTCTGGGTCGGCGGTTTCGGCAGCGGGGTGCTGTCGGCACTGCAGGCGGGCGCGACGCTCGTCACCGAGGCGATCCCCAGACCCGAGACGACGCTGCGGCTGTTGGAACGTGAGCGCGTCACGCTGTTCCGCGGCTGGCCGGATCAGGCCGAGGCGCTGCCACGCCAATCTGCCTCTGTGGGAGCGGATTTGTCGGACTTGAGACCAGGAAGCCTCGAGGCGCTACTGCCGCCCGAGAAACGCGCAGCGCCCGGTGCCCGCGCGAAATTGTTCGGCATGACCGAGTCCTTTGGGCCCTACTGCGGCTATCCCGCCGACACGGACATGCCGCGGTCGGCATGGGGCAGCTGCGGCAAACCGTTCGACGGCATGCAGGTGCGTATCGTCGACCCGGACAACGGCCAGCCCGTTCCCACGGGCACGATCGGCATGATTCAGTTACGGGGACCGCATATGTTGCGCGGAATATGCCGTCGCAGCCGCGAAGAGTTGTTCACACCGGACGGCTACTACCCCACCGGGGACCTCGCGCATCTCGACGACGACGATTTCCTGTTCTACCACGGCCGATCCGACGACATGTTCAAGGTCAGCGGGGCCACCGTCTACCCGAGTGAGGTCGAGCAGGCGCTCCGGACCATCGACGGCGTGGAGAACGCTTTCGTCACCGACGTCTCCGGCGCCGTCGGCGCCGTGGTGATAGCTCAGCGCACCGTCGATCAGCTACGGTCCGAAGCGCGAAAGCGCTTGAGCTCCTTCAAGGTTCCGACATTGTGGTTGCTCGTCGGCGCTGACGACGACATCCCGCGCGGCACGACGGGCAAGGTCGAAATGCGGAGGCTGCGCGAGATGCTGGTCAGGACGGCCGATAACTGACCTCGGCAAGCAATCCGTCCGGACCCGTGCAATAGACGTGGGTGCCGCGCCCGTTGTCGATGATCTCGGAGACCTCAAGGCCTAACTGATGCGCCGTCGCATGGAAACGATGCACAGCCTCGACGTCGTCGACGAGAAATCCGAAATGAAAGCCGTCAGGGTATGCGTCTGTCTGCGACTTCTTTCGTTGCAACACCAGCACGAAACCGTCACCGTCCGAAAGGATTGCGATCGACGAGGACCGCCGGTTGGACTGAAGTTGAAATCCGAATGCGTCCTCGAAGAAGGCGCCCGTCCGTTGGACGTCGTTGACCTGGAGATCGAGATGGTTGAGTTTCACGGTGAGCCCTTCTGGGCGCGCAGAGGCGCCCTAGGCCGTGGGACCTCTCCGCCTCGGAACTGAAGCGGATGATCAAGGGCTTCCTATGTGGAAGTGACCGGGGCTCACCGAAACCGGTCTGCCGTTTTTCGGCGTGCGGAGCCTAACAGATCCGCGAGCCTGTTCCGACGGCTAGCGTGGCTATCGATGGAGTCGACGACGGTGGTGATCGCCGGAGGCGGCCCGGCAGGGATGATGGCGGGGCTGCTGCTGGCCCGCGCAGGGGTCGCGGTGACGGTGTTGGAGAAGCACGCCGATTTCCTCCGGGATTTCCGCGGGGACACCGTGCATGCATCGACCGTGCGACTGCTGGACGAGCTCGGCCTTGGCGCGGAGTTTCGGAAACTACCCCAAAGCAGATTGACCGGTGTGTCCCTGCCGGGAACGGATTCGCAGCGCGTGCCTGTCAACATCTTCGAGGCGTTGCCGCCGCCGTACAACTACATCGCGATGGTGCCGCAGTGGGATCTGTTGAACTTGCTCGCAGAGGCGGCAGGCCGGGAGCCGACGTTCACGCTGCGCATGCAAACCGAGGCGACCGGCCTGGTCGTCACTGATGGCCGAGTGACCGGGGTGCGCTACCGCGGTCCTGACAGTGCCGGTGAGATCCACGCCGACCTGACGCTGGCTTGTGACGGTCGGGCCTCGGCGCTGCGCCGCGCCAGCGGATTGCCGGCCCGGGAATACCGGGTGCCGTTCGACGTGTGGTGGTTCCGTCTGCCTCGACGTCCGGACGAGGCCGGTGAACTCGCGGGCATCGCACCGGCATTCGGTCGCGGCGAGGTGCTGCTGGCGTTGACCCTCGAGAACTATTACCAGCTCGCCTACGCGATCCCCAAGGGATCCGACGCACGCCGCCGCGC
>Ga0268266_10005457_pt1 | contig 11845 bp, 14 predicted proteins | sample KBSS13metaG_FD_190356 | JGI IMG/M metagenome (GOLD analysis project Ga0268266, IMG submission 190356) | Switchgrass rhizosphere microbial communities from Kellogg Biological Station, Michigan, USA - KBS S1-3 metaG (SPAdes) (version 2) | ecosystem: Host-associated > Plants > Roots > Rhizosphere... | reverse complement strand
GAATCCTAACGGAAGGAGAGTCTCTAGAGAAGTGATTTATCGGACGTGAGGTGCTCTATAGAAAACAGTGAGGAACAAAAGAGCTCAGATTATCCGTGATCAGACCCGAGGACTCACGGATACCGAGGCCGCAGCACTGCTGATCGACCATCCAAAGTCCAAGAACCGGATAGCGACTGGCCCCGGGCCGAAGATTGTCCGCAAATGGAGCTACCGGAGCAAGAGCCTGCACAATCGAGGGGCCATTGTAAGGACCACCGGTTGAGGCAACCGTGACGCCGTCCTTTACTACCGTGATGTTCGATCCCTCCCGGGAGTGCAACGGTTTGCGGACGTAACTGCCGAGCGTACCAGGGCTGTGCTCAAAACAAGACTCGAGGAGAAGCTCGTGCCTGGGAAATAGCTCCCATAGAATGGCCAGGATTCCTTTGTTGGAGAGCAGCATCTTCCAGATCGGCTCAATCCAACGCATGACTGTGTAACTTTCGAGGGCGGCAGGCCCGAACTCTTCGGCGACCATCATCTCCCAGGGGTAAAGCTTGAAGATGGAGAAGATCTGTCGCCCCTCAAGGTCGACAAAGGCCTCCCTTTGAGGGTTCCAGCCAACGTCGTTGATCAGGATCGGCAGGGTCGACAGGCCAGCCTGCTGTGCGGTATCGCGCAGGTAGGCCAGCGTGAGCTGATCCTCAGGATTGTCGAGCCCCGCGAAGTAGACCGGTTTCGAGAGATACGGTGCGATGTCCTGCCACTTTGCGATCAGCCGTTCATGAATCGAGTTGAACTGATCGGCATTGGGGAACTGCTCTTCGAGCCATGCCCACTGAATGACGGCAGCTTCCAAGAACGAAGTCGGAGTGTCTGCGTTGTATTCCAGCAGTTTTGGAGGGTCCGATCCGTCATACGCTATATCGAAACGCCCATAGAGAGCCGGCGGCTCATTCTCCCAGGCCCACTCAATCGCCGGAACGGCAGCGGCAGGAATATCAAGCTCCGCATACCGCTTGTTATCGATAACATGCTGAGCCGCTTCCAGACACATCTGCTGCAAGGTGTGGCCTGCCGCCTCCAGCGTGTCGACCTCCTCTGCGGAGAACTCATAGAAAGCAGACTCATCCCAGTACGGGCGATCCATCTCCTCGCACTCCGGTGAGTGAAAGAGGAGCCCAGCGCTGGCGACCTTCTGCTGCCAGTCGTCACGCGGAGAAATGGAAGTGCGTTGCATTACTCTCCTCCTCCATGTCCTGCAGACATGGAACGCCCGAAGCCGCCTCTCGTAGTAACCCCCGAGCGAGTCGCATAACTATGTCCTTCAGAAGGGTTATAGCTGCCGCCGCCCACCATGGTTCCCAGGCCATATCCTCCCCATCCGCCATAGTAATAGTGATAGAGGGGGTAAAAGGGCACCGGTCCGGAGCCATTCAGGTTCTGCTGTTGCTGGTTATTTGCAGGAAGATTCGCGCAGAAGCTGTCGTCCACCACACGATTCTTCTCATCCACGCAACGCTGCATCTCCGGTTTTCGGCAGCCGGTAGCCATCGACAGCGCGACCGAGGCCAGCAGAGGTGCGGTGACTTTAGCCGAGCGGATCATGCGCGTCCCCTTCTTCCCTCCCAGGCAAAGAGGAGAAGAGCCGCGAGTCCAATGATTCCGACAACCGGCCAGAGATCTTTCTTCAGGCGCACACGTTCTCTTTGGGCGACGGCATACTTGTGGTTACGGTCAGGGAGAAAACTGCCGCCTGTAGCCATGGTTCCTGCCTCGCTGCTTCCCGATCCGCCGTAGTAGTAGCGGAATGAGGTCCTCTCCTCCGGCTTCTTGCCCAGAATCCGCTGTTCGCCCGTGGCATGGCAGAGATCGTCGTCGACGACGATATTCTGCTGGTCCACGCAGCGCTGCATCTCCGCCTTGCGGCAGCCGGTCGTTGTGGTGACGTCGGCTGCCGCAAGAAGAAGAGCTGCGATTTGGATCCAGCGTTTCATGGTTCCGCTTGGGATGCGGGGAGTTACTTTGCTGCAGTTCGTTCGGCGAAGACCTTCTGGGCGGCGATAAGGCCGTTGCCGAAAGCTAAGCCGGGCAGTGGAAGTTTCGTTGCGATCGCTACCTGCTCGAGGGCGCCGATAATGGCGATCGTATCCAGGTAGTCGAAGAAACCGATGTGAGCGATGCGGAAGAGATGGCCCTTCATCTCGCCCTGACCATCGGTGACGATGGCGGCGAACTTGGACTTCAGTCCTTTTACGATCACGCCGGAGTCTGTCCCCTCAGGCGGCAGGATTGCGGTGGCGGCTGCTGCCTCGTATCCCTCAGGAGCGAAGAGCTTCAACCCCATCGCTGTCGCAGCGGCGCGGGTCATCGCGGCACAGGTCTCGGCGTTGTTAACCAGCTTCTTGCGGCCTTCGGCCAGATTGCCCTCGGCCTGACCGGCGATGTAGTCAAGCGAGGCTCCCAGCGCGGCGATCAGTGCCACGGGAGGCGTATAGGCGCTCTCGCCCTTGGCCGCGTTCTTGCGCTCCTTGCGGAGATCGAAGTAATAACGCGGGTTATACGTGGACTCCATGCGGTCCCAGGCACGTGGGCTGAGCGCGATATAGCTGAGGCCGGGCGAAATCATAACGGCCTTCTGCGAACCGCCGATGAGAACGTCCACTCCCCATCCATCCATGTCGAGATGCGTGGTTCCAAGTCCGGTGATGGCATCTACGATCAGCAATGCCTCAGACTTCTCATCCTTCAGCAGCTTCGCGATTCCCTGGATGTCATGCCGTACCCCGGTCGAGGACTCGGTGGCCTGCACGAAGACGGCGCGCGTCTCAAGCTTCAGCGCGGCCTTTACCTCATCCAGCGAAAAGGTCTGGCCATAGGGCTTTTCGATCACATCGACGTGGCAGCCGAAGGCCTTCGTCAGGGAGCTCCAGCGCTCGCCGAATTTGCCGGCCGTCAGTACCAGAACACGGTCGCCAGGCGAGGTCAGGTTCGAAACCGCGGCTTCCATAGCCCCGGTGCCGCCGCTCGAAAGGACCAGAACATCATTGGTGGTTCCGACAAATTCCTTCAACTGCGAAAGAACCCGTGTGAAAAGGGCTCGAAACTCGGGAGTACGGTGGTGGATATCGGCAGCCGCCATAGCGAACTGTGCGGCAGGCAGCAGGGGCGTTGGCCCCGGAGTGAAGAGGCGCGTTTTCCGGATCATGCTTCTATTGTATCGGCGGTGGCTTGGACCGAGAACGTTCTATCATGAAGAGTCAGCTTTGAGATGTCAGGGAGATAAAGGAATGACGATTGCCCAGAGGGTCGACAAAGACATCGTGACCGCGATGAAGGCAAAGGACGAACACAGATTGACCACCTTGCGCATGGTGAAGTCAGCACTGAAGAATAAGGCGATCGACAAGCGTTCGGAGCTGACCGACGCCGAAGAGTCTCAGATTCTCTCGACACTTATTAAGCAGCGCCGGGAGTCGGTCGACAGCTTCACCAAAGGCAATCGCCCTGAGCTCGCCGAAAAGGAGCGGGTCGAGATCACCATGATCGAAGGCTACCTTCCCCAGGAGGCCGGAGAGGACGAGATTCGCACCGTCGTGCAGGGAGCCATCGCACATCTTGCCGAGGCAGGCGCGAAGCCCGGGCCAAAGGATATGGGAGCAGCCATGAAGATCGTGCAGCAGAGAATCCTGGCCAATGGCCTGCGAGCTGACGGCAAGAAGGTCAGCGAGATCGTGAAGGCGGAGTTGGCAAAGTAGCGACAATGTAAGAGTTCGGCAGTGAATGTCGCGCGACCCTGATCGGATGATCAGAGCCGCGCGATGGCTCGGTTGGTTTTATGAACCTGTCCAAATCACTCAAAAAACCTCGTCATCTCGACCGGAGATGCGCAGTTTCACCGCGCGTCGGAGCGGAAAGATCCCGGTATTTGGCCTTGGCTCTTGCGGTTGTCGGTTCTCCCTACAGAAAACCCGACATTTTTTGACTAAATCTCGAGCCAATGCTTCCGTAGCTCCCGGTTGAACTCCTCCGGACGCTCCTCAGGGAAAAAGATTCGCGCACCCTTCAACTCCACACGTTTTCGGGTGCCGGGGATAGTCCGGGCAAGCCAGTGCGACCACTCAACATCGAAATAGATATCGTCCGTTCCCCACGCGACCAGCGTGGGGGCATTCAGCTTACGGAGCTGCGCCTCCACCGCCAGTGTGTGTCTGTTATCGAAGGCGGCGAGAAAACGCTGCAGGTCATTCGTGCGCTGCTCGGTTCTCAGAAATGGCCGCAGATAGCCCTCGATCGTCTCGTCCGTCACATTCTCCGGATGCTCGTAGGCCGGACCGAGAGCCTGTGGTGAACGATAGAAGTCCTTGTCGGACAACATGGCTTCGAGGGCTCCACGTAAACCTCCCGCAGCTGCCATGGCGAGAAACGGTTTGAATGCTTCAGGAGGCCAGTTATCGTGCGCGTCGCAGTTGGTAAGGGTAAAGCTGCGTATGCGCGAAGGATTCGATGCAGCGAAGATCTGTGCGATGCCTCCGCCACTGTCGTTGCCCACCAGGTCGACCTGCTCGATGTGCAGGGCATCCAGAAACTCCAGCAGCATTCTGGCGTTGGCCGTAACCGAAACATCCTGATCCGGCTCGATCTCGGTATCGCCGTGCGCCAGCAGATCCACCGCGATGCAGCGCCGAATATCCGAAAACTCCTCCATCTGATGTCTCCATAGATCTCCGTTGAGCAGTACGCCGTGTACGAACAGAGCAACCGGCCCGCTTCCCGATTCTCTGTAGCTTATGGAACCCGAAGGCGTCGCGATCTTGCGCTTTGAAACTGTAGCCGTAGTTAAAGCAGAACTCATTGAGAGATCCTTTCCTGGTTCGCGCCCGATGCGGATGCATGGGCCTCTCTTAACAACCGCGCGCAGTCCTCGCAGCAGACTTCCACGGTCTTTCCGCCGATCTCTACCTGGATGAGGTTGGAATCCAATGCATAGTCACAGGCGGCACAGGTTTTTCCGGCCATAATGTCACTCCTTGTCTGCCCAAAACTCCGGGCAAACTCATGGAAACACTCAGGAGAAAGGGGTCGCTATCAAGATCTTTAGCGATTGTGAAAGGCGGGTTGAAGATCGGCGAGTGACGCCTGTCGCTCACTACGGGCACACGGAGCGTCGAAACTCTACCGGTGTCCGGCCATAGGTCTGGCGAAACGCTGAGGTGAAGTGACTGTGACTGGAAAACCCGAGGTCCATGCTCAGCGTGGTGAGGTCCTCGTACTGAACAAGCAGATCCAGCGAACGTGCCAGTCTTAGCCGCAGATGATAACGATACAGAGGCATGGCTTCGACCTGCTGGAAGACCTGGGTCAGATAAACCGGCGAAACCCGCACCTCGGCAGCGATCTCTGCCAGGGTCCATCGCCTCGCCAGATCGGACGAAAGCACCAGTTTGGCGCGATCGACCAGCTTCTGCTTGCCAACGGTTCCGCCCGGAATGTGTGAAATTCGTTCGCCCATCGCGCGTCGCAGCAGGGTCAACGTCAGTGTCTCCGCCTCGAGGGGTTCGATCGTGCCATTGTGAAGCGTGTGCCGCAACATCGCTACCAGTGCCTGGGTGCGGGGATCGATACGCAGCCGCTGCCGGCGAAACGAGAGCACATTTGCCTCCCTCAGGCGTTCCTTCGGCGTCAGCTCGTGGAGCAGAGCCTCATCGATCGCGAGATCGAGACTCGCATCGCCGCCCCCGACGGGATGACTTACCCGGTAAGCCTCCTCCGCATTGAAGAACAGCACCTGATTGGCTTCAGCGACTGCATCGTCCTGTCCGAGATGACGCATGAAGACACCTCGATAAGGGAAGACCAGATGTGTGGAAGACGAACACTCCTCAGCACTCTTATGGCGGCACTCTCCACGGCAGACGACATGTCGAATCGTAGCAATCGTCGAGTTAAGGAGTGGTGCAACCGTGAACTCAGAAGCGGGCTGCAGTCGCCTGTCGTTCTCTCGGCTTGTGTTCGAATCTGCCAACGAACCTCCGGTGCTCGGTCGACACGTTCAAACATACAGGGAGCGTTGTTCCGCGAAAAGCTGTCAACAGGGCCACAGCTTCCTCTCTCTTGCAACCCCCTCATTCTTCGGCAGAAATTCAGAGGTGCTGGAGTGCCGATTAGATAGATTCCGATTGTTATTCTTAAAAGGCCAGGTTAGATTGTGAACGAAATGGGAGAGGGTCTTCGTTGGCTCTCTCCCATTCTTTCTTTCGAGGAGAGAGTGGATGGCGAACTTCAAATACAGCAGCGCCGGGCTTGCGCTAACGAAGCAGTTCGAAGGGTGCGAGCTGAAGGCGTATCAGGATCAGGTGGGAGTCTGGACCATCGGTTACGGTCACACAGGAACGGACGTGAAGAAGGGCCTGACGATTACCGAAGAACAGGCTTCAACCCTTCTGGCAGCCGATGTTGCGTGGGCCGTGACCTGCGTCAACAAGTCGGTCAAGGTTGCGATCAACCAGAACCAGTTCGATGCCCTCGTCGACTTTGTCTTCAATCTCGGCTGCGCAAATCTTGGTCAGTCGACCCTGTTGCGTCTGCTGAACTCAGGCGACTCCATCGACGCCGCGAAGGAGTTTCTGCGCTGGAACCGCGCCGGAGGAAAGGTAGTGGCGGGGCTCACGCGGCGGCGGCAGGCGGAGATGGATCTCTTCAATAAACCGGCCGCGAGCGCTCCGGTCCGAGCCATCGGATCCGTCCACGCAACTGCGCCAAAGGCCTCCCGGCGAGCCGCCAAGTCCGCCGGGCCAGTCACGAAGGCAGCGAAGAATCCGCTGCAAACTGCAAAGAAAGCTGCTTCGGGGAAGAAGAGATCGAATACCAGCTCATGAGTGGGAAACCATGCCTGATCCCGTAAACGGAAAGATCTGCTACCTCGAAATTCCCGCGCTGGATGTGTCGCGTTCCGCGGACTTTTATAACCGCGTCTTCGGCTGGGCCATCCGTCAGCGTGGAGACGGTGCAACCGCCTTCGACGATACAACCGGACAGGTCAGCGGAGCATGGGTAACCGGTCGCCCACCGCAGTCCCCAGGACTGATGGTCTACATCATGGTGGACGACGCTGCAGCGACCGTCGAAAGTCTCAAGGCGAACGGAGCTGAGATCGTGCAACCCATCGGTGGGGATCCCGGAGAGACCACGGCTCGTTTCCGCGATCCGGCGGGCAACATTCTGGGCATCTATCAGGAACCGGAGTCGAGGTAGCCGAAGATAAATCGACCCCGCAGGGGGTGAAAGAACAATAGGTGGTCCGGATCTATCCATTGTCTTTGAAGACTTTGCGCGTTTTTCGGGGGGGGGAGGCCCTTAGGAAAGCTGCCGACAAGAGATTCCTACCGTTCAATGCGATCTCGAACGCAGCACAACCTCCGCTCCCGCCATGATGCTGCGGCCCTGCTGGGGAACGCCGGGGATCTCCTGATAAGACGTGTCCGTGACGTTGAGCACGCGAACATACGGCCTGAACCTTCCAGTGTTGCGGGCCAGGGCAATGTCCCAGAGAGGATAGGGTGACTGCGTAGTCTTCTGAATGACTGCAAGCTGAGTCCGAGCCACAATCTGGCCGGGAAGCGGCGCAGTCCATGCAATCAGAGCCGACTGCGCCGCATAGTTGAAGGCATACTCCGAGATCAGGCCAGGTGGAGGCGAGGTCGCCTGCACGGCCGTGTAGCCCAGTTGAAGCTGCTCGGAAGCAGGCAGTCTCAGGCGAAAGCTGGCTTCAGCACCGTTGTAGGCGTTGTTCGCGACGTTGACGGCCTGCCAGGGCTTCGAGAGGTCGTACTTCGAGTAATCGATGCCGTCTTTCAAGCGGAGATGAAAGCCGGTTGCGCTCAGAGTGAACGGCGCGCTCGCGGGCGTCCAGTCGAGCCCGCCTTCATAGCTCCATGAAGACTCGGGCTTCAGATTGGGATTCCCGATCGTCGCGGGATCGGAATAGTAGAGGTCGAGATACGTGGGCAGTCGATACCCGTGTCCTGCCGAGCCTCGCAACCGCAGTGTTCCGGTAAGCGAATACGCCGCGGCGACATTGGGCGAGAAGACTGAGTCGCCGCCCGAGAAGACCTGCTCGCGCGCGCCCAGCGATAGCGAAAGACGCTTCAACGAACGCAGCGAAAGGTTCACATATCCAGCGCCTTGATTACGCGCGTGGATGCCGAGATTCGTGCTGTGAATTCCATCGCCGTTAGCTTCAAGCCCGTAAGAAAGCGTTGTGTTCGTTCCAAGCGGATCGGCGCGTCGCAAGGCACCCTGCCACGCCGTGGTGATGTGATTGTTTCGGTAGTAGTTGGGCCGGTCGAGCAGAAGGACGAACAGATCGGTGTGGCGACGATAGCCGAAGCTGCCCGAAGTCCGTTGTCCTAATTGCTGCTGCAGCGCGGCGAACCATCCCTTGGTCCGCTCCCACGAGTTGTAGTTTCCGTAGAACTGGTTGGCTCCGTAGGGACGATCGCTGGTGGCGAGCAGAACGTCGGTGGTGCCGGGTTTCAACAAATTCAACCACGTCTCCGAGGACAGCGCATTGCTTGAGTAGTTGCGATTATGAATGAAGCCATTCGACGTATCACGGCTCCCAGCCAGCTCTTCGCTGATGCGGCGGCTGCTCCAATCCGCGCGAAGGTGATTTTCGAGCGAACCATAATTTCCCGCGCCTGACTTCGCAATCAGGCTGAAGCGTGTATCCGCGGGGGGGCGCTGCGTGATCAGGTTCACAGCTCCACCAATCGCATCGGAGCCGTAGAAGGTGGATCCGGAGCCATGCAACACCTCGACCCGCGAAAGCGCATTGAGCGGGACTGAAATATCGAGGTTCAGGTGGGCGGTCTCGGGATCATTGATGCGAAGCCCGTTGAGCAGGATCAGGGACTGCTCGAAGGTGGTTCCGCGAATCGACAAATCGGCCTGCACGCCATTGGGAGCGCGGGACTGCAGGTTCAACGTCGTGTCCTGTCGCAGGTAGTCGGTCACGTTGTTGTAGAGCAGCGGCTGCTCGCGGGTGTCGAGTATCTGGACGGAGCGGTTGGACTCCGAGAGAGGAATTGGCGGAATTGCGGTAGTGACGGTGACGGTCTCGTGAACTTCATTGGTTTGCGAAGGCGTCTGACTTTGCTGTGCGGCAAGGGGAAGGCAGGAAAGAACGAGCAAGAATGGAAGGCGATATCGAAAGGGGAAGAACACAGAAAGATCATCTCCGACGGAGGAGGTTCTTGTGGAGGTAGTTTTGTCCATAGATAAGTAGTTGAACCATTCAACTAAAATCGATGAGGTATGAAGGAAGCCACTAATGCGGATTGAGTCGTTCCTGCAACAGAGTCCGGTCTTTCAGGCGGGCCGGATAGCGCGCCGGATGGAAGCATCGTTGAATACCTTGCTGAAGCAGGAAGGGTTGACCTTCTCCGAATCACTGATGCTGGCAGCGATTTTTCTCGAGAAGAAGCGTGTGCGTCCATCGGAACTTGCTCGAACGTTTGAGACGACGCGCGGCAACGTGAGTCACTCGATCTCCTCGCTGGAGGCCAAGCGACTCGTGAAACGCCGGATCAACGCGGAAGACGCGCGCGGATTCTTGCTGGAGCTGGAGCCTGCGGGTAAAAGGAAGGCGGCACGAGTGGCGGCGATTCTTGACCGTATGCAGACCCAGATGGAAGAGCAGGCCGGCGCGGCCAGGCTGGGTGCAATGTTGCGGCAAATGGCCGAGGTGGAAGAGTTATGCTCCCGCCTCGCAGGTCCGGTCAAAGAGCCGAACGCAAATGTTTAGCGGGGCATAGCACTTTCCTTGCGCTGAGGAGTATAGTGCCGGGCCATCGAGGTGACCGCTATGCGAAAGATCCTGTATGCATTGCTGTTATTTGCTCTCGCGACCCCGGTTCTCGCAAGCGATCCTTTTGCGGGAACGTGGAAACTCAACTCCGAGAAGACCAAATATAAAGTCGGGGCTCCGCCAAAAGAGGTGACCGTCGTTATGGATGAGCAAGGCGACAAGCTTCAGGTGACCGTGACCGGCACATACGAAGATGGATCGCCTTTGTCCGTAAAATATTCCGTTCCCGCAAAGGGAGGAATGGGCATGGTGGAAACCGGCGATTTCAACAGCGTTCGTGCGAAGGTGACCGGGAAAAATACGCGCGAGTTTCAGTTCATGAAAGACGGAAAAGAGATCAGGATGCGTCGAATGGTCGTGTCTGAAGACGGGAAGACAATGCAGACGACGGTAACGGGGACCAATGCCCTCGGCAAGCAGGTCTCAGGCGTCGACTTCTTCGACAAGCAGTGACGTTAAGCGAGAGGCGCTGTCTGACTCCCCGAGTCTACTCGGGGATAATCTTCACGAAGATGCCGTCAGGCAGCGTCTTTCCTCCAAGCACATGAACTACGCCATCACGAACAAATCCTCGCAACATCCCTCCAGCACTGGAACCGGGAACGCGATTGGCGTCCGGATCCGGCGGAGCTGAAGATTTTGTGGGATAGGGAGTCGCCTTCAGGGGGGCCGGAGCCGGCTGCCCGGGAGCCTGCGGACGTTTCATGCCGCGGTCCATGGCCTGATTGGCCAGGCGGTCGGCCTCTTTATTCTTGTGCCGCAGCGCATGGGAGATCTCAAAGGCATCTAGCCGGGCGATGCGATTCTTCGCCTCCTGCCACAGAGGCTTCAGATCCGGAGAGTTGACCCTGTACTTCCCCTGGATCTGCTTCACCATCAGCTCGGAGTCCGAGACCACGCGCAGACGACGGTAGTTGTGTTGAAGGGCATATTCCAGCACGGCCAGCAGGCCGGAGTACTCCGCGTAATTATTGGTCCGTATCCCAAGAAACTCGCTTAGCTCTGCCAGGGGCTCCCCTCCCGGACCGGTAAGGACCGCTCCGAATCCCGCCGGCCCGGGATTTCCGCGGGCGCCACCGTCGCAGTGGGCGTTAACCCAGCCGTTCTGGCTGGCGGGAGATTCGGAAAAGAGGCTGGGGGAGGCAGAACGATCGGACATAAGCTTGAGTTTATAGGGATCAGGTCCTTTCGGGCCTCTTGCTTACCTTTCTTCAGGCGCCCGGGTCTATTCCACAGGAAACATTGTTCCTGACTCCGGAGTCGGACGCATGAAAGCTGAAGCGATTGAAATTCATCCTGGTAACCTGGCATCCAGGCTCTCTTTGGCCCCTCGGGGACGACAGCCCAGCCCTTTTGCGATGGGTTTGCGTGATGCAGCGGTAGAATCGTTGCCAGGAATGGCAAAGGCAGCGACTCAGCCCGGTGCAAGAAACAGCAAGCTGACCCCGGCCCAGCTCGAGGCTCGTGCGCAACAGCGCATCGAGGACGACGAGCTGATCCGAGAGGCCCAGAAAGGGCAACGTGCGGCCTTTGATACCCTGGTGCGCCGCTACGACCAGAGTGTGCTCCGGCTGGCGCTCCATATGCTCGGCAATGAGCAGGATGCCCAGGATGTCCATCAGGAAGCTTTTATCAAGGCTTACCGTCATCTCGGGAACTTCCGGTTTGAGTGCAGTTTTTATACCTGGCTCTATCGGATTGTGACCAACCTGTGCCTGGACCAGCTACGCCGCCGTAAGAGCCGCAGGGAAGATCCCTCGACCGTCGTGGATTCGAGTGGGGACGAGCTGGATCTGCTGGCGAATATCTCCGACGATCGGGCCATGTCGAATCCGGCTCGGGAACTCGAGCGCAAACGGATGGGAGATCGAATTATGGCGGCTCTCGACAAGCTGACGCCGCGCGAAAGAATGGTCTTTGAATTGAAGCACTACCAGGGGTTGAAGCTGCGCACCATCGGCGAGATGTTGAATACGACCGAGGAGACAGCAAAGA
>Ga0268266_10005456_pt1 | contig 11846 bp, 8 predicted proteins | sample KBSS13metaG_FD_190356 | JGI IMG/M metagenome (GOLD analysis project Ga0268266, IMG submission 190356) | Switchgrass rhizosphere microbial communities from Kellogg Biological Station, Michigan, USA - KBS S1-3 metaG (SPAdes) (version 2) | ecosystem: Host-associated > Plants > Roots > Rhizosphere >... | reverse complement strand
TCCTTCCTACGGTAAGCTAAACACCCTCACCTAGAATAGTTTTTCTGCCAATAAATATAGCCTAACCAGGTAAATTAGAATAATAACCTTCCCTCCATACTTAACCTTAAATAATTCCTTCCAAGGTAGGACACCTCAGCAAGTTAGTTAACCAGTTCACCTTAAATACTAGGGCACCTGAATTATCTTCCACAAGGCTTATAAGGTTTAACAGTTAATAAGTTCCTTATTCCTTTTTAGCGGGCTTGCTCATATGACCTATTAAATTACCTTAATTAATCCTTAATAGTTTTCTACCTAAGCCAGATTCCACCATGTTAAAAAACTAACTTAACCTATAGTATCCTTACTTGGGAGTTAGATAAGTTTCCTTCCTTCCAATTAATCTTAAATTGTTTGGCCATTAGAAATGATGCGGACTGACCTCCAAGGGAGTTTATTGGAATTACTAAGTAGCCATATTACCTCACCCCCCGGCCCCTTTGGAGGAGGATACAGTTGGCTTCGGCTTCCCTCCGGCCCGTGGCAGGAGGTCAATTCTTTCCCATCTTCGTATTGAAATACCGAACCTAATGGACTTACTTTTTCCTTCTCTGATGTAAGTTTATCTATATCCTTAGTCTGAATACTTGGTGATTTCTCATATCTTTGCTCTAATGTCCCATCAAAAGCAAAAGTTAACTAGAATCATCAGAGTTTACTAAAAGAGAATAAGGGGTGTTGAGACATGAAAAGATCCTAATTGTCTTGGGTATAGTGCTGAAAGTGATATCTTTAATGTTCTCAAACGTAAACTTGGATGTGGTAATAGAATTGACTCGGTAAGGTCTTTTAAGAAGATGCTAGGGTGGCCTAAAGTAAGTGGTTAGGTAATTTGGTTTTAACTCAATGCTTAAAGTAAGTTAAATAAGTTAGGTTAAGTGGTTAGCTTTAGCTAAAGTAGTTGATTATTTAATGTTTCTTTCTAAGTCTTAGGTTTAAGTACTAAAGTTTAAGTTGAAGTCTTCGAAGCTTTAAGTTCTAAGTTATGCTAAGTAATCAAGTATCTGGGTTAGGCTATACTTAAGGTAGATAGGTAGGGAGGTATAGAGAGGAGGAATAGGAGGTCGTAGTGGTAAAGGGTTGGGCTACATCTACTGCTGGTCTACAAATAAGTCTACAGAACTGGTCAAGGGTATAGTATGAATTTGACCCTGTGAAGCGCTTAGAACAAGGAAACTCCATTCCAAAATCTTTACTAGACTTACCACAGATTATCGCTGAAAAACAGGCAAGTAAGCTGCTAGCCTGGCTCCCTTTATCTAACTACTTCACTAAATGAAGTCCCTAACTAAATAAGAGAAGAAGGTTGGCCGGGTAAAAGTTATTAAAGTAATACAGTTTTGTAAGTAGGAAGACTCTAACCAGCATAGGCTGATAGATAGGCTAACCCGTGAAAGATAGAAGAGTAGGACTGCCTTACTATATATCTTACAGATTACTGCATAGAGCAAGATTAGAAACAAGTAGAGGAGGGAAGGTATAATCTCTTTCCTTTACCGGACAAAATAGATGGAATAAAAGTAGGTCTAGACCAATAGATTAAGTACTAAGGAGCTTTTTCCCTTCATTCAACTTTAACTAGGACCAGAACAGATTAGACCCAAGTAGGCTGAATAATAAGCCGGGCTAAACGAGAGAAGAGCAGACAAGGACCAAAGATAAATTAAGAAGATAAGAGTATAAGAGGGCAGCTCTCTGAACCAAAGAGTTAACTAAATTAAGTAGAGCTCTTTTATTAAAGATAACACTCTTGTTGCTTTCTATTTAATTTGGGTTACTAGAGCTATCCTTGTCAAAAGAGGAAGGTCCAGAGGATTAAGGCTCAAGTAGTAGATGAAACCCATTCTAAACTAGACCAAGTAGTGTGGGGATGCTGGTCTCTTAACTTTAATCGCTAACTATAACTGAGCCCTTAACTACTAGCTAAACGTTATAAACCAAGATATGAGGAACACTTTCTCAAACCGCCAACAGCTGTAGGAGTTCCCGCTCTTTCCTAATTTGTAATACAAAGTCCAAACTAGTTAAGTAGCCAAAAGGGCCAAAATACTTACCACTTCTAACGGATAAACTTAACACCGTAAATTAGGTCGATGAAGTGATCAACACTAGAAAAAATAAGAGCTAGACAATAGGCCAGTTGACCTCTCAGGAGTGGATATCTTCCATCCTTTCTACTTCTCTTCCTTTCTCCCCTTCTCTTAACTATTTGTTCTTCTTACCTTACCCTTACTAGAACCCCTCCCTTACCACTTAGGTGATCTTAATCTATTAACCCACTTAGTTTCAATTAGTTAACCCTAGAAACCTATATATACTTAAATAGAAAGTTATAGGGAGGATAGCTTAACCTAGGGGGTATTTGTGGCTCTACTTACCTTAGAGCCTACCTTACTTTCCAACCTTGGTGACTTAGCTAAATTAATTGAATGATTGAAGAGATGATGCAATAGTGAAGGAGACAAGAGAAAGGGAAGGGCATACCTTTGTCTATTCCTTTAATTCTTTGGTTTAGAATTACATTACAAGAAAGATAGAGGGAAAGAGGCAAAGGGAGAAGTAAGGAAAGAGACTAAGGGCAGCCCCTCATAGTAGCACTTAATCACCTGTTCATCTCCTATGGTTGCTCAAATGGTTGCAAAAGGTTGCTATGATTAATGGTTTAGCAAATCATGGTATAGGTGGTGGGGGGTTTAATGAATTATCTAACCTTTAATGTTTAACCTCAAGAACCAAGCAACCTTACTACTTTACTCTTAAGGTTAAGGGGTGGTATCTTCCTCCAACATCTACAACACAACTAGTGCCATTGACCTTTGAGGGCCCCTCTGATTCCATCAAATTTACGGCTCATACAAATTCTTATTCCCAACTATTTATTCTATTTTCTGAGATGAAGACACCCATTTATTTAGTCCGCTTATTATGGTTATTGCTTCAAATTTTACCTAATATCACATAATAGACATAGTTAGAAAAGTGGAACGATAATTTAAATATACAAGATTACTAACGTTATAAATGTGATCCCATAAGAGGGAGATCAATCCTTTCGGATATATCACTCTATAAAAGATTATTCTATCACCTCTTTTAAATTAACCAGGGTAGATAGGGTCCACAGGGAAAGAAGGGAAGATTTATATACTAAAACGACATATGACTTGTGCTCGGCTTTGCCGAAAGAAATTGCTTCTTATCCTATTATTATATTATTAAATACCAGGAAGGGATTGTTGTTTGATATGTCTTCTTTTTTATTATCTTTGGTAGTGAACGTGCTTCTCTTCTTAGAGCCATAAATCATTTGTTATTTTCCTATACTCTTTATCTACTATACTACTCTTCTAAATTATTCTTACTACTCATCACATTTCCCTTCTATCCTCAGGAAAATTAAACCTCAATTTCTAAATTATTTTCAATCATCCATCATCAGGAGGCGGTTCATCCACTACAGTACTCAAACTATCCAACAAAACCATACTCTTTACCTTCTTACCGGAATAGTCCTGCGGCCTATAACCTATAAATTGGCCTTCTCTGTTCTCTATCTTTGGATTGAACAGACATTTCATTCTCTCTCCTACACTATTATCTCCATTTTCATGCATTTCCCATTCCTTCTCATCCTTAAAGATCATACAATTCCTCTCATCATATATTCTACCTGTCTCTTTACACTGAGTGGCATAGGGCACATGCCTTACCACATCTTGATTTATAACCATCATAAATTCTAAACTTATGCTTCGCCAATTAGGAGAAAAAAATGGAATGTTGGATAGGTTTTGTAAAAGACGGCTCCTCCGGCTCCTGCGGCTCCTCCGGCTTCTGGCTCGGGGCGGGAAGTCTATTTCCTTTGATAAATCTCAAACCATGATCATAGCTATTGGTAAAAGTGAATGGTTATAGGGGCCGAGAGGGAAGTAAATTCAAAAGAGGGTGATAAGGTAAGGCAGTTTGAAGTTGAGTTGAAGTAATTAGAGTGTCAAAGAGTATGAAAAGAAGCCTTTTAAAGTGGTATTCCTAAGAGTGTGGCCGAGGGCGATAGGAAAGGTAAGTAAGAAATTAAAGAATGAGATAGAAGATTAGTGGTGGGAAAATAGGAGAAAGACAAGGCATAGAGAATTAGAAATTGAATAGAAATATCAATAAATAAACAAATCCCACAATACCCCCCTAGCAATAATGCTTAAATAATTACGTGCCATAACAAAATGACCAACAAGAAAACCAAGAAATGATAAATTGGAGATATTTATGTTGTTGTTCTTATTGATATTTTAACGATTATTGAGATGAAGAGAGAGAAAAAGAAGAAGAGAGATAGAATTATTTACAAAAGTCTTAATAGATTATTCCATAAAGTTAATAGAGTTAGAAAGGGGAAAATGATAGTAGGAGATTTGATAGAGTTATCGATTGAAATTTAGAATATTTCCAGAGAATTAGAGAGACGAATATGACTATTGAAGATTGAATTATGAGTATTGTTAAGATTGAGGTTAACGATAGGCTTATAGACGTTTTAAAGTGGCTATTCCTTTGATTAGTGCTTTCATCGCATGTTTAAAGGCCCCTTTTGGTAGGGTAAGAAAGAGAAAAAGATGATTAAACCTATCGTCAGTTTATTAGGAATAATTTGATTATGAGGCCAATATTGTTGCCTGGGGTTATACGATATACCAGATAGGAGAGGTTGGAATAAAGATTATAGATGCTGTCAAAGGGGGTAATACTGCTGTTCCTACCATAGATGACAGACAAATAACAAGTTTTAGTAATTGGCTAAGTGGAACAGGGACTGCCGCAAGTGTTGGGTTAAGTGTTCACGGATTGCTGAGAGGTAATGGAGGAAATAGGGCGGATGAGTTGGAAAAAGGATAGTTAATGAGGTAAATAGGCTTGACCATAACTTTTAGATGGTGAAGAGAAAATCAAAGGGGATATTAGAGATTTGAAGAAACAAATATTAGTCGAGAAGTCTTATCAAGCTTTATACAATGTGATTATGCTCTATCTAGAAGAATATGTGCGTGTAGATTTTTGCCTGCTTCACGAGCAAGGATAGATTTATAAGGATATACTACCCCTCGATAAACGATATCAGTTACTCAATAATGCTTTTTAATAATCATAAATTAGTCTACGATTTCATCCGTTACTTCGTACGAGAAAATAATAAATTGGTTATCTACTACTGGTTCGTCTGTTTCTTTGTCAATAATAGCTATTTTCTTAATTTCACCTGTTATCGTTATGACATTATGTATATGATTTTCAATAGTAGAAATTAACTTTGTATCTGTTGTTTGTCACAGATTGTATTTTAAATTAGTATCTGGGTCAAACAAACTAATTACCTTTTTGCCTATGTTAAATGATTGTTTTCCATCACTAACGTTTGCACAGACTTTTAAAACTGGTCCTACATGACCTATCTTTTCATTTATTTTAATTTGGTCCACTATTTGAAGGACTGACCTTTGAGAGTAGTTAACGCGGATAGCTCCGGAGTCTCGCGCGGAAGTGTAACGAATACACCCAGCTTCAGTTGTCTAGAATCTGGCTAGCCATCCATTTATAAATGGAGCCTTTAACCACTTTAAAGCTCCCGTGGGATTTAGGCCTATTTGCAGATATTTAACGTCTTAACCTTGACACTCAGTGTTATAATTACCTAGCAAATTCGCACTGTGGAAGCAGTTTAACGTCTTACTTAGGACGATAATTTAGTGAAAATAGCCAAGTAAGTAAGCGAAGATGGCAATAAAGACCATAAGCAAAATAAGAATAATAATTAGTCCGTTACCGTCCATGTTCTTCCTCTCGTTCTCTTCATTGTTGCCTGTAACACGGAAAAAGCCGGGAATCTTATCCCGCGGAATATATCGCAAACTTTCAAAGAGTATTTTAAGTTCAATTATCGATAGTTTCATTATTGATTTTCTAAACTCTCGGGCCAGGGGTGGGGGTTGGTTCCCCAAAGTACAATACCTTTACTTTCAGGACTTTGACCCGACCCCGGTTCTGGGTCACTCCGAAGGAGCGACTCTAGGAACAGCTCCGCCCCGGCCCTTGGACCTAACGGCCCGACAGGGGTGGGGCCAAGGGTTCATTTGAATTTGTTTGAAAGGTTCATTATTTCCATGTTTCCGATACTTAAGAGAGTCGGACCTAATGAGGGGGACAAAAGAAAGAACAATATATTAAATATAGAAATTCCATTGGATTAGGACCAATGGGGTTCGAACCCATAACCTTTGCGTTATCAACACAACACTCTAACCAATTGAGCCATGATCCTTACCTAAAGGGATTCGAACCTCAACCTCTGCGTTATCGACACAGCACTCTGACCGACTGAGCTATGACCCTAACCAAGTAGAAGGCAGAAAAACAACAAAAAGGGAGGAAACAATAAGAAATGAAGAAAACTCCAAAGTTTGGGTTGTTTAAGGTACGACGAAACCCTTGGGCTCCGAGACCCAAGGGGCCGGTCCCATAGGGCGGCGGGCGAAGCCCGGTTCCCTGAGTCGGCTCCCCCGGAGTGACCCAGAACCGGCTTCGCTCCCCCGGTTCGGAGGGGGGAGTTATTTGGAAGGGGACAGGACTAAGAACCCTAGGCGAAGGACCAGATCTTAGCAGGCAAAGTAGACGAAAATGTAGAAAACAAGCTCTCATGTGAACGGTAGTTATGGGGCATTGCTCTGATTACAAGGTAGAACGATCTGGTAAAACCAAGTTGCTTAACCATTAGTAGCCCGAGGCTGAAACCATTACTGTTATTGCACCCAGGCCCTATCTATAGGGTGGTCTACCCTAAGTTTATAAGGAAGTATAGAGGAGTAGTTTCCTGCTTGATATGGTTTCAGCAGTTATCTATTCGCGACGTAGCTTCCCAGCCGTACCATAGCTTTATTGGCCGCTGATAACTGGTAAACCAGAGGTCACTCCATCCAAGTCCTCGCGTACTAAGAACAGCTTCCTCCTTACTTCCAACTCCCCCCAGTAGATAGAAGCCGTACTGACTCGCGTCGTACTTAACCCAGCTCACGTCGAACCTCCTATCTTTTTCAAGAAACCTAATTGCTTCCCTATTTTTAGGGGAATTTGAAGAAGGAAACTCGAGATGGAGATTTGGACTATATCTTTATCCTATAAACGATCTCCTAAATCGGGTCTGAGGTGCATAATAATGTCTCTAATAGAAGGGTGAATAAAGGCTCGGGTATGACGTTGTAGATCCCTTATCTGAAGAATGATTTCAATAGCTCCCTCCCTAAGGTGATCTTTACGAGACATCATATCTAAAACAGCTTGCCACATAAGATAATCCAATCTTTTTCTTGAAAGTCAAATGTTCTCTCTGAAGAAAGGCTCAACAAAGTTAAGAAGAGTAGGCAGGTTAATTATTCGCATGTGCTGAGTATTGCCAGATTTCGCCCAATGATGAGCACCATTAAAGAAGACTCTGGATATTTGAGCTAAAAGCTCTTGCTCTGTATCTATTTGGGCAATATCAAAAGTGGCTTTTACTTGATAACCACATTTATAGTCTTTAGCTTTGTGTACTGTAAAGTAGAATGAGCCATCCCCATCTACAAATCCTGCAACCCATTGAAGATTATCTTTGAGCAAAGGAACTATTTCACTTTTTGGTAATCCCCAATGAGTATCTTTCCATAGATTAAATTGTTCAGCTTTCTTTAGAGAATCTATTTTACCCTCAAGCAGAGGTAATATTTTACTATATAGTATATCCTTATTTGTTATTTGGATCACAGCTAAAGCTCGCCCATCTTCCCTAATGGATGGAGTTACCTTACCACATCCTAAGAACAGACAGATAGCTTCCATTAGAGTCCAATCAGACATATGCTGAGTAAGAGTGAAAATAGGTTGACCTTTAGGAGAAGTATAGAACCCTCCTTCGGCTTCAACAAAGCCTGCAAACCAATTAGAGGTGAGCTTATAGTTGATAGGGTTTAAACGCCCTTCCAGAGCCTTCATCACCCTTTGTTTTAGCATTTCAAAGTTTAGCATTTGATTTTAGTTTAAAAGAACCCTTAGATGTAGAGAAAGAATAGGACACTCTACATCTAGTCTCTGGGGATCCTACTCAGCAAATATTGCCTTTGGTTTCCTGCTGATTACCCTATCCTGGAAGATTATTACCTTCTTTTGGTAAAGTTAGGTACTTTAGGCTATGAGAGTTTCCAGCATATAGTAGAGTTATAACCCTGCTCTTACGAACAGAGATGGCACGGAACGTACCCTTTTACTCGGCGAACAGCCGAACCCTTAGAACCTTATACAGCTCTAGGATAGGATGAGCCGACATCGCTTTGTGTTGTTACCCATCAGTGCAGGGTTACCACATAAACCCACCATGGATTTACCCTTGTTGCAGGAAGACGAGAGGGTGAAGTTTAGCTTAACACCCTTCTAACTATTTCCAGTTAGTTCAGACTATATCATCACCCATGAAGGGCGCAGGCATGTAGTCGTTGAGGGGCAATGATGCTTCCCTGCTGATTGCCCAATCCTCAAGAATTGTCACCCTGTGCTACAGAGGGTGGCGTATAGGGTCAACGCCAACGTCAGGGTATCCGAGGCTCTAAGGAGTTTCCAGCATACAGCCTGTGCTCACCACAAGGTTGTCCTTATGGGGCCCCGATGTCGCAGAAACAATCTTAACACCATATGGAACCCTGGGGAATTTTGATTGAGTAATTTTCGAATGCATAGAAGAATGAAGGTAAGGCAATACAAGAGCCCGAAGTTTGGGCATATCTTTAGAAGGTATATAAATTATATAGTATGTAGTAGTTCGCCCACGTTTGGCATAAACTGAAGAAGAAAAACCAAATGTCTGATTTAAAACAGAAGAGAGCAGTTCCACTTGTATCTTTTCATAGCTGTTGGTATTTAACATAACCCCCTTACCGTGTTTGGCCCCATCGTCAGCCAACCAGTAGGTTAAGGATATGGGGGTTATATAATTAGCTATGTCAGCTGGGATTTGTTTAGAACCATTAGCATAGAATAGGCTATACAGTGAATCAAAGCAAGGAAGACTTAAAGTGTAAAACCACAAGCTATAAGAGTGGCGCTGATATCTCGCATCATATCGTTCCATGATACGAGGGAAAGCCCCACAATAATCATTAAAGGATAGAAAATAGGTGTAAAAGGTAACTGCTATGAACTGTACTCTGCTCGAATTTCAATTGGGTCGAACCATTGGGTTTTTTGTAAGCACAAAGATCACCTAACAAACAACCAAAAAGAACCTGAAAGAGATCAGCAGGAAGGGTCAATGCTAATCGTTCTGAATCCGTGTATACTACACCTGTAGCTTTGTGAGGTGTGATACTCTTCAAAAGAGTGCCTGTAGTGCTAAACCATCTGATTTGCATGTTTCAAATTACTTTAACTTTGAACTTCTAAGTATGGTGTGATTGTGCGTTAATACGAGGTGCCAACCCCCCCAGTCAATATGGACTCTCGTGGGGGATCAGCCTGTTCAATTTTGTTAACGTGAAAGCTCTTTATCTTCCACCTCTTGAAGTCACCTTCAAGTTCAGACTATGTCATCAACTTAATGTGGGGTGTTTTTTATGAGTCTGTCTTAGCAGACCTAGGAGAGGGCAGCTTTGCCTTCATAGTAGAAAATATGAAAGGAGAAGTATAACCTAAAAATCGTTCGTAACTTGAGCCTGAAATTGCTATAGTAGGTTCACCTTTGTTTAATTTCAACCAGCACACTAAGCCAAATTTAGCTTCCAATTCAATACACATTTGTCTAACCTCAGCTTCAGTGAAAGAATGAGTATTAAAGACTATACCTTTACCTTTGTTAGAAGAGTAATCCAATTTTCCTCCATCATCAGAGAACCAATAAGCTAAACCTCTTGGAGTAAGGTGATCCCTTATTAGTCCGTCTTTAATGGTTTTTTTCCCTTGGACATTAAGGAATAGTTCAGCTAAAGGGTTAAATGCTTCATGGCTAAAGGTTTGAAAACGCCAAGTAACAACTTCATTCCCATTGCTGTTTATGCGAGTTTGAGCTTTAGGTTCAGTAAGGATCCACTCCTTGAATAAATCATATACATGGAAAGCATAGTCTTTATTAATGTCACCCCATTCAAATTTAAGCCGATACGTTCTTCCCTTATTTTGGGATTGAATAGAGGCGTCACCTAAAATTAGGCCTATGGCTGCCTCAAACTGCACATTAGTTAAACCTACTAATTTGGCTTTTAGCTCACGAAGAGCTTTACTATTAGGACTGAAATTCATAAGAGAAAGTATTTAGTATACTATTACTTCTTAGATTTACCCCTGATTTCCATTAAGTGCTGGGCGCTCGTGGACAGTTTATTGTTGGCATTACTCACTGTCTAGTCGTTGAACGTTCTCTTCTCTAAAGCTAAAAGCTTATGCCGAGGAGAGCTTCGCTGCAAATACCCTCCTTCTTGGAGGAATCCTTGCAATTCACCCAGTTTTGAAACTTAGCTTCACAACTAAGTGGGACAATTTATCCCTTGAGTCTAGTATCTTCTAAGACTTGTAACATTCTGTGCTGCAGTTGGGGGAATTTTTAAGCTACTCTAAGTTAATTTGTATTTCATAGAAGGATGCAGAAAAGTGTAGATGAGTCCAATAAATCGCTCTTTGCTATGAGCAGATATCTAAATAGCATACTGACCTTTGTGTCGTTGGTAAAGACTACAACGAAGTCCGAATTTGGAATCCAATACAGAGATAAGTAAAATAACGTCTTCCTTAGAGAATCCATCGGTATGAAGAAGAAGGCCATAACCAGCCTTAGCTCCGTCATCGGAAAACCAATAAGAGAGACCAAGAGGAGTCAAAAGATTGCCTATATTCTCAGGAACGATCTTTTTCCTAGAGATAGGATCATAAAACAACAAATAGAGCTGATCAAAGAAAGGATAACTTAACGTTTGAAAAGAAACTTGTAGATAAGAATCTGAAGAACGATTAATCTCATATACTCGTGGTGGCGAGGATACATAAAGAGAGAACAAATCATATAGATGAATAAGGTAGTCAAGGTGTTTATAGGACTAACAGAACTTTAAGACTGCCATGCTGTTGGGGTAGCGTTTAACGGCACTAAGATCCCCTAGCATTAAACCTACAGTTATATCAAAAAGAGGATCAGGAAAAGAAATAAGGCCTTTAAAGGCTTTCAAAGCTTTAAGAGAGTTAGCCAAGTCTAGCATGGCTTTAGTTGAAGGATTGAACATGGTTGAAGCAGAGAATTTCATTAACTTCTAAGTACTAAATTATGTAGCTTAAAAATGGTTTCCCAATTATGCAAACAGAACGATTGGACACATCTTAGTGAGTCATTGGGACTCACTCAATATTTCTATTGAGAGGGGACTATATCTTCACTAATTAGAAAATTGTAGTTTACTACGTTTAGTCTCTGAGGATCCCTTCTCCATTGGTTTCCTGCTGATTGTCCAATCCCTTGGATTGTTCCGTATTCGGACCAAGAACTCTAAGGAGTTTCCAGCATATAGTAGTATTTACCTGCATTTTCCAGTCTAGTTATCTTGCAGGAGCCACTCTTAGGGATTAAGAAGTAGCTTTTATCCGTTGATCGATGAGCATTCCATAATGTATCACCGGGTCACTATGCCCTAGTTACCTATACCCGTTTCACCTAGCTACCCCTATGTTTACTCTACCCACTTACTTCCACCTGGACCAGGGAGACCCCCCGGAGCCACATAAGGCCCCTTGGGCCTACCGGCCCGACA
>Ga0268266_10005454_pt1 | contig 11851 bp, 13 predicted proteins | sample KBSS13metaG_FD_190356 | JGI IMG/M metagenome (GOLD analysis project Ga0268266, IMG submission 190356) | Switchgrass rhizosphere microbial communities from Kellogg Biological Station, Michigan, USA - KBS S1-3 metaG (SPAdes) (version 2) | ecosystem: Host-associated > Plants > Roots > Rhizosphere... | reverse complement strand
GCAGCTTTTGATAGCGGTTGATTTTGACGATATCGAGAGTGCTTGGATCGTCCTCGTCGGTCGTGACGCTGAAGGGCAGGGTACGGCCATCGACCTTCCGGTAGTCGTCATAGGTGACGGTCTCGGCATTGGTTGACATAGCGCGCTTGGTCCGCGCCAGCAGATGCGTGCCGCCATCGAACCAGAGCTCGATCTCGGCTCCGCCGGGCGGGGTCGCGGTCACGACGTCGTAGCGGCCGCCGCCTTCCTCGCGCTGCGCCACCTCGCCGAACGTGGCGCCGCCATGGCCCGGTTTCAGGTAGTCGCGCCGGATCATCCAGGCGTCGGTCGCTGCCAGCTGCTTGGCGAAATCGGAATCGATCGGATGCACGCCGCCGGAAATATCGCGGCGCCAATGGCCGTGGTCGCTCCAGACCTCCTCGGTGCGGATGAAGCCGAAATCGGATGCCTGGTGTCTTTGCCCGGCCTTCACATCATCGGTCGCAGTCCAGCGGCCTTTCATGCTGGAGCTGGTTTCGTCGGCCTCGATCGACAGCGCGGCGAGACTATCCCAGGCCGCGCCACCGGCGGCTTGCCGCGCCTTGTCGAGCAGCGTGTCGGCTGGACCGGCGAGGGCTGTGGAAGAGGTAAGGGCGACGGATGCGAGAAGCAGGGCTGGTATTTTCATCGCGTCAGCATGGCCGTCCGCCGCGGCGGATTCTTGAATCTATTTGACGTGAATCTATTCGACCTTGGCCCGCCAGGCGCGCGGCGGCTGCCCGGTGATTGCGCGCACCGTGCGGGTCATATGGGCCTGGTCGGCAAAGCCCAGCTCATAGGCGAGATCGGTCAGCGCCTGGCCGGCCGCTACGATCCGCCGCCAGGCCAGCCTGCCGCGCAGCTGCGCTCGGAAAGCCGAGGGCGAGACGCCATAAACCTGCTGGAAGCCGCGCGACACGGTGGCGTCGGCGAGGCCGCGTTCGCGCGCCCAGTCGCCGATGCGCAGCGCCGGATCGGCGGTCAACGCATCGGCCAGCAGATCGGGCCAGTCCCTGGCATGGGCATGGGCCGGCACGGCGGTAGCGACCAGCAGCTCCGCCGCGGCGAGCGGATCGCGCTCGGCCAGCCGGATCGCCGTGTCCATCTCCGGCGACCGGGCAAAGCCGGTTTCTGGCTCGATATCGTCCGGCAGGGTCAGGTTGAGGATCCGCGCCCCGGCGGCGGGAAAGCGGTTCAGGTGGCTATCGAACGCGCCATGGATCAGCATATCGCCGGGCCGTACCCGAATCCGCCCGCGATCCCCGGTCTCCTCATAGGCGCCGCCCAGTACCAGCGACAGATAGGCACCGCGATGCCGGTGACGCGGGATTATCTCCCAGGCCGGCCGCTGCTCGAAGCCCAGCGTGACGGATGCAAACGGATGCATGGCTACAGGTTACGGCTGAAGCGCTCGCGATGCCAGTGTCCGTCGGAGAGCGTCACGGTCCGATTTTTCCGATCTTATCGACACATTCCTTGACGATGGTCTTCATCTTGGAGGCCGCCGGTTCGGAGGATGGGTTGACCTTAAGCGCGAGCAGTTCCTGCATGCTGAGCTCCGCCTGAACGCGCTCCACCGCGCAGCCGCAATAGCTGTCGACTTTCGCTTCATTGTCCTTCGACGACGGATCGACCCCGTTCTGGGTCAGCGAGGTTTTGGCCGACGTCACACAGCTGTCGCGGAAGAACGCTATGAACGACTTCATGAAGTCGCTGCCGCCGGACTCAACGCCCTGTCCTTCAGCCATATGCGTGTCGCCCGCAGGTACGGAAGGCTTGAGATTGTCCAGCACGAGGTAGGCGCCGGCGAGAAGCACGATGCCGGCGAGAACCGCGATGACGATCGGCTTGATCATGCTGGCCGCCCCCTCAGAACAGATCCCCGGTCATGCCCGGCGGGTTGACGCCCGGCGCGAACACATTCTGGCCGAGGCGAATGCGGTACTCGTCCAGCGCCCATTTCACCGAAGGGAAGGCGAGCTCGCTCCAGGGGATGTCGTCCCAGTCGAACAGCGCGACCTCCAGGCTTTCCGGGCCGGGCTCGAAGCCGGGCTCGGCCAGGGTGGCGCGGTAAATGAGCTGGACCTGGCTGATGCGCGGCACGGAATAGACCGCAAGCAGGGCATCGATCGCAATCCTGGCCCGCGCCTCTTCCCAGGCCTCGCGCTTGGCGCCTTCCTCGGGCGTCTCGTGCAGCTCCAGGAAGCCGGCGGGCAGGGTCCAATAGCCCTTGCGCGGCTCGATGGCGCGGCGGCACAGCATGATCCTGCCCTCCACCGACACCACCGAACCGGCGACCATCTTCGGGTTCTCATAGGCGATGAAGCCGCAGTCCGGACAGGTCAGCCGCTCGCGGTCGTCCCCCGGCGGGATAGCCCGGACAGTTGGACCTGCGGCAGTCACTGCATCAGCGGCACGACACCGGGCAAGACCTTGCCTTCCATCCATTCCAGGAAGGCGCCGCCCGCGGTCGAGATATAGGTGAAGTCGTTCTCCACGCCGGCCGCGCCCAGCGCCGCCACCGTGTCGCCGCCGCCGCCGATGCTGACCAGCGTACCGTCCTTGGTCAGGCCCGCCACCGCCCTGGCCACCGCCACGGTGCCGGTATCGAAGGGCGGAATCTCGAATGCGCCCATCGGGCCGTTCCAGACAATGGTCTTGCAGGTCTTCAGCTTCGCCACGACCGCCTCGACGCTGGCCGGGCCGATATCCAGCATCATCCGATCATCGGGGATGGCATTAACAGACACTGTCTCGGCCGTCTGGCCGGCCCCGAACTTCTCGGCCACCAGCGCATCGACCGGCAGCAGGATGGTGCAGCCTTTTGCCTTGGCGGTCGTCTCGATGGCGCGGGCCTGGTCCAGCATCTCGGCCTCGACCAGGGACTTGCCCATCTTCACGCCGCGTGCCGCCAGGAAGGTGTTGGCCATGCCGCCGCCCAGCACCAGCAGGTCGACTTTGCCGACCAGGTTCGACAGCAGGTCCAGCTTGGTCGAGATCTTGGCGCCGCCGACCAGGGCGGCCACCGGATGCGCCGGATTGCCCAGCGCCTTGTCCAGCGCCGTCAGCTCAGCCTCCATGCCGCGCCCGGCATAGGCCGGCAGTTTCTCGGTGATGCCGGAAATCGAGGCATGGGCGCGGTGCGCCGCGGAGAAAGCGTCATCGACATAGAGGTCGCCCAGCTTGGCGAGGCCGGCGACGAAGTCCGGCTCGTTCTTCTCCTCGCCCTTATGGAAGCGCAGATTCTCCAGCAGCAGCACTTCGCCGTCATTCAGCGCGGCGACGGCGCTCTCCGCCTCCGGCCCGACGCAGTCGCCGGCGAAGGCGACCTTGAGCCCCAGCTGCTTGGAGATGGTCGGCACCAGCTGCTCTAGCGATTCCTTGGGATCTGGACCCTTCGGACGGCCGAAATGGGACAGCAGCACCACCTTGGCCTTCTTGCCCGCCAACTCGCGCACGGTCGGCGCCAGGCGGTCGATGCGGGTGGTGTCTGTGACCCGCCCGTCTTGCACCGGCACATTCAGATCGCCGCGCACCAGGACGCGTTTGCCGGCTACATCGACCCCGTCCAAAGTCCGAATTCCACTCATCCCTGAACGATTCCCTTAGGTAATTGAAAGTTACTCTTATCAGCGCACTACGCGGCGTTGTTCAAGCTCTGCGCGTTCGGCGAAGCGGTTGGTGGCGTCGATCAGGGCCGAGCGGATGCCCGGCTCCAGCGCCGAATGGCCGGCATCGGGCACGACGACATATTCCGCCTCAGGCCAGGCGCGGTGCAGCGCGTCGGCGCTGATAATCGGGCAGACCAGGTCATAGCGGCCCTGCACGATGACGGCCGGAATCTTGCGCACCTCACCCAGGTCGCGCAGCAGCTCGTCCTCGGGCTCGAAGATATTGTTGGTGAAGTAATGCGCCTCGATCCGCGCCAGCCCGACGGCATGGCGCTCCTCGCCCGAGGTCGACAGCACCTCCGGGTTGGGCAGCAGGGTGGAGCATGATCCCTCATAGACGCTCCACGACCGTGCAGCGGGGATGCGCACCGCCGGGTCCGGGTCGTTCAGCCGCTTGCTGTAGGCCTTCAGCAGGTCGCCACGCTCATCCTCGGGCAGGAAATTGGCGAAACGCTCCCAGGCTTCCGGGAAAATCGCCTTCATGCCGTAGAGGAACCAGTCGATCTCGGAGGGCCGCATCAGGAAGATGCCCCGCAGGAACAGGCCGCGCACCCGGTCGGGATGGGCCTTGGCGTAGGACAGGGCCAGGGTCGAGCCCCAGGAGCCGCCGAACACGAACCAGCGGTCGATCGCCAAATGCTGGCGCAGCTTCTCGATATCGGCGACCAGATGCGGCGTGGTGTTGTCGATGACCTCACCCAGCGGGGTCGAACGGCCGGCGCCGCGCTGGTCGAACACGACAATGCGATAGCGGCGGGGATCGAAGAAACGGCGATGGGCGGGCGAGGCGCCGGCCCCCGGACCGCCATGCAGGAACACAACCGGCAGACCGTCCGGCGCGCCGCATTCCTCCCAATAGAGCTCATGCAGGCCGTCAACCTTGAGACGGCCCGACCTGTAGGGTTCGATCGAGGGGAAAAACGGTGTCCGTGTCATGGAATGCCTGCGTGCCAACGGTCGGGCACCTTAGTGCCCAAGGCTGCGTGAGCCAAGCCTCAAAGCCCGGCGATAGTCTCCTCCGTCGTGACAATTGTGGCGAATTCGCCGGACAGATTGCTTAACGTCATGGCGTGAATATCTGTGGCCGAATGATGGTCGCCATCCGGGCCGGTGCGGTCGTAGGTCCAGGTGGCGTCGCGCACGAGCCGCGCGTCGAAGCCCAGATTGCCGGCCATCCGTGTGCTGGTTTCGACACAGTGATTGGTGGTCGCGCCGCAGATGACCAGGGTGCGGTGGCCGGCCTCTCTGAGACGGGCCTCCAAGTCGGTGCCGATGAAGGCGCTGTTGACGTCCTTCACGATCACCGGCTCTCCGGGCAGCTCGCGCGCTTCGGGCATGACCTGGAAGCCGGTGCGCTCGGGTCGGAAGACGGAATCCGGTTCGGTCGAGGCGTGGCGAATGTGGAAAATCGGCAGTCCTTTGGCCCGGAACGCTGCCAGCAATGCTACGATGCGATCCAGCGCATCCGGGTTGTTCCGTTTTCGGCCGGCGGCATCCTGCTCGGCAAAGCCTTGCTGGACATCGATGACGATCAGGGCAGGGACCGCGCGGCCCATCAGGCGATCACGAACACTGGCTCGCAGCGCACCGGGAAATTCACCGAGCTGGCGATGAAGCATTTCTCGTGCGCGGTGTGGTGCAGCCGCTCGGCCATCGCTATGTCGCTGTCGGGCAGGATGGTGATGCGGGGCTTGAGAACGACCTCGGTGAAGCGGCCGCCATCCTTGCCGTCCTCCTCCATCGTGCCTTCGGCATGGTCGACATAGTCGGTGACCACCACGCCGAACACCGCACAGAAATGAAGATAGGACATCTTGTGGCAGGCGGAGAGGGCTGCCAGCAGCAGCTCCTCGGGGTTCCAGCGCGTGCGGTCGCCATGGAAATGCGGGTCGGATGAGCCCTGGATGGTCGGCTTGCCCTCGGATTCGATCATATGGTCGCGGGCATAGGCGCGATAGCTCGACGTGCCCTGGCCGCGATTGCCGGTCCAGGTGACGGTGACCTGATAGTGATGCTTCCTGCCCATTGCTCCCTCCGCTAGAGCGCAGGAATAACCGGTACCCTAAACCGTGGGCAACAGGTCGCGGCGATTTTCCACCCGGCGCATCATCGCGGTACGCAGCTTGTTCAGCGCCCGCTGCTCCAGCTGGCGCACGCGCTCCTTGCTGATGCCGAATTCCTTGCCGAGAGATTCCAGTGTCACGCCCTCATCCTCCAGCCGGCGCTGGCGGATGATTTGCTGCTCACGCGGGGTCAGGTCGCTGATTGCCTCGGCCAGCCAGCGCGAGCGGGTCTGCGCGTCGCGCAGGCCGATCACCACATCCTCCGGGTTGGGGGCGGCGTCGGCCATGAAATCCTGCAGCTCGTCGTCGCTCGTGTCGCGCAGCGGCGCGTTCAGCGATTGGTCGGCGCCGGCGAAGCGGATCTCCATTTCCTTCACATCCGACAGGCCGACCTTCAGCTGGTCGGCGATCCATTGCCGGTTCTCGTCGGTCAGGGATTCGCCGTCATTCTCGATCTTGCCGCGCAGCCGGCGCATGTTGAAGAACAGCGACTTCTGCGCCGCCGTCGTGCCGGTGCGCACGATCGACCAGTTGCGCAGGACATAATCCTGCATCGCCGAGCGGATCCACCAAGTGGCATAGGTTGAGAAGCGGACTTCGCGGCCGGGCTCGAAACGGGCTGCGGCCTGCATCAGCCCGACATTGCCCTCCTGGATCAGGTCGCCGGTCGGCAGGCCGTAATTGCGGAAGCGGGCGGCGACCGAGATCACCAGCCGTGCATAGGAATTGATCAGCACGTGCAGGGCCTTGGGGTCTTTTTGATTGCGCCACCGCTCGGCCAGCGCGAACTCGTCGGATCGCTCGAGTAACGGCCGGCGCATCGCCGCCTTGATGTAATCAAGGTTCGCGCGCTGAGTGACCGGGTCATCGACATAGGCCATTTTGGTCTCCCGACCGGGGCTTAGGGCCCTTTATTCCGGTACGCGGGACGGGAGAAGTCAGATTTCGGAGTGTGGAATTAATTTACGCTGAAAAGGCTAAGCCTTGATCATATCCACAATGCGCCCGTCGGGCATGATCGCCGCGGCGATCAGGGGGCCGCCGCTGCCGCAGCCGGCGTCCAGCGTCACGGTGTAGCCTTCGAGCTTCAGCCCGTCGCCCGAAGGGTCCGAGCCGCGGAACAAGCGCTTGAAATTCTCGAAGGGTGGGGCGGTCTTCTCATAGGCGCCGGCGCCCCACCAGAAATTGTCGCCCTGCTTGGCGAAGCTGCGGTCCGGATCGATGCCGGCATGGACGAACAGCAGCCGGCCCTCCTCGGTCTCGTCGGTCAGCGCGGCGCGGCGCAGCACGCTCATGAACTGACTGTGGCCGGGCTGCTGGCGGATTGCCTCCCGGATGCTGTTGGTCCAGCGGGTCATCGCCATCGCGCCCTCGCGCGCCGCTGCCAGTCCGATCCGCGCCTCGCCGCCATAGGCCTTGAGCGTGACGTCGGCGCCGCGCTCCAGCATCCAGTGCAACACTTCCCGTGGGTTGGGGGCGAACTGGATCTGCAGCATCTTGCTCCAGATCTCTTCCTGGATGCCGCGCAGATAGACGAGGTCGCCGGCAATCATGCCGGGCGCCGCCAGCATATAGGTGCGGAAGGCCAGCAGCCGGTCGATTGTGGCGGTCGGATCGCCGCCGCCCAGATAGTTGCCGCAATAGATCAGCCGGTCGCCGACGCGGAACTTGTCGGCGAGCGCGAGATGGATACGGTCCAGGCGTGCGGTATCGCCATGGCAGGCAGCCACCGCCCAAATACGGCGCGGCCGGCCTAGGTTGGCCAATTTATCGGCGTCGGTCACGACGCCTCCAGAACGAACGACTCACGGTACCGGAGAGTTTACTCCGTTACCGTGGTTCGAACGCGAGATTTTTAGGCGGCTTTGCCCAGAACGGCTTCCAGCCGCTCGGCTGCCCGCGCCTCGTCGATCTTCTCGACGGCGGCGAGCTCCCGCGCCAGTCGCTCCAGCGCGGCCTGATAGATCTGCCGCTCGCTGTAGGACTGCTCGGCCTGCTCGGTGTTGCGGCGCAGGTCGCGCAGTACCTCGGCGATCGACACGGGATCCCCCGAGTTGATCTTCGCCTCGTATTCCTGGGCGCGGCGGCTCCACATCGTGCGGCGGACGCGGGCGCGGCCCTGCAGCGTGTCGAGGGCCGCCTTCAGGCGGTCCTTGGAGGACAGGCGGCGCAGGCCGGAGGTTTTCGCCTTGCCGACCGGGATCTTCAGCTTCATGCGCTCCTTCTCGAAGGTGATCGCATAAAGGCTGACCGACTGACCGGCGACGGTGAGGGTTTCAATCCCGTCGACCTTGCCGACGCCATGCGCCGGATAGACAACGAGGTCTCCTGCAACAAACTCAAGTTTTTGTGACATAGATTGCGATGATCCTTGCCCGAACGAAGAGGTTACGTGCAATTCTTCCCCATTGGATTCGCTCAGGAAGCATCCTTTTCGGCATGCCGCAGAGACGCAAAATCCACTCCCCGTATGTTATAACGGGGCAGAACTGACGGTCGACCTAAACTGCAAATATAGCTGAAAATTGTATGTGTTACAAGAAAGTAACGCCATACCATTTTCATGGTGGACATAATGGCGCAGTACCCGGTTCGGTACTGTGCTGTTCACAAAGATCGGCTGTGGATCGTCAGCGGGATCGCCCGGGGATCGCAATCCGGGAATCAGCCCGGCTTGTCGCTGAAATGCTCGGGATACTTGTTGGGCACGTCCTTCCACGCGTCGGCGTCGGCGGGGGCGGCCTTCTTGCGGGTGATGTTGGGCCAGCTTTCCGAGAAGTTGCGGTTCAGCTCGGCCAGCGCTTCGGCGCGCGGATCGCTATCCGGAACAATGGCTTCGACGGGGCATTCGGGCTCGCAGACGCCGCAATCGATGCATTCGTCCGGGTGGATCACCAGCATGTTCTCACCCTCGTAGAAGCAGTCCACAGGACACACTTCCACGCAGTCGGTGTACTTACATTTGATGCAGGCTTCGGTGACGATATAAGGCATTGAGAGCGCTCCAGGGCCGCCCAGTACGGCGATTCGGCGAATGGGCAACATATGCGACACTCGCCGCGACAATGCCAGTCCTCCTGACCTGTTCCTTGCCGATTGTCCAGCATGGCTGCTGTGATTGCCGCACTATGCTACTGGGCGCGAACGGCAAATTTTATCTGAATTCAGCGATGTCGCGGCTTTTCGGCTCCTGCGCCCGCAACCGCAGATTGCGACGCTTGGACGCGCCCCGGGCGGTTTCTAGCCGGACTCTGGCAGCGGCTGGGCGATGACTTTCGCCCGTTTCATCGTCTCGCGATAGATGATGTAGAGGCCGCTGGCGATCACCACCGCCGCGCCGATCAGGATGCGCGGGCCAGGCAGGTCGCTCCAGATCAGATAGCCCAGAACCGTGCTCCACAGGATCGAGATATAGCCGAAAGGCGCCAGGGTCGAGGCTGGGGCGTGGCGATAGGCGGTCGTCATCAGGATTTGCGACAGCCCGCCGATCAGCCCGACGACCGCAAGGCCGCCCAGTTCCATCAAGGTGGGCGTGACCCAGAAGAAGAGGGCGGTCAGCGTGCCGAAGAACACCGTGCCGATGGTCGCGAAATAGAAGACGATCCGCACCGGCGGCTCGGTTTTGTTCAACTGGCGGATGGTGATCGTCATCAGCGCGCTCATGAAGGCTGCCAGCACGCCCATGCCGGCGCCGAGGCCGGCGCTTCCCTCGAACCAGTTGCCGCCCGGATTGGTCATCACCAGAACGCCGGCAAAGCCTATGATCACAGCGCTCCAGCGATGCCGGCCCACCGCCTCGCCCAGCAGCGGCAGCGACAGCGTGGTCACGAACAGCGGCGAGGCGAAGGACAGTGCATTGGCGTCGGCGAGCGGCAGCCGGGCGATCGACAGGAAGAAGATGATCATCGCCGAATTGCCGATCAGCCCGCGGAACAGGTGGCCCAGAGGCCGCTCCGTGCGCAGCACCGGCAGGCCGCCCTGGTGGACGACCATGCCGACGACCGGGATCAGCGAGAAGACCTGGCGGAAAAAGCCGATCTCGACCGGTCCGAGCCGCCCGGAAACAAGCTTCACCACCGCGTTCATGACCGCGAAGGTCAGGCTGGAGGCGACGATCAACAGGATGCCCAGCCGCGGATTATCGACATAGGTCGCGCGTTCGGTGGCGTTCAGCGATGCGGCGGGAGCGGTGACAGACACGAGAGGCGATGGATTCTTGGTGGATTTCCACCACTATAGGTCGCGCCTTGGTTGAATGCCAAACGCGCCAGGGCAGGGCTGTGTCGTCATTTTTGGGCGATCACTTTTGGATCGTCTTCAGCGCCTCGAGCGCCCGCTGCCGCGCTGTCTCGTGATCGACGATCGGCTTGGGGTAGGTTTTTCCGAGCGTGACACCGGCCTCCGCCAGCACATCGCCCGGCGCTTCCCATGGCCGGTGCAGGAATTTGTCGGGCAGGCCTGCGATCTCCGGCACCCAACGGCGGACATAGGCGCCGTCCTTATCGAACTTCTCCCCCTGCAGTACGGGGTTGAAGATGCGGAAATAGGGCGCCGCATCGGCGCCCGATCCGGCGACCCACTGCCAGTTCATCGCATTGTTGGCGAGGTCCGCATCGACCAGGCAGTCCCAGAACCACGCCTCGCCCTCAGCCCAAGGCAGCAGCAGATGCTTGACCAGGAACGAGGCGACGACCATCCGCACCCGATTGTGCATCCAGCCGCTGGTCCATAGCTGCCGCATGCCGGCATCGACGAAGGGATAGCCGGTCATGCCCTGTTGCCAGGCTTTCAGCGCCTTCGCGTCCTGGCGCCAGGGAAACCTGGTGTAGCGCGGCGTGAGGGGTTCGTCCGGCAGCGCGGGGAACTGGTCGAGCAGCTGATAGGCGAAATCCCGCCAGACCAGCTCCTTCAGGTAGGTGTCGGCGGCATTGCCGGAATGCAGCTCTACAGCGTGCCAGATCTGCCGGACCGAGATTTCGCCCCAATGCAGATGTGGCGACAGGCGCGATACGCCCTCCCGCCCCGGCAGGTTGCGGCCGGTCGGATAATGGCCGAGGGCATCTTCGCTAAAGGTCTTGAGTTTTTCCTGAGCGCCGGCCTCGCCTGGAGTCCAATCCTCGCCGAAGGACGACGCCCAGTTCGGATGCTTGGGTAGCAGCTTCCAATCGTCAAGATCGTCGCTCGTGATCCGGAGATGGTGCTGCTTGGCGCGCGGCGCGGGCTGGGGCTTTGCCGGTTGTGATCGTTGAAGTACGGTACGAGCAAAGGGTGTGAAGACTCGGAAAGAATTGCCAGACTTGTTCTCGACCGTACCGGGTTCTGTGAGCAGCGTGGCAGCGAAATCCTGGATTTCGATGCCTACTTTCGTCAGCGCGTTTGCGATGGTCGCATCGCGGCTGACTGCGAAGGGCTCATAGCATCGGTTCCAGAAAACCGCCTCCGCGCCGATCTCCTTCACAAGCTTCGGGATGACCGTCTTCGACGGGCCGCGCCGCAGCACCAGCGGGATACTCAGCTGCCTCAAATCCTTCCCCAGTGCGGCCAGGCTGTGATGCAACCACCAGCGCGCAGCACCGCCGATCCTCCATTTCCCCGGTGCATCGTCGTCCAGCACATAGACCGCGACGATCGGCGCCCCGCGGTCGGTGGCGGCGATCAGAGCGGGATTATCGGCGAGGCGCAGATCCTGCCGGAACCAGACGAGGGAAGGGGCTGATTGGCCAGGCATGGTCTACGCGATCTAGGTCGCGTAGAGGGCCGATCAAGTGCTTAGTGCGCCGCTGCTGCCGCTGCCGAATCGGGCCGGTTGCTCGCGATCGGGATGGAGCGAATGAAGAGCAGCAGCGGGGCAAAGACAACGCTGAGCAGCGCCAGCAGCCGGAACACATTTACATAGGCGATCATGCCGGCCTGCCGCGTGATCTCGCCGTTCATCACTTCCATCGTCGCCTTGGCCGACATTCCGCCCCCGGATTGGCCCGCCATGCCCATCAGATGGTGTCCGAACGGGGTCAGGAACTCGCCCAGGTGCTCGTGGTTGGTCTGGGTCAGCGAGGACAGGCGGGCGATGACGATCGAGATGCCGATCGCGCCGCCGAC
>Ga0268266_10005452_pt1 | contig 11854 bp, 14 predicted proteins | sample KBSS13metaG_FD_190356 | JGI IMG/M metagenome (GOLD analysis project Ga0268266, IMG submission 190356) | Switchgrass rhizosphere microbial communities from Kellogg Biological Station, Michigan, USA - KBS S1-3 metaG (SPAdes) (version 2) | ecosystem: Host-associated > Plants > Roots > Rhizosphere... | reverse complement strand
ATCCGCCTTATGCAGCGAACGCGGTCAAGGTGTCGGCGCACTGGCTCGGCCCCGCGCCGCTGCGACCCTCGAACATTCGCGCGCCAGGCAAGGTGGCCAACTGCTTCGCGGTCGAGAGCTTCGTCGACGAGCTGGCTGCGAAAGCCAAGGTCGATCCGATCGCCTTTCGCCTGCGCGATCTGGCCAACCCGCGCGGCGTCGAAGTGATCCGCCGCGTGGCACAGATGATCGGCTGGCAGGAGCGGCCGTCACCTGCCGCGCCCACGTCGTCGTCCGCGGGCAAGTGGGCAGCCGGACGCGGCATGGCCTACATCCACTACAAGAACAACGAGACCTACGTCGCGATGGCGATGGAAGTCGAAGTCGATCGCGCCACCGGCCAGATCGCCGTGCGGCGCGTCTGCTGTGCGCACGACTGCGGCCTGATGATCAACCCCGATGCGGTGCGTGCGCAGGTCGAGGGCAACATCCTGCAGACACTGTCGCGCACGCTGTACGAAGAAACCACCTTCGACCGCTCGCGCGTCACCAGCGTCGATTGGGCCAGCTACCCGCTGCTGCGTTTTCCGGCGGTGCCGAAACTGGAGATCGCGCTGATCGACCGGCGCGATCAACCGCCGCTGGGCGCCGGCGAGGCTGCTTCGGCACCGGTGCCGGCCGCGCTGGCCAACGCGGTGTTCGACGCTACCGGCGTGCGGCTGCGCAGCGTGCCGTTCACGGGCGAGCGGTTGAAGGGCCTCGCGGCCTGAGCCGCGCCACCGGCGCGCCCCAAGGCCCACCGGGCAATCCCGCTGACACGGCGCACGGCCGCGCCGATACCCTCGGCGGCATGACAGCCACTGCGCCCAACGTTCCCCAGATCCGCCTGTACCAAGACTGGCTGCGCGCGCAACGCGGCCTGCAGTTCGACAGCTTCGACGCGCTCTGGCGCTGGTCGGTCGATGACCAGAACGCCTTCTGGCAAAGCCTGTGGGACTACGCCGGCCTGCGCTCGCCGACGCCGCACAGCGCCGTGCTGGCCGATGCGCGCATGCCGGGCGCCGTGTGGTTTCCCGGCGCGCAGGTCAACTACGCGCGCGAGGTGTGGCGCCATGCGCAGGCGGCGCACGCGGCCGACATGCTGGCCATCGTCAGCGATGACGAGCGCGGCATGGCGCGCGAGCTGTCGTGGCCCGCGTTGCTGCGCCAGGTCGCCTCGGTCGCGCTCACGCTCAAAGACAGGGGCGTGCAGCGCGGCGACCGCGTCGCGGCCTATCTGCCCAACGTGCCCGAGACCATCGTCGCCTGCCTGGCCTGCCTGTCGATCGGCGCCGTGTGGAGCGTGTGCGCGCCCGACATGGGTACCGCCGCCGTGGCCGATCGCTTCAAGCAGATCGAGCCCAAGGTGCTGATCGCGGTCGACGGCGTCTACTACGGCGGCAAAGCCATCGACCGCAGCGCCACGGTGCGCGAGCTGCGCGCCGCGCTGCCGAGCGTCGAAACGCTGCTGCTGATCCGCACGCCGCACGCCACCGAGCAAGTTGCCGCCGAACTCGACTGGACGCAGGCCGCCTCGCGCAACGACGCCGCCGTCGCCGCCTTCGAGCCCGAGTGGCTGCCCTTCGACCACCCGATCTGGATCGTCTACTCCAGCGGCACCACCGGCCTGCCCAAGGCCATCGTGCACGGCCACGGCGGCATCGTGCTGGCCACGTACTCGGGTGGCCTGCACTACGACATCGGCGCGAGCTACGGCGCCAACAACCTCGGCGAGCGCTTCCACTGGTTCAGCTCGACCGGCTGGGTGATGTGGAACGCGCAGTTGGCCGGCCTGGTGTTCGGCGCCACCTGCGTGATCTACGACGGCCATCCGGCCGGCAGCGCGGCCCGGCCCGACTGGGCCGTGCTGTGGCGCTTCGTTGCCAAGCACCGCATCACCTACTTCGGCGCGGGCGCGGCCTACTTCACGAACTGCATGAAGGCCGGCCTGAACCCGAGCGACGTCGGCGACCTGTCGCGCGTGCGCGCCCTGGGCAGCACCGGCTCGCCGCTGCCCGAAGACGTGCAACGCTGGGGCACTGCATTGGTCAAGGCGGCCGACTCGCCCGACGTGTGGTGGAACAACATTTCCGGAGGGACGGACTTCTGCGGCGCCTTCGTCGCCGGTCACCGCGAGCTGCCCGAAGTGCCCGGCCAGATGCAGTGTCGCCAGATCGGCGCGGCGGTCGAAGCCTGGGACGAGAACGGCCACCCCGTGATCGGCCAGGTCGGCGAACTGGTCTGCGTCAAGCCGCTGCCGTCGATGCCGCTGTACCTGTGGAACGACAAAGACGACGCGCGCTACCTGTCGAGCTACTTCGACACCTACCCCGGCGTGTGGCGCCACGGCGACTGGATCAAGATCGGCGAAGACGGCGGCTGCATCATCTACGGCCGCAGCGACGCCACCATCAACCGCCAGGGCCTGCGCATGGGCACCAGCGAGATCTACAGCGCGGTCGAGGCGCTGCCCGAGGTGCTCGATTCGATGGTGGTCGACCTCGAATACCTGGGCCGCGACAGCTACATGCCCCTGTTCGTCGTGCTGCGCCCCGGCGTGGCGCTCGACGACGCGATGAAGAAGAAGATCAACGACGCCATCAAGACCTCGCTGTCGCCCCGCTTCGTGCCGAACGAGATCCTTGCCGTGGCCGAGATCCCGCGCACGCTGTCGGGCAAGAAGCAGGAGCTGCCGATCAAGAAGTTGCTGCTCGGGCAACCGCTGGAGCGGGTGGTGAACAAGGAGGCGATGGCGAACCCGGGGTGCCTGGATTGGTATGTGGGGTTGGCGGAAAGCGAGGGGATCGTGCGGTTGCGGGGGTGAGGTGGGGCGCGGCTCCCATCTCATCCGGCTTTTTCAGGTTTGCCCGAAGGCAGATGCCCATAACCCGAACCCGACCGAGCGGTCCGTTTAAGTCAAGGTCAGAGGTCTAAATTCCAGCATGCCTACCGAGTTTAGTTTCATCTTTCACAGTTCTCAACGAGAACGTTTTCGGTCTGGATCCTTGGTGTACGAGTGGCGACAACGCTATCCAAGCCTCTTCGATGAACGCGACACTGAGGTCTTGAAGACCGAACACCAACGTCGGTATAACTTTCTTGAATGGCTTGCCGCCGTGCTCATTTACGAGTCAACGGGCCTTCGTTCTTGGGTGGCTAAGTACACGGCAAGGAGTCATTCGTCGAAGCATGATGCGCTCCGAAGATGCCTCCCACCTGACCTCGCTGATTGGGTGTTTAAGAACGAGGCCGGTCAGCCTGATCTCTTTGTCTACTCGGATGATTACAAGAGTTGGTATTTCTGCGAAGTCAAAGGACCCCGAGATCAAATGCGCGCAAACCAAATCGCTTGGCGCGGCGAGTTCCTTAGGCGCGTCGATGCACTGAAGTTGGACCGAACTCCCAGATACCGTGTCCTATCCCTCGTCAATATTGACATCTGAGAGTGCTGGTTTCCCACAGGAAGTCTGTTGACACATCAACGCTCCATAGAAACAGTCGACGAGCTGCATCAAAAGCTCAAGCGCACTTTCGAACGCCGCCTCACTTACGGCCAACATCAAGTCGATTGGGTCTTCGACTTTGCTGTGACCGCGTGGCATCTTGTCGATTGGCTCTCCACAGAGACCAACCCCGGGTTGAAATCTGTCGTACGCGATACGCAAGAGCGATTAAAGGCTCGTTGCCCAGAGCTCTTTGTTTGCGAGCAAGTCTGCAATGGTGCAAAGCATCTCGTTCTCGACAATGCGCATCTCAAGCCATTCAACATCGCCAACGACGTACGCGGAACCAACGACCTGAAGGGGATCAGGTTGAACGTGGTTCCCGACGACGGTCAAACGCACGATGTGGTGCTTACGCCTGTAGTCTGGATCACTGACCGAAGTCAAAATGCTTGGGAAGCTATCGAGCTATTCCAACGCGTGCTTTCGTTCTGGCAACACGAGCTTGGCGCGGACGGCAAGTTCGAACGAAGCCCGCCAACCGTCTCAGGCGTTGGGCTTAGCTGACTCTTCGGTTGCAGCCTTGTCCGCCGTGGGCACCGGCAGCCCGTCGGGATCGATCGAGCCGCGATACGCATGCCACGTCGCATGCCCGAGCCACGACGCCACCAGCAAGATCCCCACGGCCCAAGGCAGCAGCAGCGCCCCCAGCGTCAGCGCCACGATCAGCGCGCCCCACAGCAGCATCACACCGGGGCTTCGCAGCACCAGCTGAATGCTGTGCAGGCCGCCGGTGACGGCGTCGGTGTCGCGATCGAGAATCATCGGGATCGACACCACGCACGTGGCAAACACCAGTGCGGCAAAGATGCCGCCGACCAGCGTGTAGGCCGCCAGAAACTCGTAGTTGCCGGCGTTGAAGATGGCTTGCACCACGCCGGTGGTGCTGGGCATGCCGGTGTTGAAGAACACTGCAAACACCACCAGCGACGCGCGGCCCCACAGCAGCTCGAGCACCAGCAGCACCAACCCCAGCATCGCCATGCTGCCGATGTGACGGTCTCAGCAGGTGAGCGACGCGCCCAGGTCTTGCGGCAGGCCGGCTTCGCGCCGGCGGCTCGATTCGTACAGGCCCATCGACAGAAAGGGCCCGACCAGAAAGCACCCCGAGACGATCGTCATCGTGTACTGCGGGCTGCCGCGAAAGACCAGGCCCCGAAAAACAGCGATACCGGCCAGGCGGCACGCAGGTCGCGCGCGCCGGCGGCCAGCCACGCGAACGGTGCGGCCAGGCGCAGCGGCCGGAAGGCGCTGACGCGCCGCGCTGCTTCGGCAGGGGAGATCAGGCCATCGCTGGCCGATGCCGCAGCGGCGGCCTGAGGCTCGGGTGCGGAGGAGGTGGATGGTGTCATCGGGGTCTTGGGCATCGCCGGCTTGCCGACGATCATGTGAAGCCCCATGCCGCAGCGTCAATCGGGCTTTGCCAGCCCATGCCGTGCGCGCGTGCGTCGAATCGGGTCACACTGCGAACGAGCCCAGCGGCCCCACCTTCAAGGAGCAAACCATGTTCGATCACATCGGTCTTGGCGTGAGCGACTACGACGCCAGCAAAGCCTTCTTCCTGGCAGCCCTCGCGCCGCTGGGCATCGAGGTCGTGATGGAGGGCCCGCATGGGCTGGGCATCGGGCCGCGCGGCAAGCCGGCCTTCTGGCTGCATCGAACGTCGGAGACACCCGCCACCTTGCATCTGGCCTTCACGGCCCGCGATCGCGCGCAGGTCGATGCGTTCTACCAAGCGGCGCTTGCGGCGGGCGGCAAGGACAACGGGGCGCCGGGCGTTCGGGCGCACTACCACCCTGATTACTACGGCGCCTTCGTGATTGGCCCGGACGGGCACAACGTCGAGGCGGTCTGTCACAAGCCCGCGGGCTGAACCGCCATGCAACCGACGGCATCCGGCATGCCTGGCCCGTTTCCGACCGCAACTCGCGCGCCGCCACCGCGCCGGCGCGACGTTGGCGTGCTGCTGCTCGTCACCCTGCTCGCGCCGTCTCTCTGGCTGGCCGGTTGTGGCGCCGCGCCGCCCGCCGGCATGCGCCGCGTGCAAGGCAGCGTGATGCTGCCCGACCGCACGCCGCTGGAGCCCGGCACGCTGGTCCTCATCCGGCTGCAGGATGTCTCGCGCGCCGATGCGCCCGCCGTGCTGCTGGCCGAGCGCCGTATCGAGGCCGGCGATTACCGGCAGGTGCCCTTCGTGTTCGACTTCGGCATCGCGCCCGAGCGCATCGACCCGCGCGGTCGCTACAGTGTCGGCGCGGGTGGAGCGGGAGGGGCGGTTGCTCTATGTCAGCGACACGGCGTACCCGGTGTTGACGCAAGGTGCGAGCGATTCGACGCGGCTGCTGTTGCGACGGATCTTGCGGCCGTAGCCCGGCGACTCGTCGCCAAGATTCGTCGTTCGCGTGGTTGATGCCAGCTCAGATCGTTGCCTTTAGATTGCGGGTTTGCGCATCGGCGCCGGAGAGAAATATGGAACGCACTTGCCCGCACGACCACCACTCCATCGCCGAGGCAATCCGGTGTGCCGAGCGCAGTCTGGGAGTCGTGCCGGGCCAGAAACTTCAGCCTTACTGGGGCACCACGCGACAGAACCAGGGGCTGATCGTTGGCTGGCAAATTTCGAGTCGTCGTCGTTGGCGCCTGGACTACGACCCCTCACCGGGGGGCAAGGGTCCCCACATCAATGAAGAGAACTTCGAGATGCCATCACATCTGGCGAAAACTGCGCATCTCATTCCGCGAGCGGCCCTCTCCGGAGAGCTCATGGTTTTTCTTCAGTGCAGAAAGTGGACTTCCGCTGGAGGCGTATCGAAGTAGGGTGACGGGTCGCCAAGCGGCTCCGCCTTTGACACGGACCGCGCCCTGTCAAAAAATCATTCCCCATGAAATACAAGATCGCACGCGTCCACACCGTCCCCGCCAGGGCGACGGGCGCGCAGGCCCTGGGAACGTTGGCCGTGGGCTCCGTGGCGTTGGGCGCGTTCGCGCTGGGCGCCCTGGCCGTGGGTGCCCTGGCCATCGGCCGCTTGGCCGTTGGCAAGGCCAGGATCAAGCGGCTGGAGATCGACGAGCTCGTCGTGCGTCGTATGTACGTGGCAGAGCGCCTGACGCTGCCGCCAAAGTCTGATCCCGAAACTAAAACCGAAACCGAGAGCACACGCCCATGATCACCCTGGAGTTCCTCGTCACGTCGCTCGTGGTCGTGCTCATTCCGGGTACGGGCGTCGTCTACACGGTGTCGACCGGCCTGGTTCAAGGTCGAAAGGCCAGCCTCTTTGCAGCGCTCGGGTGCACCGCGGGCATCGTTCCCCATTTGCTGGCCACCGTGCTCGGGCTCGCAGCCGTCATGCACACGAGTGCGTTGGCGTTTCAGGTCCTGAAGTACGCAGGCGTCGCCTATCTGTTCTACGTTGCGGTCGCAACGTGGCGCGACACCTCGGCGTTTGCCATCGACGGCAGCGTCGCCAAGGTCTCTTCGACCGGCTTGGTCGTCAAGGCCTTCCTGCTCAACATCCTGAACCCCAAGCTGACCATCTTCTTCCTGGCTTTCCTGCCGCAGTTCGTCGCGCCGGGGGCTACCCGGCCGCTCTTGAACCTGCTTCTTCTCAGCGCAGTCTTCATGGCGATGACGTTCGTCGTCTTCGTCGCGTACGGCTTCGTGGCGCATGCATTCCGAAAACTCGTCATCGATTCCGCCCGTGTTCAGCGCGGGCTGCGCTATGGCTTTGCCACGGCCTTTGCCGGCCTCGGGGCCAAGCTGGCCTTGACCGAGAAGTGACGCCTTTCCCGGAACACCCTGTCGCCACCTTGAACTCCGAACCGATCGTGCGTCTCGCGAATGCCGGTGAGGCCGTCGCCGTCCGGGCCTGCGTGGTGGCGGCGTTCGAGCCGTACATCGCGCGCATCGGCAAGCCGCCGGCGCCCATGCTGCTGGACTACCCGGCGTTGATCGCCGAGGGCCGTGTCTGGGTGGCCGAACAGAAAGCGCAGGTCGAGGGCGTGCTCGTGCAGTACGAAACGCCGGAAGGCTTTTACGTCGACACGGTGGCCAGCAGCCCCAAGGCCAGAGGCACCGGCGTGGGTCGCGCATTGCTTCAGTTCGCCGAGGGCGAGGCCATTCGACGGGGCCACGCGTCCGTCTACCTGTGCACGAACTCCAGGATGACGGAGAACCAGGTGCTTTACCCGAAGATCGGCTATGTCGAGGTCGACCGACGAACCGAGGCGGGGTACGACCGCGTTTTCTATCGCAAGGCCCTGCCTGGTCGTTCCTGAACTGCATGCCATCACGCGCGCGGCGTGAGACAGCCATCCCATCGAGGCACACGGAGACGCTTCATGGCCTGAGAAGGCCACACAGGCAGGAGATTTGCTTTTTCGCTAACCTGACTGGACGTTGGGTCAGCCGACCTCCCGATCGAATCTCATGCCAAGGCTTCGAATGACCGACATCAGCCGATCCGCCGAAATCATCTTCACTTTCACTGCACTCGACGATGCGGTCGTGGGGGAGGCCGAAACGCTTTTCGGCGGCCCCGATGTTTCGTCCAGCAAGCGCATGACCGGCGGAATCCTGATCGATGTGTTCATCAAGCCGATCGCCGAGCTGATCGGAAAGGTCCTCGATTTCAAGGCCCAGCAAGGCAACCGGATAACGCATGCCAAGTTGACGATCGGCAAGGAGCAAATCAGCCTCGAAGGCTACGGGCCCGACGACGTGCAGCGCCTGCTCGATTCCAAAGGGTTGCAGCGGGCGCTTGCCAAACTCAAGGAAGGTTAGGTGACCGGGTCGGTCGACCTGCAGCGCGCGCTCGAGCGATTGAGGCGACTTCATCCTCGGGCCCGCATGTGGCGCCACGCCGAGGTTGAAGCGGGCCGTGTCGTCGGCGAAACCGGGGACCATTCGTTCATCTACGTCACCTGTACGAGCACGACATCACCGAGCACTACCGACCGCTCGGTGGCTACAACTTCATCGTTGCCAACGGCTTCCTGGCTTCTTACGCCTACAACCTTGCGCTCGTCTGGCTCCAGGGCCGCGATGACCGGGCCTTGCGACGGCAGCGGTTGCGTCACAACTTCAAGAAGTTCTACGCAGAAGCGGTGCTCCACGCGCGCGACGTCATGCTGGGACGCGCGCTGCTGCTGGAAACACTGGCCTGCGAACAGGGCTTGATGGCGCCGCTGTTCGATGCAGCAAAGCTCGATCCCGACCTGCACGAACGCGGGCAAGTGCTGGCATCGACCATGAGCGGCCTCGCCCAGCGCCACGAACTCGGCCACTACTTTCACCAGCGTTCACCAGCCGAATTCATCGAAGCGGTGTCGAAGGCGCTCGACGGCTGCCTGGCGACTACGCTGGGCAACCTTGGAACGCGCGGCGACGCCGATCAGATCGAGGAAGTCATGTGCGACGGCCTTGCTGCACACATGGGTGTCTTGGGCATCGACGAAGGTCCGCTGTCGGACGACGATCTCACGGCGAACCTGCGCCGTACCTTGTTCGGCCTGCAGGCGTTCTACCGCTTGATGGATCTGAGGGCGTCGGCGCAGGTCACGGCACGGGAGTCTCCGCAGGATGAGTCGATCGTCGAGCTCGGCTCCGAGATTCGGCCCAAGGATCAACCGGTCTACGCCGTGGGGCGTCAGCCCGACGTTCAGCTTCGCTCGACGGTGATCGCCGGGGCATTGAGCGACTTCGCCGAGGCACGCGGAATTTCACTGTACGGCGACGACGGTGAGTTTCCGCTGACGCGCGAAGCCTGGGAAGATTTCGACGACGCGTTCCGGCACTTCGGTGACGAGGCACCGGCCGACACGCCTTCGCACATGGGTTGCGACGCACGTGGCCGCGGCATCATGCGCATGGTCGCCGAGGCCCTGTCGGATCATCCCGGTGGCACCGAGCATCTGCTGTGGCGCTCGAAAACGTTCGGCCGCGGCGGCGTTCCAGTCGATCCCTGAACGTCCTCCACTTGGGCATTGCGCCGCAATCCACATTGAGTCCGAACGAACACACGTTCGAGATCTATTCGAGCGTGGTTTCCAGCAGCAGGACTTTTTTGTCCGTGCGAAGGCATGGCCGGCAGACGGTCCCGTCCAGGCGTTGCGGTGGTTGGGCGGGTACGGGTTTCAGAGCGCTTTTCCGAGCCGGATGCGAGGCGTCCCGACCGGACAAAAACATCCACTGGCCGGTGCCTTCGAGCACCGGCCGAATTCCTCCAAGTCATTGATAAGAAAGGATTTTTTGTCGCAACGCCCGATGGCACGGGTGTTGCAAACAGAGGCGCTGCGTGCATCACTGGCCTTCTGTTCGGATGCACCGTCTTTGTCGGAGAGTGCATGCCCGGTTTCAATGTCGTCGACGAGGTATCCCAGTCCCTGGTGGGCGTGCTTCGGGGCGAACTCGCCAACTTGAATGCGACGGTCGAAACACACGATCTGCAAAGCACGATCCAGAACGCCTTGAACCTCACGGTGTTCCTGTTCGAGGCCGGCGAGGATCCGAGTGCACGCAACCGGCCCCGCCTGCGGACGCAGGGCGCAAACGACATCCTCATCGCCAAGCCACCCATGGCGCTTTTGCTGCGCTATTTGCTCACGCCCTGGGGCGGTACCGAGGCCGCACGCCACCTCATTCTTGGCCGTGCCATGCAGGTGCTGTACGACCGCCCGATCCTCAGTGGCGCCCAGTTGGTGGGCAGCCTGGCCGCTGAAGCGCAGGCGCTGAAAGTCACACTGGCGCCGCTCTCGCTGGAAGAGCGCACGCGCGTCTGGCATGCGGTGCAGCGACCGTATCGCCTGTCGGTGTCGTACGAGGTGCGCGTGGTGAACATGGACAGCGAGATGTCCAACCGCGTCCGACCGGTGCGCCAGCGTACCGTCGACGCCGCCATCGCGGAAGGTTCGACATGAGAACCTGGCGCACGTTACTTCACGAGCGAACCGAGCTGTACAGCCCCATCGGGTTGTTGCCACGTGACGACCTGACCGCCCGCGCGCCTTTGTGCCCGCTGCGTGCCTTCCTCGATGCGCAACCAGGACGCCACCGCGCGTGACCACCGCCCGGATATCGGTTGGGTGCCAGCTGCCGTCGGCGTAGGGATCGACCGGGCGGGTCAGTTGCATGCACGTCAGGCATTTGACGCAGTTCTCGAGCTGCCGCACGTTGCCCGGCCAGTCGTAGGCGAGCAGCCGTTGCATCGCGCGGGCAGAGAACACCGGGCGCGGCAGCTCGTAGGCCTCGGAGTAGCTTTCGCAAAAGGCTTCCAGCAAGAGCTGGATGTCGTCGCGGCGCTCACGCAGGGGCGGCACCTCCACGGGAACCACGCGCAGGCGGTACAACAGGTCTTCGCGAAAACTCCCGTCCTTGGCTGCTGCCGCCAGGTTGGCATTGGTGGCGGCGATGAAGCGCACGTTGGCCTTGCGCAATCGCACCTCGCCGAGGCGGCGGTACTCCTTTTCCTGAACGAAGCGCAGCAGCTTCACCTGGCACGCCATGGGCAGCGAGTCGACCTCGTCGATGAACAAGGTGCCGTTCTCCGCTTCGGCGACCAGACCTTCGCTCGTCTGCCGCGCGCCGGTATAGGCGCCCCCGACGTGGCCGAACAGCTCGTTTTCGAAGAGCTCGCTCGGCATGCCACCACAATTCACGGCAACGAAGTTGTTTGCCGCGCGTGGACTGCACTGGTGTGCGTACCGCGCGTAGCGCTCCTTGCCCACGCCGGTTTCACCGGTGATGAGGATCTCGACGTCCGTTCTGGCGATCTTCGAGATCAGGTTCAACACGCGCTTGTGAGCCGCGCTTTGTCCGATCGGTACGCACTGAGACATTCAAGGGCTTTCGCGCGCGGCCGTGGTTCGAGACAACGAGCATTGCATCGACGCCGAACGTTGATCAAGGCTTGGGGCTTTGGCGTGCGCCGCCATGGCGACCAGGGAGGAGGGAAGTTTCCTGCGCATTTCTCGACCTTCCGTTTGCATGCATGTGCGGCTTGCGGCGACCGCGATTGCCGTGACCGCCTGAATCGTGTCCCTCACCCTGAAGCGCGATGCGCCCTCGGCGATGTAGGGGGCCGCGCCGCACTTTGCATCCTCTTGAGTGGGGATGTTGGTCTGAATTGCGCGCCCGCTCTCCACGGTTGTTCATTCAGGGCGTAACGTCGGGATTGCCTGTCCGCCATCGCGCGAGAAGGCTGGGCGCTCACGCTGGCGCCGCGTGACCCAAGCCATCTCGTCAACGCACAGGGAGACACCTCATGCGCACCCTTCAGCTGTTCACCGCTGCCTTGCTGCTGACCCTCTGGCTCCCGACCCAGGCCCAGACCGTGCCG
>Ga0268266_10005450_pt1 | contig 11859 bp, 12 predicted proteins | sample KBSS13metaG_FD_190356 | JGI IMG/M metagenome (GOLD analysis project Ga0268266, IMG submission 190356) | Switchgrass rhizosphere microbial communities from Kellogg Biological Station, Michigan, USA - KBS S1-3 metaG (SPAdes) (version 2) | ecosystem: Host-associated > Plants > Roots > Rhizosphere... | reverse complement strand
ATATATGCTCAAGTAATGGATTATTTCAAAGAAAAATATTATCTTTTATAGTAATTAATTATTCTTAATGGTATGTAAGAGAATATTTTTTTGCAGTATAGGTAATGTAAATTTATAAAAAAAGCACATGAATAATAAAACATTTTTTTTTAACGTAATGGTCGCTTTAATAGCTAATATTTGTAGTGGTATGCAAAGTCTTTGTGAGCATCCAGACAACAAAATAATTGGTCAATTGCCAGTTGGAGGAACATATCTTTGCAAGAATAAGATTCTTATGCTTGATCGAAGAGATGATATATTACCATGGATTGAAGATCTTAAAACAAAAGAAAAAGTAATTTTAGAAGAATTTGGTGTTCGTTTTGGTTATGGGATTCATTCTAGTCGAGAAAAAATAGTTTCTTTTAATCGGGCCGGTAAAATAATTTTCTATGATATTATAACGAACAAAAAGACTATTATAGAATCAGGGTTGAAGAATATTTCTTCGATTAGTTTTAGCGGAGCTGAGAATGTTGTAGTATTGATTCATAGGATTAAAGGTCGTTTTTTTCGTATATATAATTACAAAAAAAATCTATGGAGCCTGAAAGGAAAAAATAAAAATCTTGATGATGTTTTTACCTGTGCCAAAAGACCTATTATAGCTTATCATTATAATATGCGTAGCAAGCTATCAGTTTATGAGTATCAACAAAAGAATGAACAGTTTGAAATAAAGCAGTTGGTAGATAAAGATTGGTTAGACTATTCTGTTTCTTCTTGTATTACAGAAGAAGGTTTTATTTTAGCTAGAAAAAATAATTGTTATTTTGTAATTGATTTAGTGGCCCATGAATTAATTTTTAATTTAAACAAGGAGAGCGATAAAGAAATATTCAGTTGTCGATTATGTTATCCAATAGGCTCAATTTTAGTGATAATATCTCAGTTGAAAGACAGTAAAGATAAAACATTTATACGTTATTGGGATCTTTTAAATAAAAAAGCTATTGGTGAGATGATATTAAAAGGTTCTTTTGAGCCTTATATATATTTTTCTGCGAATGGAAAAAAGATAATAATTCCATATCGTAGTCGAAATACAATGGGCACGCCTAATTTTGATAGATTTCACGATGCAATTATGTGTTATGTTCCTTTGAATGTACGATATGAATTTTTAAAGGATAAATTGTTATTGTTATTAACATTTATTAAACATTATAACGACACAGAGAGGTCGGTGCCAAAAGACATTATTACTTTGTTAATATGGTGGTGTTATAAGAAAATTAGATGATCAAAATAAATATTTTTTTAGTATGCTGAATAAGGAGTATTATGTCCGTTAATTATAAGCACAATCATCTGATAGGTATGGTATGTATTATTATAGGTATTGTGGTAATTATTGTTTCTTTAGGTGATTTATTATTACGAATTGCAGCAGCGTTTGCTGCATTATCACTAATTAATTATGGTTTACGTTTAAAAGGCTTACCCCCATTACAATTATTGTTGCCCTTGCTTGCTAAGCGCAATGGTTGGTTTTAGTCACAAAAAGAGGTCTTATAGGATGAATAATGTTTTTATGTTGTATGGAGGCAGTTTTTTGCGTCTTTCTGTATTGATTTTAATGGGTATTCCATTAATACGATGGTGTAGTTTTGTATTGACTAAATTTTGTGCTCAGCGATTTTCTGCTCATATTGGCTTATTGATAGGAAATATTACTTTTTATGGCGGTCTCATTTTTGTTATGGTTACGGTTTTACATGAATTTGGCTTTAATGTGAGTGCATTATTAGGAGCGGCAGGGGTCTTTGGTATAGCAATTGGTTTTGCATCTCAAACAAGTTTTTCCAATATTATTAGTGGATTTTTTTTGTTACTTGAGCGTCCTTTTTCTGTGGGTGATATTATTAAAAGTAGTGATGTTGTCGGATATGTAGAAGCTATTGATTTGTTATCTGTTCGGGTGCGTACCATGGATAATAAAATGGTTCGATTGCCTAATGAAATGGTGTTAAAGCATACGCTTAATAATCTTACGTATTATCCTATCAAGAGAGTTGAGTGCTTAATTTCATTGCCCTATTCGTCCCAATTTGATGAGATACAACGATTAATACATGCAGTTATTGTTAGCAATTCTTTATTTTTAACAGAACCTGTTCCCGTGGTAATAATTAATAAAATAACGCAGCATGATCATGATACTGAAGTACGATTGTTTTTTACTGTACGGGTGTGGGTTAATACTGATAAATTTAGAATAGCTACAGGGGTTTTGATACAAGAGTTAAAGCATCAATTTGATAAAAAGAATCTTATAGTGACTATTGCGCCGGTAAATTAATAAAAGACTAATCGATTCGTACAGAGATGTATTGCAATTTATTGGCAGAGTATGATTAAATAAAGTCTATATTGGTATTTCTACATAACACAGGAGTAGAGCATGAAGGGACGCAAAAGCTTTGCATTGGAGTCTATTAGTTTTGGGTTTAGAGCGCTTATTGAGAACGTACGTCTTTTTTTCTTGGCAATGTTAACCAGTTCAGGTATTATTGCGGTAGTTATTGGTATTATAGCATTAGTTAATCTACGTTTTATTCAAAAATTTTTAACTCAAATATTTCAAGATTATCAAGAATGTGTTGGTTATAATTGTGTATCAGCTGTTTATGAATCAGGCCGTTCTTTGTTGGGTGTTTCCGCGCCTATACTTTCATTAATTGTTTCTATACTCGTATTTGCAATCATTTTTATTGGTCTTGATTTGGGATTTAAACGAATAGCATTAGATCTGCATGATCGGGATAACAGTTCTTTAAATGATTTGTTTTCTTGTTTTAATTTAGTTCCTAAAGCTTTGGGTGCCTGGATTTTATATTGCATCATCGTAGGGCTTGGATTAATTTGTTTTGTTATACCGGGGTTTATAGCGATGTTACGTTTTGCTTTTTTTCCTTATTTTATAGTTGATAAAAAAGCAGGACCAATCGATGCATTAAAGATGAGCTATGAAAAGACTGAAAATCAGGGTTGGGATGTTTTTGCGTTGTGGGTAGCTCTTAAAATGATCACATACATATCTTTTTTAAGCTGGATTGGCGGAATTGTAATGTGGCCATTATCAACACTAGCATATGCATTTTTTTATCGTAGGTTAGTTGCAGAAAAAGGACATAGATTAGATAATACTATTGAATAAAAAAATTTAAATTTTCACGAATTTGTATAAACAGTTATCGTCTTGATGACTGTTTATTTATTTTATATGCGACGTTTAAATTTTTTTTCAATTTCATGTAATGATAATAACCATCCTGTTGGTCGGCCATGCGGACAAGAAAATCGGTTTTCACTCTTTTCTAAATCTTTTAATAATTGATCCATTTGCTCCACGGTAAGAATATCTCCGGCTTTAACGGCTGCCTTACAGGCCATTTGAGCTTGCAGTTTATTATTAATTGTTTTTTGGAAAATGTCTGATTCTACTGATGATATTTCATTAATCCAGGTAAGCGCTTGTTTAATAAGATCATCGAGTGATTGATCTTTAAGATGCACTGGCAAAGATTGTATAATCAATTGATCAATGGAGCATTGTTCAATGATTATTCCATTTTTAATAAAAATATCCAGATAAGGTGTTATAGTTTCAATGTCTTCTGCTGATAGGGTAATAATGTGGGGGAATAATAGTTGAATTGTTGACACTTTATCAAAACGTTTTGAAAACAGTTCGTATAAAATTCTTTCATGAGCCGCGTGTTGATCGATTAAAAAAAGACCATCTTCTTGTTCTATCAGTAAGTATGTTGCATTATATTGCCCAATAAGACGATACGGTTGGGTTTCGGATACAATTATACTATTGTCTTGTGATAAGTCTTTATGCGGCACGTTCAATTGATGGGACCGTTTGTTTTGGGTGTTTGTATGGTTCGGCAAGCTCGCCACGAACGGGAAAAAATCTTGTTTATTTGCACCGTTCGCCTTGAGTTGGTCGAAGGGTGCGAATGGTAGAGACGAAGAAGGTTGTTGAGTGTTTGTTTCCGTAAGTAATGAATTATTGTCTATTTTGTTTGTATGCTTTGGCAAGCTCGCCACGAACGGGAAAGAGTCTTGTTTATTTTCACCGTTCGCCCTGAGCTTGTCGAAGGGAGTGAATGGTAGAGGATAAGTTTGTTGAGTAAAAGTTGCATCAAAATTAAATGGCTTTTCAGGAAACGGCGTATTAAAATTATCAGATGTTTCTTTGGTTGAAAAGTTTTGTGATTTTAAGGTTACGTTCATTTTAAGATGCAAAGATAAATTTTTTTCTAAAGCAGCTTTTACCGCTTCTTGTAATGCTTGTTCTACCCGTCTTGGATGAAGAAATTTTACTTCTTCTTTACGTGGATGAATGTTAATATCTACTTCATTTGTTGGGAGAGTTATATGTATTGCAGCAAGAGGATACTTTCCTGCAGGTAAAACATTTGCATAGCCTTTGATAAAAGCACTGCTTAAATGTTGATTTTTTACCCAACGTTTATTAACAAAAAAATAAATATTGCTTCTGTCGTATCGATGATGTTGATGATCAGAAATGATACCAGAAAGCGATAGCGTAGCATTAGTATATGTTTGCAGTTCAAGTAGATGATTATGTGTAGGATTTTCCCATAGTTGCAGCGCACGATTATTCATAGTGGTGGTGACGGGACAATTTAACACCTGTTTGTTTTCAGAAAATAATAAAAAATGAATATGGGGATAATCAAAACAAAAGGCATTAAAAAGTAATTGTATAGCACGCCATTCTGTTTGAGTAGCTTTTAAAAATTTTTTGCGAGCGGGAATATGATCAAAAAGACTATGAATGCTTATATCAGTACCTGTTGCGCAGGCTACAGAGTTTATTTCAGTAATGGTGCCAGAGTTAAGAGTAACTTTTGTACCTTCAATAGATTCTTGTTCTTTAGTGATTAAAGTGATTGTGCTTACCGATGCAATGCTTGCAAGAGCTTCGCCACGAAAACCAAAAGTTTGAATTGATTCTAAGTCTTCTACATGAGTTATTTTACTGGTTGCATGCCGATCAAAGCAACGTTGTGCATCAGTAAAATCCATACCGCTACCATTGTCAACAATGCGGATTAGTTTTTTACCTCCATCTTCAATATATACGCTAATGCGAGTAGCATGCGCATCAATTGAATTTTCTACTAATTCTTTGACAATATTGGCAGGACGTTCTACAACTTCTCCCGCTGCAATTTTTTGAGCTTCGTGAGGTGATAATTGTTTTATTTTTGCCATAATATTTCGTAAAAAATAAGGTGATATATGAATTTATATTCATTATACCACCTTATTTTTTTTAATTGAGGATTAACTATTATCTTTTTTTAGTGTTAAGTTAATATTTTTTATTTCTTCGAGTATCTTAGTGTTTTTATCGGAGTAAGGAGTTACTGCTCTGTCTGTAATTACGATGCCAATTATGCTAGCTAAAAATCCAGCCAGACAAAAAGACTGAAAATTTTTTGCTATCTCTGTGTCGCTAATGGATAGTCCCACAAGTGCCAAACCGGCAGCAATGCCTGCTGCTCCGAGACACATTCCTGGTTTTGATAAGCATTCCTTTTCGTGCTTGTTGTTTTGGTTTAATTCCTGTTGCAATGTTAAATAAAGTGCTGCTTGTGCAGGGTCAATGTCTTTTAGTTTATTGAACAATTCATTTTCTATTGCTGATTCAGGGGAAAAATTAGCTTTGAAATCAGCACTATTGCTTTCCCCAAAAGATGTATTAAAGCAAGCAATGGTAAAAAATAAAATGAGACTTTTTTTGTACATAAAAAATACCTTTAGGAAAATAATGTTGAATGTTTGTTTTTTTACTAACAATTATTGTATATAGATTGTCTTTTTTTGCAACAAGGAGAGTTTTGTTTTTTTTAATTATTTACTAAAGGGATGTTTTTATATTTTTTTTACGCAATAGATTGTGTTATGTAGTTTGCTATGCAGTAGTTTAGTGAATTTTTTTAGAATAATGCTACGCTAAAAAGAGTTTTTAGTAATAAAAAATATTTAATTTTTAATTATTCTATGATATGAAATTGAGAGTTTATGAAAAATGTAACAATTGTATTATTTGGTGCAACAGGAGATTTAAGTAAACGAAAAATAATTCCTGCGTTATATCGCTTTGTTGCACATAAAAAATTAGAAAATGTGATTGTTGTAGGAGTTGCTTTTGAGGAAGTAACATCTGATCAGATGATTGATGCAGCACGACCATTTGTGGATAATAGTAATGATGATACGTGGCATATATTACGGGATATGAGCTATTATAAAAAAATTAACTTTACTCACCAGGAAGATTTTGTTGCATTGCATGGGTTTATACAAGAGTGTGAACAGAAACATGGCATTGGCGAAAGCCGTCTTTTTTATGTGGCAACAGCTTCTCATTTTTTTTCTTCTATAACGGATAACAGTGCGCAAGTGGGATTATTGCAAAGACGTGAACAAACAGATAATTCATGGCATAGAATAGTTTATGAGAAACCATTTGGTTATGATTTACAATCTGCTCGTGCAATTAATGAGTGTATTGAGAAACATGTCAATGAATCGCAGGTTTATCGGATTGATCATTACTTGACGAAAGAGATAGTGAGCAACATAGCTATGATTCGTTTTACTAATTGTGTTTTTGAGCCATTATGGTCAAATAGATATATTGATCAAGTTCAAATTGTTTTAAGTGAAAGTGGTAGCATTGAAGGACGTGGCAGCTATTATGATGCTTATGGTGCTTTGCGGGATGTGGTTCAAAACCATATGTTAGAGCTATTGGCTTTGGTATGTATGGAAGCTCCTGAAAAATTAACGGGAGACTATATTCGTACCGAGCGTGCAAAAGTATTGGAACAAGTGACGTTTGTTGCAGGTGTTTTGGGGCAATATGAAGGATATCAGCAAGAAGCACATATTAAAGAGAATTCTCAAGCAGATACCTATGCATCATTAAAACTTGCTGTTAATAATCCTCGTTGGGTAGGCGTTCCTTTTTATTTAAAAACAGGTAAATGTTTAGATAAAAAAGAAACGGTGATTCATATTAAATTTAAACAAGTAGATTGTTTATTGATGCGTGGTTGTCCTACTGATTCTAATTGGTTAACAATACAAATAGCTCCAGAGGGATTATTTTATTTAACGCTGAATGTTAAGCGTCCTGATGCGAGTGATCAAGTTATGCCGGTAGGTATGGAATTTTCCCATAGTCGTGTTTTTGGATTACAAACTCCGGAGGCTTATGAAGTTTTGCTGGAAGAAGTTATGCGTGGAGAACAATCTATAGCAGTCAGATCTGATGAAATAGAATCCGCATGGAAACTTATTGACGTGATAGAAAATAAAAAATTGCCGGTGTATCAATATATAAAAGGATCTCAGGGTCCAGAACAAGCGCAAGAGTTAGCACAACAACAGGGGATGAGGTGGCGTGTATGAATATAGGAATAATTGGATTAGGAAAAATGGGCCAAGCTATTGCATCTCGCGCAGTAGGCGGAGGTTTTAAGGTAGTTGGTTTTGATGTTAATGTTGAGAGTTGTTTATCTGCTGCCAAAAATGGTGTACAGATTGTTAATAATATAAATGAATTGGCACTCCATGATATTAACATTTTTTGGTTAATGGTTCCTCAGGGTGAATTAGTTGATAAAGTTCTTGTACAGTTGCACCCAATATTAAAACCGGGAGATATTATTATTGATGGAGGAAATAGTAAATTTACAGATTCCTTGCGCCGTGCACAAGAACTTGCGTTGAGTGATATTTATTTTATAGATTGTGGAACATCAGGGGGTGTTCACGGTCAAAAAAATGGATTTTGTTTGATGGTAGGTGGTGAGAAAAAAGCATATGATCAGATTGAACCTTTATTGCGGGTTATTGCGATGAAAGAAGGATATGCTCACGTTGGTTCTTCAGGAACAGGCCATTATGTAAAAATGGTACATAATGGTATAGAGTATGCTTTATTGCAAGCATATGCTGAAGGTTTTCATGTATTAAAAGAAGGGGTCTTTAAAGACCAGCATTTAGATTTAAATGCTATTGCTACGTTATGGAATCATGGATCAGTTATTCGATCTTGGATTTTAGAATTAGTGGGTAATGTTATGAAAGAAGATCAAGATTTAAGATCTATTAAAGGTAGTGTTGCTTCAACTGGTATGGGTAAATGGACTGTGGAGCAAGCGCATGCATCGGATATTCCTGTGCCTCTGATAGAAAAAGCATTAGAAATTAGAGAATGGTCTGAAAAAACTGGTGGTAATTATGCAACTAAAGTTGTTGCTATGTTAAGGAATCAGTTTGGAGGTCATTTAGTAATAAAACAATAAAAAGGAAAAGCTGATGAAAGTAATTGATATTAGTTGGCCAATTAGTAAAGCAACTACCGGATATAAAGATCGTGCGGTGGTTGCTATTGATGAAATTAAGAATTTTAATCGTGATGGCGTGCGAGAGACTAGTTTACATATTAGTTCTCATTCAGGTACACATGTTGATGCCCCGTCTCATTTTTTAAAAGAGGGCAAAACTATTGATGAAATATCTCCCGAGCGCACCATTGGTGATTGCATTGTTCTTGATATGACCATATGTGCAGAGCGTATTACGCGTGATTGTCTTATGGTGCATGATGATAAAATTATGCAAGGTGGTATTGTATTATTGCGTACTGCTAATAGTGATCTTCCTTCAACTAACAAATTTCACCCACATTTTATTTATCTTGAAGTAAGTGGGGCTTTGTATTTGATAGAAAAAAAAATTAAAGCTGTGGGTATTGATTATTTGGGTATTGAACATAGTCAACCAGGTCATCCAACACATGAAAATTTGATGAATGCAGATATAACGATTATTGAAGGGTTGCGTTTGGGTCATGTAGAATCGGGAGAGTATTTTTTTGTATGTTTGCCGTTAAATGTTATTGGTGTTGAAGCGGCGCCAGCGCGTGCTGTTTTAATTCAAAAATAGGTATGTTTTTTTAAACTATGATAATAAAAAAGCTTTTAAAATATTTAAAAGCTTTTTTATTGTTGAATATTTATGATAATTCTTCTTTTCGCTTCATCAGTTCATACATGAGTATCATTTCTTTGCAATGTTCGTTGTTATCAAGAATTTTTACGTGTCCATCAAAACATTGAAAGCGTACTCCACCATAGGTAGTTCTAGAGTTTTTTGATGCAGCATCTATGTTTGCTTCTCTTTCCTCTATGGAACGTAATTTTTTTAGAATTAAATCATAGAGAGATTTTTTTTCTTTGTTAAGATGATTATCTATGATGTCTATATTATTAAATGAATGTGCTAATAAAATATGGGCTATTTCATGTTTATAAACAAATAATTGAACATTTTTATTATAAGAACATAAGTTTTCGTATATTGTTATATCCAAAGTAAAAGCGTTTGCTTCGGCTAGAAGTTTAGAACCTTTTTTTAAGGGTTTGTAATCTATGTTTATCTTGTATGGACTAATGTTTTCTTCTAGCATAGCTTCGAATAAATCAAGATACATTGATGAAGGGATTTGTAGATTATGACTATGAAAATAGGGTGTTTTTTGGAGTAATTGTTTAATGTAAGCTCTTTTGTTAGTTATTTTTTTTTCTATTTTTTCATAAGACTCTTGTGTAATATCTGAAAGTTCTATTATAAGTTCTTTACGGATTTGATCTTTGATTGTTGCTATTTCATTTTCTACTTCTTCAATAGAAGAAAAATTATTAATTTTTGTGATAGCTTCTTGAAAAGCTGAAGATTCTTTATATCGATTTTTAATATTTTCTACGGATTGTAAAATTTCTGCTTGATTATATTCTTTATAATTTACCTCATTAGCTTTGCTTTTTATTATGCAGTTAAATAAGCAAGCCAATAGCATGAGAATAATAGTTAACGACTTCAAGAAAATTGATTTTGGTTGATCCATGTGAATTTTATCCATTATAATAATATTTTTATTTATATTACTATTTTTTAATAAAATATCAAGTAGAAATATTATATAAAAGATATTAAATCGGTTCTTTAAAGCTAACCCCAGCTTTGTTTTGCTTGTAATAATTCAATAATTCTTTTACCAAAGTCCTGAGCAACCGAAGGGTCTGTAGCGGTAATAGTATTAGATTCAACAACGACTTTTTCTTCTGGTAAGTAAATGACTCCATGTTCTGTGTATAAGTCATTAAGAAGGCCATCTTCATTCCATCCTGTTGCATATTTATCTTTTAACACTCCTGCTTTAGCAAGGATTCTTGTTGAAATACAAATTGCGCCGATGGGTTTATGTTGATAAAAAGCTTCTTGTAGGATTTTATAACTAGTATTATTATCAAGGTGTTCTAATGCGCCTGGGCCACCAATAAAGAAAATTCCCGCATAATTACCAATCATGACATTGTCTAAGGTGATATCTATATGAGCTGTTGATCCATTTTCCGCTGTTGCTGTTCCCGATTTATTGCTCGCAGTGACAATAGAAAATCCTGCATTTTGAATTGTTATTTTGGTTTCATCATATTCTCTATGCTGAAATCCTTCAGATGCGATAACAAGTAGTACTGTGGTGTCTTCCATGTTTATTCCTTTATGAAAGAGATATTGTTTGGTTATTTAAAGTACCATACATACAGAGAGATTGATATGTAGCATCATAATAGTGTACCTTTTTTTCGGTAGTTGGTTCAATAAAAAGAGTATAAGATTCATTGTTATATAATTTTTTCTTATAAGAAATGGCAATTAAGGTACCTTTTTGATCGGAGATTATTTTTTTTAATTGTTTATATGAATGCCAGGCAAAAAGGGGAATTTTACCTTGCCATGCAGGAAAATAGATGTTTTTAATAGTTACTTTGCTCGCGAGAAATTGAAGTGCATCGAGAATTCGTTTGTTGAGTTTAAAAATAACAAGATGGTCAATATGGAGATATCCTGATGTTTGTATGATGTTTGGAATGAGTGTATACGCAATAAAAGATTCATAAGAAGGGCGAGATGCAAGAGCGCCTGGGTCTATCATAACAAGAGATGCATCATGTTGGATAAGTGTAATGGCTCCTTTATTGCAAGGAATGGTGACAATGTTATTGGAATGTTGTGGATAGGGGAAAAATTTAAGTGTAATGCAGGTAAAGATCAGCAGTGAGGTTAAAAAAAATATACGGTAGGGTATGGAGGTAATTTTTTTACTATGCACAATTGCTAATGCAAGTAATGGTAAAAGACAAAGAATAAAAAGAGGGGGTTTGGTAAATCCAATAAGCCATGCTCGTTGTTCTAAATTAAGACATGCGATCCAAAAGTTGGTAACGTGCTCAAGGCCCCATATTAAGAGATTGTTGGGTATATACAAAAGCTCTAGAAAAAAAATGAGAGATGAAATAAGCAAAAAACAGCTTAAAAAGGGACCAAAGAGCAGGGTGCTTACGGGTGTTAACAATGAAATAGGAAGGCCCCAGCCAATTAAAAAAGGGAGAGATATAAAAGATATAAAAAATTGCAATTGTATACTTTTAAGCAATGACGTGCGCCATTGAGCATATTTTTTTGCATAATTTGATTGGTTACATAACATACATTATCTTATAGCGCAAAATTAACTTTTAAAAAGCTTTTGGGGAATAATTTTTTTGTAAAAATAGCCTTCAAACGATTAAATTAAAACCTCTGGTAAAGCATTTCCATTTGACATTTATTTTTGTTTATTTAGAATGAATAATATAAAGATAACAGATTATTCATCGTAAATAAAAGGTTTTTTATGAAAAATGTACAAAT
>Ga0268266_10005449_pt1 | contig 11859 bp, 9 predicted proteins | sample KBSS13metaG_FD_190356 | JGI IMG/M metagenome (GOLD analysis project Ga0268266, IMG submission 190356) | Switchgrass rhizosphere microbial communities from Kellogg Biological Station, Michigan, USA - KBS S1-3 metaG (SPAdes) (version 2) | ecosystem: Host-associated > Plants > Roots > Rhizosphere >... | reverse complement strand
GGTCGCAGCCTCCCTCGGCCTTGTCCTGCATGCGGTCGCCGGTTTCAACGGCACCGAATCCGCGCTCGTGGCGCTCACCGCGCTGACCTTCCTGGTGCTCTACAACGCCGTGTCGATGCGGCTGCGCGATCGCTCCGATGTCGGCGGCCAGATCGCCGACCTTTCCCGCGGCACTGCCGACCTCGCCCGCCAGGTCGCCGAATTCGGCCGCCGCCTCGCCGCCGTCGAAGGCCGCGTGGTGTCGGCGAACTCGACAAGTTCCGACCGCATCCAGGCCGTCCTCGGCGAGATCAACGAACTGGGCGTGCTGGTGAAGCAGCTGGCCGTCTCGGTGGCGAGCCATGAGGATCTGCTGGCTTCGGGCGCGGCGGCAGTTCCCGCGCCGTCGGACAGGCTGGCTTCCGAACCGCAGGGCGAACCGGCGATCGCCGCGGAGCCGGTGGCGCCGGCCCTCGCAAGGTCCGCACCGGTTGCTGCCAAGCCAGCGCCGGCAGAAGCCGCCTCACCTTCGCGCAACCAGCCGCAACTGCTTGCCGCGGTAAAGAACGCCGTCGAGGAAAGCCGGCTCGATATCTACCTGCAGCCGATGGTGACGCTGCCGCAGCGCAAGGTGCGCTTCTACGAGGCGGTGACGCGACTGCGCGACGACAAGGATCAGGTACTCGCCGCTGACGATTTCATCCCCACCGCCGAAGCCGGCGGACTGATCGGCAAGATCGATCACATGGTGATGCTGCGCTGTATCCAGGTGCTGCGCCGCCTGATGGTGCGCAACAAGGACGTCGGCGTGTTCTGCAACGTTTCCGCGGCAACGCTCGCCAATCCCGTCAGTTTCGCGCAATGCCTCGACTTCCTCGAGGCCAACCGGGCGCTGGCGCCTTCCTTTGTGCTTGAATTCAAGCAGGCGACGTTCCGCCGCCTCGGCCCCACCGAAACCGAAAATCTCGCCGCGCTGTCGCAGCGCGGTTATCGCTTCTCGATCGATCATGTCACCGATCTGCGAATCGAGCCGCGCGACCTTGCCGACCGCGGCGTCCGTTTCATCAAGGTACCGGCGGCGCTGTTGCTGGATCCCAAGCAGAGCTCTAACTCCGACATCCACCCTTCCGACCTTTCCGACCTGCTCGGCCGCTTCGGCATCGACCTGATCGCGGAAAGGATCGAGGGCGAGCGTGCGGTTGTCGACCTGCTCGACTACGACGTACGGTTTGGTCAGGGCTTCCTGTTCGCGCCGCCGCGGCCGTTGCGGCCCGAAGGGGCATCTGCTACCGGCGGGGTCACGGCAAACAAGGAATCCGGCACCCCCAATGGCTCCAGCAACCCCGTTCCCGTCGCCGGCCCGGCCGCCGACGCCCCGATGCGGGCGTCCGGCAATGCCGCACTGGCGCGCCGTGCCGCGGGACCAGGTTAACAGGCTTCCGCTATCATGACCTCATTGCGGTTCGTCGAGCGGCTGCGCGACCTCGTGGACGGCGTGGAGGTCATCCTCTCCGACATCTGGGGCGTGGTGCATAACGGGCTCGAATCGTTTCCCGAAGCCTGCGAGGCGCTGCACACCTATCGCCAGCGCGGCGGCACCGTCATCCTGATCACCAACGCGCCGCGGCCGGCCGATTCCGTACAGCGTCAGTTGCGCAAGCTCGGCGTCGCCGATGAAACCTACGACGCGATCGTCTCTTCCGGCGACCTGACCCGGCATTTCGTCGCCGACCATCCCGGAAAGAAAATGTTCTGGCTCGGTCCGGATCGCGACTCCTCGATCTATCGCGGTCTGGATGCGACAACGGCGCCGCTGGAACAGGCCGACTACATCGTCTGCACCGGCCTGTTCGACGATGAGACCGAATCCGCGGAAGATTATCGCGCCATGATGATGCAGGCGCGCGAGCACAAGCTCACGCTGGTCTGCGCCAACCCCGACATCGTCGTCGAACGCGGCGACCGGTTGATCTATTGCGCAGGCGCGGTCGCCGAGCTCTATCGCGAACTTGGCGGCGAGGTGATCTTCTACGGCAAGCCGCACCGGCCGATCTATGAACGCGCGATGGCGCTCGCCGCCGAACGTCGCGGCCGGACGACCTCGCTCGACCGTGTGCTGGCGATCGGAGATTCGGTGCGGACCGATCTCACCGGTGCGCTCGGTTTCGGAATCGATTGCCTCTTCCTCACACGCGGCATCCATTCGGAAGAGTTCGAGGGTATCGACCAGCTCGATCCGGCCTCGGTGAAAGAGCTGTTCGGCCACCCGCCCCGCGCGCTAATGCGGGAGCTGCGGTGGTAGCCCAAACGAGAAATGCCCGGGCTTGACCCGGGCATTTTCAAATTCACGAACGGCTGGAAAATTACGCCGTCGCCATGTCCGGGAAGACCGCTTCGATCTTGGTCTTCAGCGTCGCCGCGTTGAACGGCTTGACGATGTAATTGTTCACGCCGGCCTTCTTGGCGGCGATCACGTTCTCGGTCTTGGATTCGGCCGTGATCATGATGAAGGGCGTGGTGGCCAGGTTGGGGTCGGCACGGACTTCCTTGAGCAAGTCGTAGCCGGTCATCGGCTCCATGTTCCAGTCGGAAATCACGAGCCCGTATTTCTTGCCGCGCATCTTGTCGAGCGCCATCGAGCCGTCGCTGGCATCGTCGATATTGTCGAAGCCGAGCTGCTTCAAAAGATTTCGGATGATGCGGATCATGGTGCTGTAGTCATCGACCACCAGAACCGGCATGGACAAATCAACCGCCATCTCTTCCCCCACTCAACGCTTACGCCACAAAAAATCGACAGGCCTGCGCGACCCGCATTCCTCCCCCCACGTCTAGCATCGGCCGTTAAACAGCGCGTTAATCGGGAACAGGTGGATTGTAACCGTTCCAGGCCGAACCGCCCCGGCTTGACTTCGAGGGGGGCACCGCGCCACGGTCCGGTCGCGCTCCCCGACCTAGATTCCCAGAGAATCCTGCAGATTTCTGAAATGACACCTGGTTTTAACGTTATCCGAGACAACACCCCAGCCACCGCGATCCCCCGCGGCGCCGTGGTCGCCATGGGCAATTTCGACGGCGTCCATCTGGGGCACCGCGCCGTGATCGAGGCGGCCTTGCGGATGGGTCGCGCCCACGGCAAGCCGGCCTTCGCGGTCACCTTCGAGCCGCATCCGCGCAGCTTCTTCAGCCCGAACAGCCCGCAATTCCGTCTTTCCGACGAGACCAACAAGCTGCGGCTACTGGCCGGGACCGGACTGAACGGCGCGGTCGTAATGACTTTCGACAAGAGCCGAGCCGGAACCTCTGCGCAAGATTTCATTCACCATGACCTCATCCAGCGCCTCGGCATCAGCGGCATTGCGGTCGGCTACGACTTTCATTTCGGCAAGGGCCGTGCCGGATCACCGAGCCTGCTGGTCAGCGAGGCGCCGCGGCTCGGCATCGAGGTCGACGTCCAGGCCCACGTCGACATCGAGGAGCGGCCGGTCTCTTCCAGCGCGATCCGCATGGCGCTGGCGGAGGGGCAGATCGCCGAAGCGACTGCCATGCTGGGCGGACCATGGTTCGTGAGCGGCGAGGTGATCCACGGCGAGAAGCGCGGCCGCGATCTCGGCTACCCCACCGCCAATATCCGCCTCGACAAGAATTGCAGCCTCAAGCACGGCATCTATGCAGTGCGGGTCGGCCGCGGAGCCGAGCGGTTCGACGCGGTCGCCAGCTTCGGCCGCCGCCCGACCTTCGACAACGGTGCGCCGCTGCTTGAAGTGTTCCTGTTCGACTTCAAGGGCGATCTCTACAGCACCGTGCTCGACGTCGCCTTTATCAGTTTCATTCGTGACGAGCTGAAATTCGACAACATCGAAGCGTTGGTACGCCAGATGGATGACGACAGCGCCAGGGCGCGCGCGGCGCTGGCCGCGGCGCCGGACGCCTTTCCCAGGCTCGGAGCGATTGGTTGAAGACAGAAAAACAGAAAATGCTGGCGGGCGAACTCTATCGCCCTGACGAGGAACTCGGCGCAGAGCAGGCCGCCGCCAAGGCGTGGATGGTGCGTTACAACGCGGCGCTGGCCGCGCCGGTTTCCGAACGGCACGCCCTGCTCTGTGAACGGCTCGGCCACGTCGGCAAGGGCGCCGTCATCCGCCCGCCCTTCCACTGCGACTATGGCTACAACATCAGTCTTGGCGACGGCGTGTTTCTCAACTTCAACTGCGTCATTCTCGATGTGGTCGAAGTCGTGATCGGCGACGGCACCCAGATCGGACCTGCTGTGCAAATCTACGCCGCTGATCATCCGCGCGATGCCGAAACGCGGAAGACCGGCCTCGAATTCGGCCGACCGGTTCGGATTGGCAGCGACGTCTGGATCGGCGGCGGCGCCATCATCCTGCCCGGCGTCACCATCGGCGACGGTGCGGTGATCGGCGCCGGCAGCGTGGTCACGCGCAATGTCGGTCCCGGAGTCATCGCTGCCGGCAACCCTGCCCGGCCGCGACGCACCGGCTAAACCGCATTCTCATTGAGCAGGCTTTCAGCACAGTCGACAATCGTCGTCGTTGCCGGACGTGGCGCAAAACCGAGCATGCGGCGCGCCTTTGCTGCCGTGAGATCGTTCCTGCGGCCGAGACTCGATACGAACGACCGCAGCACCGGAACGAACAACGACAGCAGCCGGAACACGAAGTTCGGCATTCGGCGGGTCGGCACCTTGCCTGCCCGGCTGCCGAGCTTCAGTCGCAGCGTCGTCGCGATGTCCTCCATCCATCTGAAATCACCGGCCGCGATGAAGCGGTTTGCTGCGGCCTCAGGCGCCGTCATGGCCCGGACGTGCAGTTCGGCAAGGTCGCGCACGTCCACAATCCAGAATCCGAGGCGCGGAATGGCAGCCGGGCGGCCTTCAAGCAGACCCTGAAAGATCTGGACCGAACCGAGGTTCGCCTTCGTCAGCACCGGTCCAAACACCGCGCCTGGAAGGATGGTCGTGAAGCCGGTCCGATCGGCATGCCCGGCCATGAAATCCCACGCCGCGCGTTCCGCCAGTATCTTGGATCGCCGATAGGCATCGAACTGCCGGTCGGCCGGATCCGCCCACACGGTTTCGTCACTGATGCGATCCGCACTGTGCGGCGGCCGGGCGGCAGCCGCGGCCGACGTCATCACCACGCGCCTGACGCCCGCGTTCACCGCGGCGCGCAGCACCCGCAACGTCCCGTCACGTGCCGGAACGATCAGGGCATCGGGACCAGATGTGTCGCCGCTAAGCGGAGATGCAACATGAAGTACGTAGTCGCAACCTGCCATCGCATCGTCCCAACCATCGTCTCTGGTCAGATCAGCGGTGAAGAAAGTCAGCCGGTCGGTAGCTTGGGCCATGGATGCGACCGCCGTCCGCACCGCCGATTCCTGGGCGAGATTTCGCACGGTGGTGCGCACTTGATAGCCACGCTGCAGCAGCGCAACGATACACCAGCCGGCAACGAATCCGGTACCGCCGGTCACCAGCACGACTTCCATACGACTGGATAAGGTCATGCCGTCGGCCCATCGAGATTTGGCGCGCGGCGAGAGATCCCGAGCGGCTGCCGCTGGGTGATCCGATAGACGCTGGCCGGAGGAATGTTGCGGACGGTTCCTCCAATGCGGACAGCCTTGAGCCCGAGCCGGTCGAGGATGGGGCGCGGCACCGGGCAACGCGGTCCATAGGTGAACTGGTAGAAGCTTGCCGTGGGCCGCATGTGACTGAAGGCGCCGGAAAGAATCGACATGACCTTGCGCGGCGACATCGACAGCAGCGGCAGGCCGCTGACCACGGCGCCCACCTTCACTCCGGGAAACAGATCGTAATTGCCGAGCTGCGAGGCGTCCATCCACAGCACCCTCGCCTGCGGGAAGCGATGCTGCAGCACCCGCATGAAGTCCGATCCATATTCGACCAGCGTCAGATCGCATTCGCGGACGCCGCGCGCGACGAGCGCTCTGGTGAACACGCCGGTGCCCGCGCCCAGTTCAAGAACCGGTCCACCAGAGGGAACGATGTGTTTTGTCATCAGGCGGGCGAGCGAATCACCCGAGGGTGCGACCGCGGCGACCCGGCGCGGATCCGATATCCACGACCGGAAGAACTGGACGAAGTCGGAATATGCGCAAACAGCCGTCACCACCTGGACCTCCGTTGATTGCGGTCGGGTAACCGACCCCGCCGACAATTGCCGAATTATGTCTACAGATGTATACTTCAGCTAGAATCGAATGTCTACACCTGTAGATTAATGGAACCCGAATGCCCGACACCCCAACGCGACGGCGCAATGCGGCTGCAACCCGCGAAGCGATCCTCACCTCGGCACGGCGGGCCTTTGCGCAGGCCGGATATGACGGTGCGGGGGTGCGGGAGATCGCAACAGGCGCCGGTGTCACGGCGATGCTGGTCAATCGCTATTTCGGATCAAAGGAGCAGCTGTTCGCCGAAGTTCTCGCCGCCACAGCGGCCGCGCCAACGATCCTGACCCGGGAAAATCTCAAATCCTCCAACCTTCCAGAAACCATCGCCGCCACGCTGGTCGACATCACAGAGGCGGCGAACACCCCGCTGGAAGGCTTCCTGATCATGCTTCACTCCGCTTCCAGCAAACGCGCCGCCGAGATCGGACGTGAGCAGATCGAAAAAGGCCATCAGAAGACGCTGACGGATGCACTCGCGGGTGACCTCGCACCCCAACGTGCCGCACTGGTGCTCTCATTGGTCGCGGGTTTCCAGGTCATGCGGCAGATGATCGGCCTCTCGGCGCTCGCCGAGGCCGAGCGATCCGATCTGATCAAGGTCCTCGCCCCGCTGTTCAAGCAACTCATCGAGGGCACAGACAAGCAATGACACCTAGATCAGGGGGACCTGACCCCGCCGGGGCTTTGCGCTTCTGCCCTCTGGCTGCTATGGAAAGCCCCCATGTTTTCGCGGCGCACCATCAGCATTAGCGGCCCGGCTTCCGCCTGAGCGTTCAGCTCGGCGCAAGACCGGGATTTTCGTGTCCACCCGCTATTCCGCGCGCGTCTCGCGCCGTCACGAGCCAAATCAGAGCGTTCATGTCCCAAAATCCGCAAAAGTCCGACGCCACCGACTATTCCAAGACCTTGTTCCTGCCGCAGACGGAATTCCCGATGCGCGCCGGCCTGCCGCAGCGCGAGCCGGAGATCCTGAAATACTGGAACGAAATCGACCTCTACGAAAAGCTGCGAAAGGACGCCGCGGGCCGCGCCAAATTCGTGCTGCATGACGGCCCTCCCTACGCCAACGGCAACATCCATATCGGCCACGCCCTGAACAAGATCCTCAAGGACGTCGTCACCAAGAGCCAGCAGATGCTGGGCTTCGATTCCAACTATGTGCCGGGCTGGGACTGTCACGGCCTGCCGATCGAATGGAAGATCGAGGAAGAGAACTACCGCTCCAAGGGCAAGCCGAAGCCGGACTTCCGCGACTCCACCGCAATGGTCGCATTCCGCAAGGAGTGCCGCGCCTATGCAACGCACTGGCTCAACGTGCAGCGCGAGGAATTCAAGCGGCTCGGCATCATCGGCGACTGGGATCACCCCTACGCCACCATGAGCTATCCGGCCGAAGCGCAGATCGCGCGCGAACTGATGAAGTTCGCCGCCAACGGCACGCTCTATCGCGGCTCCAAGCCCGTGATGTGGAGCGTGGTCGAGAAGACCGCGCTGGCCGAAGCCGAGGTCGAATACGAGGATTACACCTCCGACATGGTGTGGGTGAAATTCCCGGTCACCTCGCCGGCGCATGGCGTGCTGTCCGAGGCGTCCGTCGTGATCTGGACCACGACGCCGTGGACGCTGCCCGGCAACCGCGCAATCTCGTTCTCGCCGAAGATCGCCTACGGTATCTACAAGGTCACCGACGCGCCATCAGACAACTGGGCGAAGACCGGCGATCTGCTGATCCTCGCCGATGCGCTCGCTGAAGAAGTATTCAAGCAGGCGCGCGTCACCGCCTATGAGAAGGTGCGCGACCTGCCGGGCGACACGCTCGACGCAGTGGAGTGCGCGCATCCGTTGAAGGGTTTTGGCGGCGGATACGAATTCACGGTGCCGCTGCTCCCCGGCGATCACGTCACCGACGATACCGGCACCGGCTTCGTGCATACCGCACCCGGTCACGGCCGCGAGGACTTCGACGTCTGGACGGCGAACACGCGCGACCTCGAGGCACGCGGCATCAACACCGCGATCCCCTACACCGTCGACGAGAACGGCGCCTACACCGACCACGCGCCGGGCTTTGTCGGGAAACGCGTAATCAACGACAAGGGCGAGAAGGGCGACGCCAACGAGGCCGTCATCAAGGCGCTGGTCGAGGCCGGCAAGCTGCTGGCGCGCGGCCGGCTCAAGCATCAGTACCCGCACTCCTGGCGCTCGAAGAAGCCGGTGATCTTCCGCAACACGCCGCAATGGTTCATCGCGATGGACAAGGACATCGCCGTTGACGGCCAGACGAAACCCGGCGACACGCTGCGCGCCCGCGCGCTGCATGCGATCTCGGTGACGCAATGGGTGCCGCCCGCGGGCCAGAACCGCATCAACGGCATGATCGCCGGACGCCCGGACTGGGTGATCTCGCGCCAGCGCGCCTGGGGCGTGCCGATCGCCGTGTTCGTGCGCGAGAAGGGCGACGGCTCCGCCGAGATCCTGCAGGACGAAATCGTCAATCAACGCATCGTCGAAGCCTTCATGGAGGAAGGCGCCGACGCCTGGTACATGGACGGCGCGCGCGAGCGCTTTCTCGGGGATCGCGCCGGCGAAGGCTGGAAGAAAGTCGACGATATCTGCGACGTCTGGTTCGATTCCGGCTCGACGCACGCCTTTGTGCTGGAGGACCGCCAGAACTTCCCCAATCTCGGCAACATCGTCCGCAAGATCGATGGCGGCGACGATACCGTGATGTATCTCGAAGGAAGCGACCAACATCGCGGCTGGTTTCATTCCTCGCTGCTGGAAAGCGCTGGCACCCGCGGCCGTGCGCCGTACGACGTGGTGCTGACCCACGGCTTCACGCTGGACGAGAACGGCCGCAAGATGTCGAAGTCGCTCGGCAACACCGTCGAGCCACAGAAGGTGATGAAGGATTCGGGTGCGGACATTCTCCGCCTTTGGGTCTGCGCCACCGACTATGCCGACGACCAGCGCATCGGGCCGGAGATCCTCAAGAACACCATCGAGACCTACCGCAAGCTGCGCAACTCGATCCGCTGGATGCTCGGCACGCTGCACCATTTCAATCCCGCCGATGCGGTCGCCCATGGCGACATGCCCGAGCTGGAACGCCTGATGCTGCATGAGCTCGCCAAACGCGCCACCATCGTGCGGCAGGCCTATACCGAGTTCGACTACAAGACCGTGGTCGCAACGCTTGCGGCGTTCATGAACACCGAACTGTCGGCGTTCTATTTCGACATCCGCAAGGATGCGCTCTATTGCGATCCGCCGTCCTCGGTGACGCGCAAGGCGGCGCTGACCGCGATCGACATCATCTGCGATGCGATCCTGCGCTGGCTGGCGCCAGTGCTCAGCTTCACCTGCGAAGAGGCGTGGCGGATGTACGAGCCCGACGCCGCACCGTCGGTGCACCTGACGCTGTTCCCGGAAGGCTTTGACCAGTTCCGTGACGATGCGCTCGCGGCGAAATGGGAAACCATCCGCGATGTCCGCCGCGTTGTCACCGGCGCACTCGAACTCGAACGCGCCGCCAAGAACATCGGCTCGTCGCTGGAGGCTTCGCCGCTGGTCTATGTGTCGGACAAGAATATCTTCAATACGCTGTTCGATGTCGATCTGGCGGAAGTCTGCATCACCTCGAATGCAATGGCGACCAACGACGACGCGCCGGCCGGCGCATTCACCCTCCCCGACGTTGCCGGCGTCGCCGTCGTGGTGGAGAAGGCCGTTGGCACCAAATGCGCGCGGTCCTGGAAGATCCTGCCCACGGTTGGCGAAGACCCCGAATATCCCGACGTGTCCCCGCGCGATGCGCAGGCGCTGCGGGAATGGAAGGCGCTTGCCGGAGGTGACAAACCTGTCGATGCCGCCGAAGCGCCCGCCAGGCCTGTAACGTTGATCGAGGCGCAACGTGTAGAAGGCGCGCCGGCATTAAAGGAAGCGCCTGAGCAGGCGGGTCCAGAAAACGTACCGGCTGCCAAGCCCGACAAGGTAGAAGGCGCCCCGGCGGAGGAAGCCAGGAAACCAGTCAAATCCAGGAAGGTCGCAGCCGCCAGAAAGGCTGTCGAACCCGAGAAGGCGATTGAAGCCGAAGCCAGCAAGCCTCCTGCGCCAAAGCCCAAAGCCAAAGCGAAGAAAGCCACGACCAAGAAGGCAAAAGGCAAGAAGGCCGTTGCCAAGAAAGCAAAGGCCAAGAAGGCTGCCAAATCCAAAAAAGCCGCTGCGGCAGCGAAGGGGTCCAGGAAGGCAGCTGTGAAGAAGGCCGTCGCGAAGAAGGCGGCCACAAAGACAGCAGCCAAGAAGGCAAAGAAGAAAAAGGTCGCGAAGAAGCAGGCAAGAAAGCCGTCGGCGACCAAGTCGAAAAAGAAGAAAAAGAAGGCCAGGTAAGTGTCTGGCCTCGAACACTCGCGCACCCCTCACCTGCGCGCCGGCGTGATTGCCGCGCTCGCTACGCTGGTGATCGACCAGGCTTCGAAACTCTGGCTGCTCTATGTGTTCGACCTCGCCAATCGCGGCGCAGTCAGGGTCACGCCGTTCTTCGATCTGGTGCTGGCCTGGAATGTCGGCATCAGCTTTGGCTGGTTCCAGAGCGAGAACCAACTCGCTCAGGTTGCCTTGATGGCGATCAAGGCGATTGCGGTGATCGTTCTTGGGATCTGGATGGCCCGCTCCAGCACGCTGCTCGCGACGCTGGCGCTTGGCCTGATCATCGGCGGCGCAATCGGCAACGGCATCGACCGCTTCCTGCATGGCGCAGTGGTCGATTTTGCCCTGTTCCACCTCGAGATCGGGGGAAAAACCTTCAATTGGTATGTGTTTAACCTTGCGGATGTGGCCATTGTTGCCGGGGTAGCGGGCCTATTGTATGACTCGTTCCTGGGGGTACCCGCCGCAAAAGCGCCCTGATCCCGGCCGATACGAACGCTAGCGGTCATGGAGCCACGACGCGCCTCGAGCCGGCCCCCGCGTGTTGCAAAAATTGTGAATGGGAACAGCGCGATGCGCGAGACCGAAGCCCGCTTCTGGATGCTGCAGACCAGCTCGTTGAGCCGCCTCCTGCGGTTCGCTGCGATTGCCCTTGGCATCGGCCTCGTGATGGCCGCCGGCCCCGTGCGCGCGGCCGATGACGAGGACGAAGACGACAAGACCTTCGAGGAAAAGATCATCGAAGGCATCATGCGCGGCATCGGCGGCACCAACATGGAAAACCGCGGCATCGAATACCGCGAGCGCTCGCCCCTGGTGGTCCCTCCCAAGCTCGACCTGCCGCCGCCTGCCGGAACCACGGCTGAAGTGAAGGCGCCGAACTGGCCCAAGGATCCCGACGAGCAGCGCCGCAAGGCGGCCGTTGCCGCACGAAAGAAAGAGAACAAGGACCCGCGCGAAGCGGCCCGCATCCTGACGCCGGCCGAACTCGCGGTGGGCAAGACCGCGGCGCCCTCGCGCCAGGACAGCGATCCGGTGCAGCCCGGCACCTCGGCCAACAATCCAATCCTGAGCCCGTCGCAACTCGGCTACAGCGGCGGCTTCAGCGGCCTGTTCGGCGGCAGCAAGACCGAAACGGCCCCCTTCAAGGGCGAGCCGACGCGGGATTCGCTGACGCAGCCGCCGCCCGGCTACCAGACGCCGTCGTCGAACTTTGCCTACGGCACCGGG
>Ga0268266_10005448_pt1 | contig 11859 bp, 13 predicted proteins | sample KBSS13metaG_FD_190356 | JGI IMG/M metagenome (GOLD analysis project Ga0268266, IMG submission 190356) | Switchgrass rhizosphere microbial communities from Kellogg Biological Station, Michigan, USA - KBS S1-3 metaG (SPAdes) (version 2) | ecosystem: Host-associated > Plants > Roots > Rhizosphere... | reverse complement strand
GCTTCTGGAGAGCTCGGGAAGGGGACTGTTGGCGGCCCCAGTCCGTCTACGCTTTCGCTTCGCTCAAGCTACGCCGGACACGCTCCGCCCTGACGGTCTATCGCGTGGCTGCGCCACGCGTAGCCCGTCAGGGCGAAGCGTGGAGGCCCGGCCTGGATTTGAACCAGGATAAAGAGCATTGCACTGCTCCCGCGTCGACGCTTCCGCCACCGGGCCGTGGCGATCATCGCCGATCACGGCGCGGTGAACCACACCTACCGCGGCTTAGGGTTAACAACTCGGACAGGGATTAACTGAGCTGGAGGGCGTGCCGGGCCACGAAGGTCATCCGCCAGGGATTGTGCCCGATATTCTGTTGCGCGCGTGAGGCGGAGAAGCCGGCCCGGGCGAGCTTCTCGATCATTTCATTTTCGCCATAGCGCTGCAGCCCGACGCGGGTGCGCAGCTGCCGGTAGTCCGACAGTGCGGTGCTCGCCAGCCCATACAGCGCGTCTTTCAGGAAGCCGTGGGTGCGTGCAAATTTCAACAGCGCCAGCACGTCTCTGGGCATGCCGACGTCGGGCCGCAGGATGTCGCCCAGCACCATGCGGCCGCTGGGCTTCAATAGCCGGCGAACGACGGCGAACGCCGAATCGAGTTCCCCCGGCGTCATGTATTGCGCAACCGAATTCATGAAGACGAGGTCGACCGCCTCGTCCATCTTTCTGAGATCGTCGAGGGAGCGGACGCGGATCTTGGTATTCGGCGCAAAGCGCGCGATCAGCCGGCCGCGGACCCCGGGGGCCGGCTCGGCCAAATAGAGCTTGGCACAGGCGTCGGCGACCCGGGCGGCGGACAGCGCCTCGCCGCAGGCATAGTCCAGCACGACGGCGTCGGGCGAGGAGATGTAGCCGATGATGTCGCGCGCGATGATCTCGAAATGCAGGTCGCGATGCAGCCTGCTCGCATAAATCGTATGCGTGGAATCGTAATAGTCGATCCATTCGTCCATCGCGGGCGCCCGGTAAAACAGCCGGTTCCGGTGTCGGAACCAGCCTGAAAGTGATGCGTTAGGTCGTCCGACGGCCAATGTCCACCGCCGCCAAAGTCCGTCTCCTAACAGGAAGGTGCAACGTGAGCAAAACCAGCAACAAATCAGACAAGACAGCCCCCGAGCTTGATACCCCGACCGACTTGCCGCAGGCCGCGGTGGACAAGATATCCAAGTCGCTCAATACGTTGCTGGCGGATGCTTTCGCCCTCTACCTGAAGACGAAGAATTTCCACTGGCATGTCAGCGGCCGGCATTTCAACGACTATCATCTGATGCTGGACCAGCAGTCGGAGGCGATTTTCGCCACCACCGATCAACTCGCCGAACGGGTGCGCAAGCTCGGCGGCACCACGATCCGCTCGATCGGGCAGATCGCCAAGCTGCAGACCATCCAGGACAACGACGACGACTATGTGCCGCCGCGCGAAATGCTGCGTGAACTGATGGAAGACAACAAGAAGATGGCGGCGGCGATGCGCCAGGCCCACAAGCTTTGCGACGACAACGAGGATTCCGGCAGCGCAAGCCTGCTCGAAGTCTTCATCGACGAGACCGAGCGCCGCACCTGGTTCTTGTTCGAGGCCAGCCGCCAGGAAGGCGCCAACGCGGCCTGATCGCGGGTGCGCTTGGGCAGGCGCGGCAGGGTCGGACTTGCCGTCCCTGCGGCCTGCGGCGGCTGACTGCAGGACATTCCCGTCGCGTCCAGCCCGGTTTTGCGATAGGCTGCCCTCGGCTTCGAAGAGCGGCGCCCGAAGCTTTTGCCGCGAGCCGAAGGAGGCGGGAGATGCCTATCTCTTTTCCGATGATCGTTTTGAGCTCGCAGATGGTCGTTGCGGTGGCAGACGGCGTGCCGAACTTCGACATTGCGCGGAGTTGCAAGCTCGATGTCGCCGCCACCACCGGCCTCTCCGTTGACCAGTCGCTCAAGAGCTGTGTGAACGATGAACAGAAAGCGAAGCGGCAGCTCGCAGGCCAATGGTCGAAATTCCCCGCGCCAAGCCGGGTAAGCTGCACGTCGCAGGAGAGCATCGGCGGCACGCCGAGCTACGTCAGTTTGCTGACATGCCTGCAGATGGGGCAGTGGAACCGTTAGCTGACCTGGGCTGGTTTTCACTCAGGCAATCGGCGCGGGGTGCCTCCGGTCAAAGGGTGATGGTGCGACGAACGCGTCACCGCGTCAGGCGTAATGATCGAACTCGCTCAGCGCGATACGCACCTCGCGGGCAAAATCGACCAGCGAGACTGTGAAGGCGCCCAGCGAAATCATGAAGAAGATGGCCACTCCCAGCTCGTGCTGGAGCTGAAAGAACGCGGTTACAAACGCCACGATCACAAGAAGCGTCACCGAAATGCTGGCGACTACCGCCCAGAAGATTGCCCGGTTCAGCATCGCCGCCCGCCGCATCAGGCGTGGTAGATCGACCTTGAGCCGGGATCGGACAGTATCGTCATCCGGTATCCCGTTCAGGACCACGGTGCGGTCGATGATTCGGTTCAGGCGGGAAATCAGCACGGCGATGAAGGCTGCCAGTGCACCCAGCAGGAACGCGGGCGCTGCCGCCTGCGAAATCACCTGCGATAGCTGGCTGACGGACGGCGTATCTGGATACATTGGACCCGTGCTCCGCGGGACATCGATCCGCCAAGTGTCTCGCGAACGATCGACCCGCCCCAGCCGCCCGATCCTAGTATTTTCTGACGATCGGTTTTGTTGTCGGAGGCGCGCCGGGCGCCGGCGGCGAGATGGCGAAGGTGACCCAGGCATTCCAGCCGCTGGGACGATTCTCTGCGGCAAACTCTCCGTAAGCCTTGAAGTTGAGATAGCCCTGCATGTCGCCGACCGGAAAAAGGAATCCGATCTGGGGACCGACTCCAACCACCTGGGACTGGAAGCAGCCGACACGGTCGCCTGGACCGCTGTCGCAACCGAGCTCCTTGTAGACATAGCCTACGAGGCCAACCATGACCTGCTTCGACAGGAACTGCGATGCACCCCAGTCGAAATGCATGTCGACGCCGCTCGTATACTGCGTCGATGTATTCTTGGTATTGTAGGTGAAGCCAAGCACGCCCGAAAATTCGTGGCCGGTCGCCGGATTGAAATAGGTGTAGCCGCCGCCGGCATCGATCGCGCCGTGTCCGATGCCTATATTCGACAGGCGCGTGGATTGGTAAGCGCCAACCGGGATGTCGCCGGTAATATAGGTCATGTAGTTGTGGACGCCGGCGTTCCAGCGCAATGCGAATTGCGGTATCAGATCCCCAAAGCCCCATGTCGTGTCGCTGATGGTGTCGGACCGCGCGAAGGGGACGCTGTTGCCGAACGGGCCCGTGATCACGCCTGACAAGGTCCCCGCCAGGCTGGTGCCGACGACGCCATAGGCTGCTATCATAGACACCGACGCCTGGCCGCCAAGTACCGGCGTCTCGAATACATAGGTCGGGATCACAAAGCCAAGATTGCCGGTGGCGTTGACGTTCAAATTCAGATTTGCGTTGACGGTGAGGTTGGCCGGAACCCTGCCGAGCGAGAATTCGCGCGCCCGCGCGACGTCGGCGCCCGCGGAGACGGAGGTGTGGTAGTAGATCGTCGCCAGCGACCAACCCGGCTGCTGCGGCGTGGCCGCCAAGCTTCCGAAGAAGCCGGGGACCCAGAAGCTGATGCCGTTTTCGTCGGCGTGTGCCACGCCGGGAAGGGCGGCCAGCATCGCAATCGACAGGCCGGCGCCTGCGTATTTGAGAAGGGCGTTGAGTCCCCGATTGAATGGTTCGTGCGCCATCTGCTGCTCCCAATGCCCTGAGATCACAGTGATCAACCCGAGATTGGCATGGTTTGAATTTCTCGTCGTAAGCTATTGGCGTGCGGAAACGGTCCAGATCGAAATTCCCTCGCGACTGTTGCGCTAAAGCCGCGGGAAATCGTCTGCTATTCACTGTAACGGGCATTGCGAGAGCGTGACGACAGTGGATCGGTCGCGGGACGATGCATGCGGCGTGCATGGGGGCGCACAGGCTGCGCCGGCGCCGAAGCGCCGGCGGCCCGTCAACTTTTATTGGGCCGAAATTCCCACCGTTGTCTGCGTTTTCACAACCGGCGGCGGATTCCATTTGCCGGTCAGCGCTTCCGACTTCGGCGCGTAGAGGCGCATCGTCAGATTGAACGGCGCTTTCGGCGCGGGAAGCCAGTTGGCTTCGAGCTCCTTGCCGGGGCTGGCGTTCTGGAAATAGAGATCGAGCGAACCATCCGCATTGTACTTGAACGGCATCCAGCTGGAGACCGCAAAGCGGTTCAGCGTGTTGCCGACCTGGAAGCCGTCCTGATCGTAGAGCGTGATCGACCAGAACGCATTGACAGGCGGCGTGGCGCCCTTCTCGAAGGTGATGGTGTATTTGTTCGCGCCATCGAGCGGCTTGCCGGTGTCGTCGGCGAGATTGAGTGGATAGATGGCATCCTCGACCACGTTGGCGCCAAGCCCCTGCTGCGCGACAATGGCCCGCTTCAGGTAGTAGTTGCCATAAACACCCATCGTGTCGGTGTTCATCCCCCAGCCGTTGGCAACCCGCGCCAGCGTCGGCACCTTCCATGCCATCAGCTTCTGCGCGTCCTGCGGTGCGGTTTCCAGCGCCCTTTGCAAGACTGGATCGAGCTTGCCGATGTCAAAGCTCTTGCCGGGCTCGATGCCGATTTTCTTCATCTGCGCGAGGATCGGCTCGTCGGTGATATGCGGCGGATGCAGCTTGAGCAGCTCGGCGGCATTGGCGAAATACACCCCAGCCGTCATCGTATCGACTTGGGTCTTTGGCGGCGTCTTCATATCGACGCTGGGGTCGGGCTTGAATTCGACCGGCCTCGGCGTTTTGCCATACTCGGAAAGCAGGGTGACCTTGTAGCCGGCCTGGATCTTGTGAACCGCAGGGTAGTCCGCCGGGCCGTCCGTCTTGGTGCGGCCGATCAGCCAGACGTAAGGCGTTGGCGCGTCGATCCGTTGGGTGTCCTTTGGAAGTCTGAGCTCCTCGGCGAACCTGTCGCGCAGATCTGGCCTCCAGCCCGCCGGCGCCACCAGGAATGTCCCGGCCTTGGTGCCCGTGGTGCGCCAGCCCGGCGATGCGAAGACGTCCGTCCACATATCGAGCATCGGCAGCAGGTAATACCTTCCATCGGTGTCCGGTGCCGAGATGACGACCGGCTCCTTGGTCATGTCGAGCCAGGAGACGGAATACAGCGTATCGAAGTTGGAGCGCACGACGCCTTTGAAATCTGCCGGCGGGTATTCGGGCACGTTGACGAACGTGTTCATCGGCCCCCTGAAATCGGTGGTGCCGTTGGTAAATTGCTTGCGGGATATATCCATCGACATGATGGAGTAGAAGTACACGTAGGCGTCGACCGCGATGGCGTGCGCCTCCTGTTCGGTGATCGGCGTCGCCGCCTGGGCTAGCGCTGCGGGCGCTGTCGCCGCACCAAGGCAGAGAGACAATGTCAGTGGCAGAATTCCTCGAAACATGTCGGACCTCCTCTTCTGATTTGTTGGTTATTAAATTGCTGCTTTCGTTCAATTCTCCCTGTCCGCCGTCGGATCGTCGCGCCACCATCCTGATGGCCGGCGCGACGTTCCTGTCGGTTAGCTGATCGGCATCATATCGCCGCGGCCTTGGCCGACCAGAGTAGCGCGCGTGTCTTCTCGTTCAGTAGCAGGGCGGATAGGGGGAATGGTCGCAAGCCGGCCGGGCGCATGGCGGATTTTTCAGGACGCCGACGGCGTCCCTCAACGAACCGTCCTTGCCGAACACGGTCAAGGTCGTGTTTGGCGACACGGCGAGCATTCCGAAGATCTGATTGAGGGCTGTGATACGCATGACACCATTTCCTGTACCCAAAAGGACGGAGCGACTTGAAGCACGCGCGCTTGGGCGCGCGAGGAAGCGCACTAGCAAGAACTTGGGCGCGCAAAGGCGCGCATCTGCAAGAGAACGTACAACGCCGCTGCATCAAACGCCTGACGGCGTATGCGTAGTCGAAATTAGTCGCGGTGAAAAAAGTTGTTATGAGGCGAAGTTGAATATTTTCTTGAAACCTCCTCGCGAATGGAACACTAGCACAACCGAATCATGAGGGCCAGCCATGATCATTATTCTGTGCATTTACCTCGTCGCGCTGTGGGCCGTGTTCTCGAAGTTCAAACTGGTGCGGTGGGGCTGGTTGTCGGGGACCGTCTCGCTGCTCATCGGCGGATTTATCCTCGCGACATTTCTCGCACTTTTTAATTACCTTACGCCGTCGGGGCGCGTCACGGTGACCGGCCGCGTGGTGGAAGTGACGCCGAATGTGACAGGACAAATTGTCGCGATCCCGGTCAAGCCGAACGTGCCGGTGAAGGCCAACGACGTCCTGTTTCAAATCGACCCGGCGCCGTTTCAATACAAAGTCGCGCAGTTGCAGGCCTCGCTTGCCGGCGCAAAGCAGCAGGTCGAGATTCTGAAATCGAACTACGAACAGGCAACGGCGAATGTTACGGGGCTCACTGCACAGGCCGCCTACAACAAAAAGCGTCTCGCTGACATCGAGACGCTGGCCGCGGATATGGCAAACACGGAATTTCAGGCGCAGGACAAGCAGGTCCAGTATGAGACGGTGTCGGCGCAGTTGGTCGCGGCCAAGGCGGCGCAGCAGAGCGCCAAGCTCGCACTCGATTCCGAGATCGGCGGCGTCAACACCACGGTCGCGCAGCTTCAGGCGCAGCTCGATCACGCCAACTGGGAATTGTCGCAGACAACGATTCGCGCACCGGCGGACGGTTACGTAACGCTCGTGACAGTGACCGTCGGCGACCGGGCGCTGCAGCTGCACTCGGCGATGTCGTTCATCGTCGAGAACGAGATCACGCTGGTTGGCATGTTTTCGCAGAATGGCTTCCAGACCATCAAGGAGGGCGCGCCGGTCGATATCGTTTTCGATAACGTCCCTGGCCGCATTTATCACGCCAGGATCACGGCCATTCCGAAGGGGATCGGCCAGGGGCAGGTCGCCGTATCAGGGACGCTGGCGCGCACCAGCGCGCTCGGCGGGGCGACGGTGTTTCCTGCCGTAATATCGATCCCGGACGGGATGAGCCGCGACCAGCTTCGGCTGGGAATGTCCGGCAGCGCCACCGCGTTTGCCGGCAACGCCGGGGTAATCGGTCTTCTGGCGTCGATTCTGGTGTGGGTGGGCTCCTACACAGCCTATCTCTAGCCGGCCAGCCGCAAAATGATCAGAGTGCGCGCAAAAAGCGCACGTCTTTAGATTGTTCTGCAAGATTCCGATAATCAATTTAAGCGAGCTTGTGAGAGGCTTCGCTATCATGAAAGCCCGTGTACCCGTGCAGGGTGCTACGGGTGCAACCGATCGGTGCGTTACTGGCTGTTTTGATTTGGAAACGAGCGAATGCATAAAGTTATTGAATTTCGTGGCCCGCAGTCCGAACCCTCGTCGGAACCGCTGGCGGCCCCCCCGGCCATGGAGCCGATTTTGGCGGTGGTCGATTCATTGGCCCGTACGCTCAATTGCATCAAGACCATGTGCGCGACCGAGCCGATGGGGCCGATCCGCGACAGGCTGGAGACCGAACGGGCAAATCTCGTCATCGGGCTCTTTGTCGCCCGGGTTGCCGCCATGCGGTTGTCTTCCGGCGAGGAGGCAGCGGAGGTTGCAGCCAATTCGGCCGCACCGATCGCCCGTCGCGGCTGACCCGGTTCACAAGGTCGCAGCGCTATTTGCCGGGATGACGCCGCAGCCAGGCCAGCAACTTGCCGAAATCGGCCGACATCGCGGTGTCGGATTGTGACAGCACGGTTTGGCGTCCGTCATCCTCGATGGTGATGGTATAGCTCATTTCATCCCGCGCTCGCCCCGAGCGCACGGGCGCGGCCGCTGAAGCGGCCGCTGCCGCGAGCGTCTTGAGCTCGGAAGCCCCGGAATCGTCCAGAGCCGCTGAATCCACGACCAGGGGCGGGCGCTGCAGATTGATGCCCGCCGCCTGGCCGCCGTGTTTGGAAAGCGTAACTTTCATGTCCACCCATCCAGGCGGTGGTCGGGATCGAGGCGATGCTCGTGTCCCGACTCGACTAATGCGGCTTGGATTTCAGGCCGGCGACCTCCTTTGACAGCTTCGATAGCTGGCCCGACATCTGCTCGATCTTGCGCATCATCTCCGCATCATCGTGGTGTCCATTGCCGGCTGCCGCGGCCGGTTGGTAGCGCATCCGGCTGGTCGCCGCGGCCAATGCCTGGACGCCGCTGATGCGGATGCCGACCTCCTTCCAGGCGGACACCACGGCCTGCTGCTCCGCACTCTGCGGCCCGTAGAGCTGGCCTGCCTTGATGTGCGTCATATCGGCGAATTCCTGGAAGTCGGTCCATTCTGACGAAGCCTGCAGGGCAGCGTACCAGATGTGTCCCGGCGCTTCCCAGGCGTATCCGCCGATGCCGATCGCGGTGAGGAAGAACGCCTTGTTGGGAATCCCGGAATTGATGTGCACGCCGCCCCAGTCGCCTTCATCGGTGTCGGGCAGCATTACAAACTTGCTCATGGTATCGGGCTGCGGATCGCGTCCGAGCAGCGGATTGTTGTAGGCCGTGCCCGGCGCCTTCATCGATCGCAGGGCATCCGCGTCGATTTCAGGCGTGAAAATCTCCGCGCCGATCAGCCAGTCGGCCTGGTCGGCGGTCTGCTTGCGGGCCCATTGCTTGACCAGCGAGCCGAAGACGTCGGACATCGACTCGTTCAGTGCGCCGGGCTGTTTATGATATTCAAGTCCCGCGGTGAACTCGGTGACGCCGTGTGTCAACTCGTGGGCGATGACATCGAGGGATCCAGTAAAGTCGGTGAACAGCACGCCGTCGCCGTCGCCGAATATCATGTGGCTACCGTCCCAGAACGCATTGCTGAAGCCTGCGCCGAAGTGGACGTAGCCGTTCAGGCGCATGCCGTGTCCGTCAATCGAGTCCCGATCGAGCACGTCCCTGTAGAAGTCGCGGGTGCTTCCGAGGCCTTCGAATGCGTTATTTACCGAGTTGTCCGCCGAGGCTGGACCATCCTCGGTCCGCGCAACCGTTGCCGACGAAACAGAGGTGATGTTGGCGCAGTCGAAGACCGTGCGCCGGCCATGCGTTGAGGTCGCCATGGCGGACGCAAGGAGCCCCCTCACAGCTCGCTCGCCGCGCAAGCGTGAGGTGGGCAGCAGCGTTCGTAACGCGGCGTCGCGAATCCTGCTGTCCGGATTTTCGAGCAGCTTCTTCAGGATGTGGGGCGGTGTAATGCAGTTGATGCAGCGACATTGGTTCGTGAACATGAGAACCCTCCATCAAAATTACCTAATGTCGAAATGAATGAGATACGCATGCAATCAAACAACGATCGCGCGACTATCTACCCGAGGTAGAGAGCGTCAAGCCCGGTAGCGTGCATGAATTAAAAAAAATAATTGAACAAAAATAATTGAACGAAGGGTCAGTCTCGTTTCCACAACCGCGTCAACGGACCTTGCACTCCCCGCACCGGATCAGTGTTCGGCAGCTTTACTTCCGGGATCGTCTTCAGCGCCTTCGCGTGGTTCTCCCGCGTCGGGCGCGTGATCTGCATCGCTGGTCCCGGCGGATAGGCGCCGACCACGCAGAAATCGTCGCTGGCCGATATCAACTGGTGGCCAGTCCCCGCGGGCAGGATGGCAACGTCGCCGGCCGAGATATCGAGTGCCTTGCCGTGGTCGCCGCCGAACTGCACCCGCGCATGCCCGCGGGCGACACCCAGCACCTCATGCACGGTGGCATGATAGTGCGCATAGTCGTACACGCCATTGCGCCACATCGCGCCCCAGCCATTGGCGCCGAACAGTCCCTCGATGGTCTTTTCCGGGTGGTCGTTGGCGACATCCACCGCGCCCTTGTAGACCAGGAACGGCAGGGGATTGTTGGGCACGAGGCCGTCGTCTTCGAAGATGAAGGTGCGGGGTTCGATATCGGCGCTGACGACGGACATGATGTTCTCCGAGTTCGTCGAAATCGTAGGATGGGTAGAGCGAAGCGAAACCCATCATCTCTCCGCGCTAATGATTGATGGGTTTCGCTTCGCTCTACCCATCCTACGATTGTATCATCTCAAACCGAAGTCAGCGCCTCACGTTCCCTTCGGAATCTCGAAAACCAGACACGTCGTTGTCGCATGCGCGAGCAGCCGGCCTTTTGCGTCGGTGATGCGCGCCTCGGCGGTGGCGGCGCGGCGGCCGACGCTGAGCGTCTTGCCCTCGCTGCGCACAATGCCGGTATCCTCCGTCATTCCCTTGATGAAGGAGATCTTGAATTCGAGCGTGGTGTAGCCGGTGCCGGCGGGCAGCGCGGTGTGAACCGCAAGCCCCATCGCGGAATCCAGCAGGATCGCGGCGTAGCCGCCATGCACCGAGCCGATCGGGTTGTAGTGCCGGAAACCCGGCACGCTGTGAAACACGACGTGGCCGGTCTCGGCGGTGGAATCGAACGGCTCGACGTTCTGCATGATCGGCGGCGCCGGCAGTTTGCCGTCGAAGATGGCGCGGACGAAATCGAGGCCCGACATCGACGCCATCACGTGGGTAGGCGTCACGCCGTATTCGACCTTCGAGGCGGTGGTTACATCATCCATGTAGTATTCCTGTCGTTATAATACGATCATCATACCAAGGGAATATCACCGAACCGGTGCGTTCGTCACATGATATCGCATCATGCCCCGGATTTGGTCCACTCATGCGAATCGTAAAGAAGCCAACGGGCGCGCGTTCGCGCGGCCCGTTGGCTCGCAATGGTGGTGGAGGCGCCTACGCCCGCTTATTCGCGCGCATCAGGTCGGCGAAGCGCTTGAAAAGATAGTGCGAGTCGCGCGGGCCCGGCGAGGCTTCCGGGTGATACTGCACGGAAAACACCGGCTTGCCCTTGAGCTCGATGCCGCAATTGGAGCCGTCGAACAGCGAGATATGGGTCTGCGTCGCGCCTTCCGGCAGCGTCGCCTGATCCACGGCAAAGCCGTGGTTCATGGAGGTGATCTCCACCTTGCCGGTGGTCTCGTCCTTGACCGGATGGTTGGCGCCGTGATGGCCCTGGTGCATCTTCATGGTCCTGGCGCCGACCGCCAGGCCCAGCATCTGGTGACCGAGGCAGATGCCGAAGGTCGGCGTGCCCGACGCGATCACCTGCTGGATGACGGGCACCGCGTATTTGCCCGTCGCGGCTGGGTCGCCCGGGCCGTTCGAGAGAAACACGCCGTCCGGCTTCATCGCCAGAATGTCTTCGGCCGAAGTCGTCGCCGGCACCACCGTGACCTTGCAGCCTTCACCGGCGAGCAGCCGCAGAATGTTGCGCTTGATGCCGTAGTCGATCGCGACCACGTTGAACTCCGGCTCGCTCTGCCGGCCAAAACCCTTTTCCCACGCCCATGGCGTTTCGTCCCAGGTGAAGCGCTGGGCGGACGTCACCATCGGCACCAGGTCCATGCCCTCCAGGCCCGGCCATTCGCGCGCCTCTTCCTTCATGCCATGAAGATCGAACTCGCCGGTCTTGGAATGGGCGATCACCGCGTTCGGCATGCCCTTGCTGCGGATCAGCGCGGTCAGCGCGCGGGTATCGATGCCGGAGAGGCCGATGATGCCGCGGGCGCGCAGCCACTGGTCGAGATGCTTGGTGGCACGGTAGTTCGAGGGATCGGTAATGGCGGAGCGCAGGATCACGCCGCGCGCGCCCGGCGTCGCCGCCATGTTCACCGTCTCGATGTCTTCGTCGTTGGTGCCGACATTGCCGATATGCGGGAACGTGAAGG
>Ga0268266_10005446_pt1 | contig 11863 bp, 8 predicted proteins | sample KBSS13metaG_FD_190356 | JGI IMG/M metagenome (GOLD analysis project Ga0268266, IMG submission 190356) | Switchgrass rhizosphere microbial communities from Kellogg Biological Station, Michigan, USA - KBS S1-3 metaG (SPAdes) (version 2) | ecosystem: Host-associated > Plants > Roots > Rhizosphere >... | reverse complement strand
GCCGATAACTTTGATCTTCGCCCCGCGAGGGACCTCGTCGTGGTAGTGGATACGGATATCGTCTTCAGGCAGATTTGGCATCGATGCAGTGCTCCTTCGCTAACCCAATTCTCACATCATCATTGCTTGCGAAACATCCATGTTTTCCACTGCCCGTACCATCGCTGGTTCGCCCGGCACAAAGCTTGTTTCGTACGAATGAGAAGCCTAGAAACTTCCCGCAAAGATCGACTTCAACTTAGCTCGCAGACCCTGCTCTTCGCTGGCTCTTCGCACCTGCGTGCGGTGCGTGTAAAGCAGCGTACCGATCACCGCCGAGAACTCCGGCTTCGCCAGCTCCTCAGGCATCTTCGAGAGCGACACCGGGTACCCGATCCTCGCAGGAACCCTCAGCAGGCTCTCAGCGTTGTCCAGCAAACCCGCCATCATCGCTCCGCCTCCGGTGAAGACACACCCGGCTCCAAGCGCCTCCAGAACTCCACCCACCCGCAGATTGTCGCGCATCATCGTAAAGAGCTCACGCGCTCTCGGCTCCAGGATCTCCGCCAGAAATCTCTGCCGCACCAGTCGCGCCGGCTGCCCGCCCGAGATGGCAAGATCGCCTCCCACCTCGATCTCGTTCATCTGTGGAATGGCAGTGACCACGCAATGCCCATACGTCTTTTTCAGATACTCGGCCTCTTCCACCGTCACATGCAGTCCCACTGCAAGATCGTTCGTAAAGTGGTCGCCCCCGATGGGGAGCACCGCCGTATGCGCCACCGAGCCCTCGAAGAAGACCGCCAGCTCCGTTGTGCTCGATCCAATATCGGCGACGCACACCCCCAGCTCGCGCTCGTCCGCCGAAAGCACTGCCTCGGCAGAGGCGATGCCCTCATACACCGTGTCGGTCACCTCAAGACCGGCCCTGTTCGCGCACGTAATCACACTCTGCGCCGCGCCGCCCGAGCAGGTCGAAAGATGCAGGTTCACCTCGAGCTTGTTCCCCACCATTCCAATCGGATCGTGGATGCCTGCCTGGTCGTCCAGAATGAACTCCTGCGGCAAGAGGTGCAGAACTTCGCGATCCGGCGGGAGCGCCACACTGCGTGCCCGGTCGACCGCGGCCCTCACCTCTTCGCGTGTGATCTCGCGCATCCTGCTTCCTAGGCTGATGCCTCCGCGAGAATTCATCCCACGCACATGGGTTCCGCCGACTCCGACCACTGCGCTTTCGATCGTCGCCTTGGCCGAGCGCTCCGCCATCAGGGCAGCGCGATTGATCGCCTCCGCCGCTGGCGCCAGCTCTGCGATCAGGCCTTTGCGCATTCCCTTCGACTGCTCCACGCCGTGTCCGCGATAACGCAGCACACCGTCATGCAGCTCGGCTACAAGCACGCAACTCTTCGTGCTTCCCGCATCCAGCACCGTAATCAGATTCTCCGGCTTCTGCGTCTTCATGGATGAACCACCTGGGGCGAAAAAGACTTCCTCTCAATTCCTGGGCCTGGTCCTGGCTCTGCCAAAGCAACGGCTTTCTCTTGCGTATGGATGCCGAGGATCTCGTTCTTCTCTCCAATGGAAGCCGTAGAACCAGTCTTGTGCGCGGCGGCTTTGTGTTTCGCCGGAACGGCCTTCTTTGGAGCTGGCTTCTTCGCCTTCACAGTCGGCCTTTTCGTCGCCGCCGCCGTATGATTGCTCGGCGCGGCTACTGCCTTGGCCGTATTCGGCGCGGATGCTGGCGCAGAGGCCTTGTGCTCTTCGCTACTGGGAGCCTGCTGCTCGCCTACAATCGGTGCCGCAGTCCCGGGTTGCATCTCCAGAACAACCTGCCGCTCATACCGCATATCCACCGAAGCAAGGTGAGGATACTGTGTTCTCCACTCCGGGAGATGTTCTTCGAACTTCTTGTAGCGATCGAGAAAACTATCTTCTCCAAAGTGAACCATCACCTCACCGACCTTATCCGGAATCACCACGCGCACATCTTCCGGATTCGACAGGTCCACTTCGCTCAACTTCTCCGTAATCTTCTCTCCACCACCATCCAGATCGGCGGTGAACCGGCCGTACAGCTTCATGCGCGCTGCCCTCAGCGATAACGGATCCTTCGCCTCCAGTCCCGTCACAATCGGGAACGAGTAGTGCGTCTTCGTCCGCATCTCCGATGACATGTCCAGCAAAACTCCATTCGCATCCACCAGCCCGATGCGATTTCCCTGCCTCACAAAGGCCACAGGAGTTCGCTCCGAAACCGCTACCCGCAGCCTGTTCGGCAGCAGCCGCATCACCGTCGCATGTTCCACCCACGGCAGCTCTTCCAGTTCGGTCTTGCGGTCCTTCAGCGGAACCCGGAAGATATTTCGCTCAATATCCTCGCCAAACAGGTTCACGATCTGGGCTCGCGTCACATGCTGATTCCCTTCGGTCTCAATGGCCGTCGCCGAAGAGATCATGAACCTCGCATCGTGCAGAATCGCATTGCGCGCCACCATCCATGCCGCTCCGCACAGACCCGCCAGCACCAGCATGGCCGCTGCTGCGGCAATCTTTCCTCCCCGCGATCGTGGAAGCCCTCCACGCAACGTCACCCGCACGCCCTGCTGCCGTCTCCTCGCCGGCGGAGCGTCGTCTTCGAACTCTTCCTCGTAACCGGTAAATTCGCGGGCCATCACTCTTTTTGGCGCGGGCGATCCTCTCGGCGGTCGGGCCGTATCTGAAACGTGCTCCTGCTCAACCGCTTCCAACACCTCGCCTCCCACCTTAAAGATTCGTCGGTTCTTCGCGTCCCAACAGGGTCGCGAGATTCGCCATTTTGACTATATCCCGCAAACACCAGCGTTTAGACCTTCAACTTCGGGCTCGTACCCTTTCAGGAACTCACCCTCTCTGGTCACACCATCTTTCTGCTATGCTTGCGTTCCCTCCAGCCTCTCCAGCAGCAGTCCGGCGGCATGCGATACGCTTCCAGCCCCCAGCGTCAGAATCACATCGCCCTCGCGAGCCTCCCGCGCCAGCGCCTCCACGCCCTCCGCCATCGACCCCGCATATTGCATCCCATCGCGGCCGATCTGCTGAACCAGAGCCTCGCCCGTCACCCCGGCGATCGGCTCCTCGCTTGCCGCATAGATATCCAGAATCTCCACCCGGTCGGCCTCATCGAAGGCCCTCGCGAACTCCGGCATCAGATCCCGCGTCCTTGTATATCGGTGCGGCTGGAACAAAACCAGGACCCTCTTGTATCCACACTCCCTCGCTGCCTTGAGAGTAGCCACGATCTCGGTCGGATGATGTCCGTAGTCGTCCACAACGGTCACTCCGCGAACCGTTCCCTTCACCTGGAACCGTCTGTCCACTCCATGAAATCCGTCCAGCCCCACCGCAATCTGTTCCGGAGCCACTCCCAGCTGCACCCCAATCACCACCGCCGCCGTCGCATTCAACACATTGTGTCTGCCCGGAACGCGCAACGAAAACGGCCCCATCGCCGCGCCCTTATAGCTCACCTCGAAGCGGGAAAATCCATGGCCGTTTTTCTGCAGCATGCACACCCGAAAATCGGCGTCTTCACTCTCCCCGTAGGTGTACAACCGCCTTCTCACCCGCGGCAGAATCGCACGCAGCAGCGAATTATCCACACAGGCTACCGACGCCCCGTAAAACGGTACCCGGTCCATGAACTCCACAAACGCGGACTCCACATCGGCCATATCGCGATAGCAATCCATATGCTCGCGATCGAGATTCGTAATCACCCCCAACACAGGCGACAGCTTCAGAAACGACCGGTCGCTCTCATCCGCCTCCGCCACCAGGTACTGTGAGTTTCCCAGTCGGGCATTCGACCCCAGGGCGTTCACCCTTCCTCCCACCACTACCGTCGGATCCAGCCCTCCGGCCGCAAGAATCGAGGCCACCATGCTCGTCGTCGTTGTCTTTCCATGCATGCCCGCGACTGCGATCCCGTATTTCAGCCGCATCAGCTCCGCCAGCATCTCGGCTCGCTGAATCACCGGAATCTTGCGCGCACGCGCCTCAACCACCTCCGGATTCGTCCGGCTCACCGCCGAGCTCGTCACCACCACATCGCTTCCGGCAGCATTGGCCGCCGCATGCCCTTCAAACACCCTGGCTCCCATCCCCACCAACCGGTCCGTCACCGCAGAGCGTCGAAGGTCGCTCCCTGAAACGGCATACCCCATCGTCAGCAGGATCTCCGCGATTCCGCTCATCCCAATGCCGCCAATCCCAATGAAATGAATCCGTAAAGTGGGCGCAAAGAAGAGAGGGCTGGGAGAGGCGAGCGTAACCGGCATATCCCCACTCTAGCAGCGAGCCGACCACATTTTTTTTGCACCGACTCGAGCCAAAGAGCAGCCGCATCTCCCTACGCGAAGTGAAGGAATCCGCTTCCCCAACGAACGCCGTCCTCTCAATATCTATCTGCCGATTCACAAGGTTCATTCCAGCAACAGTACCCATGTTCCAAGAACAGTGTCATTCCGAGCGGAGGCCGAAGGCCGTAGACGAGGAACCCCCGCATTTCGTCCGAACCGCCAAAACATCTTCAGGAAAGGAAATCACCCCAAAAACCTGTCATTCCGACCGAAGTGGAGGAATCCGCTTCTCTACCACCATCGTTCGCCAGCCCCAAAACCTGTCAAGCCAAAATCTCCATAACCCAAACAAACCAAACCACATAGATCTGCCGATCAGTTCGCCCCACCCTGCTAAACTAACAACAGTAGAGAAAAGCCCGGGCCAACCACCCGGGCTAATTCTTTTAGATTCAATATTTTGACACCTAAACCATTTATTTTGAATATTTTAGCGACATATTTTCACTCAAATAAAACAAAATAAATAACTTACAAACTAAGCACCAAGGGGGTAGGGGCGGTACAGAGTCGCCGTTGAATCCCCATTCACTTAACCGCAACGAATCTTTACAATTCGGGTCTAAGTGATCGAGTGCCTGATCCGCACGGCAAAGCGGGCAGGAACCTCAGCCGATCGTCCGCGAAACCCAGCTCGTTTGGGCTAAACGAAGGACCCTCTCGGCGAAGGCAGGCAATGGACCTCTACCGCAAACTTCGCAATGCATTCGGAGCAGCCGTTCTTGGAACAGCCGTCTTCGCAGGAACCGCATTCTTCTCTCCCGCTCCCGCGCACGCTCGGGTCTTCGTCTCCGTTGCAGTCGCTCCTCCCGCCATTCCTGTCTACGCTCAACCCGCTATGCCGGGCGACGGTTACATCTGGACCCCGGGTTACTGGGCCTGGACCGGCGAAGGCTATGAGTGGGTCGACGGAGCCTGGGTTATGCCCCCATACACGGGTGCTCTTTGGACTCCCGGCTACTGGGGTTACGGCACCGGCGGCTACCTCTGGAACGCCGGTTACTGGGGTCCCAACGTTGGCTACTACGGTGGCATCAACTATGGCTTCGGCTACTTCGGCGTAGGCTTCTACGGCGGTTACTGGGGTGGCGGACACTTCTGGTACAACCGTTGCTACAACAACTTCCGTCCTGGCTGGCATGGCGGTTACGCCTACAACCGACCCTACTCCGGTCACTTCGACGGACGCCCCGGCGGATCGAGCTGGGCCAACCGTGGCAATAACGTTGCCGGCAACCGCGGATCGTACTTCAACAACCGCGGCAACAACTTCGGGCAGAGCACCCGCAACAGCTTCCACAATGTCTCTGTGACGAACAATAACTTCAACTCGAACCGCAACAACTTCGGCTCGACCAATCGTCAGGGCTTTGGCGGTAACAACAACGGCTTCCGCGGCACCGCCAACGGGACGCAGCGTAACTTTACCGGCTCCACCCAGAGCTTTGGAAATCGAGGCGGCTTCTCCAACCAGGGACAGAGCTTCGGCAACCGCAGCTTCTCGAACTCCGGTCAGAGCTTTGGCGGAAACCGGGGCAGCTTTGCCAGCGCCCAACGCCCCAGCTTCGGTGGCAACTCTGGAGGCGCCTTCCGTGGCGGCGGTAGCAGCTTCGGAGGATCGCGTGGCAGCTTCGGCGGCGGTGGCGGGGGCTTCCGTGGTGGTAGTGGCGGAGGAGGCTTCCATGGCGGTGGAGGTGGCGGCGGATTCCACGGTGGCGGCGGACATCGCTAATTCCAAATCGTCTTAACGAAAGGGCTGAGATCTTCTGATCTCAGCCCTTTTTTATTCCTCTTCTTTACCCTCATCCATCCACTCCCGTACCCTTTCCTTTATTCACTCAAAAGAGGATTCCTAATGCCGAAGATCGATCACAATGCTCCCGAAATCTCTCCCGCACTCAAAGCCGACAAAGCAACTCGGCGCGACTTTCTTCAGGGAGCATTGGCTGTCGCCGGCACTCTCGCGACAACAGGAGTCGCAACAGCACCGGGCGCAGCCCAGACAAAGCCGAAGCGCCCAAATATCGTCTATTTTCTCGGTGAAGGTCAGCGCGCCGACGCTCTCTCCCTCGCCGGTCACACGATCCTCAAGACTCCCAATCACGACCGCATCGGGCAAGAGGGAATGCTCTTCAACAACGCCTTCTGCACCAACGCTCTCTGCGCTCCAGCACGTGCAGCGGCGCTCACCGGCATGTACTCTCGCTCAACGGGAGCTCTCTCGAACGAGCACCTCAAAACTCCGCTCCCCTCCGACATCCCGCTCTTCACCGACCTGCTCCAGCAGGCCGGATACGAGATTGCCATCCTCGGCAAAGTCCATATGCACAACGGCGTCGAAGAGCGGAACTGGGACTACTACTTCGGCCACAACGATCCCGGCAACAACTACGCCGATCCGTTCTTCAAAGAGGGTCGCAACGGAATTGTCGGCCCTCAGACGCAGTACCACAATGTCTATCCCGACGATCTGACCACGGATAAAGCCCTCGAATGGATCGATCAGGACCGCGGCGACAAACCCTTCTGCATCCTCATCTGGTTTGTCGCTCCGCACGAACCGTTCTTCCGTCCTCGCCGTCACCTCGACCTTTACAACGGAGTTCCCATTCCCAAGCCCTTAACCTTCGACGACGATCTCAAAGGCTATCCCGACAAACCCAAAAGCTTCGTCGAAGCCGAAAACAAGATCGGCACCACTTACTCTCACGTCGCCTGCGGCTCACTCGAAGGCATGACCAAGGACTATTACGCCGGCCTCGTCGCCGTCGACGAGAACATCGGCCGCGTCCTCGATCACCTCGAGAAGAAAGGGATTCTCGACGATACCGCCGTCCTTCACACCTCCGACCACGGATACTTCCTCGGCGAGTGGCGCCTCTTCGACAAGCGCCTCATGCACGAGCCTTCCCTTCGTGTCCCGCTCATGCTTCGCTATCCGAAACGCGTCCACGCTGGCACTGTGCGCGACGAGATGGTTCTCGATATCGACATCGCCCCCACTCTGCTGGACATCGCTGGAGTTCCCACGCCCTCGCGTATGCAAGGCATGAGTGTTCTTCCTCTCGCCTCCAAAGAGAATCCCAACTTCCGCAAGGAGTGGTACTACGAGTACTACGAATGGCCCAACCCGGAGAAGGTCGCTCCCCATCGCGGCATCCGTACTGGCCAGTACAAGCTCATTCGTTACGTAATGGATCCCACGGAAGGCGAACTCTACGACCTGAAGGCCGATCCCGGCGAGCGAACCAACCTTTACGGCAAACCGGAACATGCAGCGCTGCAGGCACACCTCAATCAACGGCTCGAATCGCTACGCTCTGCCGTTCCCGAACGCAAAGCGATCTAGCTTTATCTGCGAGACAGAGATCGACGAACACACCAGCACAAATAGAAAGGGTGAGTCTTTCGACTCACCCTTTCTCTCCGAATTTTCGAAGACCCGACTCGGCAAAGCCGGGAACAACTTCGTTTCTTCAAGATGATTTGAGATCTGCAAGGTTCGCTTACATTTCTCTCATACTCCTGTTGTCACATTGGTTAGTTGAGTTTTCTCATAGTCATCTTGACTACCGGTTTCCCGGGAGCCGCGAGATTCGTTTCCGATTCTCTGAATGACCCTTAGACTACTCTCTCCTTCTGGAAGATCTCTCTTCCGTTACAAGATGAGACGACACCCATGAAAACTGGGTTGCTGGGTTAACCCCAGGTTATTTGTGGAAAAATTCACGCGCTTCATACGAGCCTGAACCACCTTTGCCTACTGGTTGATTGTGGCTTTGACGACACAGGCCTTAGCTGGTTCTAGGCGTTGTCGAAGGAACGACGCGTTGTCAAAATCTGATCTATCTGCCCGGTCGTGATCGACACGGCCGGGCAGGCAAGTTGAGACTTACTGCCGCCTGGCCGTCACAGGAGTCTGGAAGCAGGCCTGCCAGCCTCCCTGCTCATAAACGGTCTTCTGGCAATACGTCGCCTGGGGATAGTACGGCCCCATGATATTTGCTGTGCAGGTGGCGCTCTCTTCGATGGTCTTCGGGGCGTTGGGATCGGAATCGGAGATGGCACAGCTATTGTTCGCGGCCTGCGTTGTCATAGTGAAGTTTTGATCGGGAAGCATGTTGCGGAAGATAAGAGCCTTCTCGAACTGCGTTCGTCCCCATGGCAGAAGCGTTACCGTCTTGTCGGTCTTCGCGTTTGCAGGAACATCATTCGGCGCAGCGACCATATAGGTGTAGTATCCGTCGCCGTCGAGCGCCGTTTTATTATCTGCAGCTTGATTGTCTGCAGCGCAGGCGTTTTGTCCGTTCTGCGTGACAACCGGGAACGGAAAGATGTGGTCGTAGTTACACATGGACCAATATCGAAGCTCCTCGCCATTGTTTACGAGCGGATAATGATTGGATCCGTTTTTAGGCACGGTGGCTGCTCGGCCACGCACTACCGCGATGACTCCCTTCTGGTAAGTCATGCCCGTGACGACGTACTTGTTGTAGTCATTGGGGAAGGCTCCGCCAGCCTGATCGGATGTAGGAGGACGAAACATAAGCTGAACGGGCTCTGTAGCTCCGGGCGGGTTGTTGTTCCCGTTCCACGAGCGAACCAGCACATTGTAGAGAAGCAGCCGCAGACTGGACGAGAGATTCTTGCATGGAGCGACCGTCTTCAACGGATGGCCATCGAAGAGGATGGTGATCTTCGGAAGAACGTTTTGTCCTACGTTCGGGTCAAACGGCAGGTAAGCACGAATGACGACATAACCCTGTACGAAACCAGATTGATTGACGGGCGGGCCAAAGAGGGTGCTGTTAGGTGGCGGTACGTTGGATTTGGGAATGATGGTGGCGTGGAAGCTTCCGCCGGAGGCGCTGGGATTGGTGAAGGGATTCTCACTCCCTGGGTCGAGCACGAAGTTTACATCGTAGGTGGAGGAGACGGATTCTCCAAGCGAGTTGTAGGTGCTGATCGAGAGAAAGCGCGCGGGGAAGAAGTTGCCTTTGATCTCGAGACTGCTGCCGGCGAGCTGGATGTAGGGAGTCGTCCAGTAGATGGCGTTCGCGTCGGGATACATGACATTAAGGGTGTCAGGCGTGGTTTTGAAGGGCCAACCACAGCCAAGAGTAAGAGGCAGGGCGAGCTGGGCCTGCGCAGCGGGTAGAAAACCCATCGCAATCAGGAGAGCCCAGAAGCAACGCGCAACTCTTCTGCGGTCACGGAGAAGGATCATGACTGGAACCTCGTCGAAGATTTTTTTGAAGGGAGCCCTGGGCCGGACGCTAACTATACCTGTCGATTAAGCGATGAACAAGCATGATCGAGTTCGATGTAAATCCATTGTCACTTTTGTCTGAACCCGCGGATGATAGAGGATCGAGAAATTAAAATGAAAAGATGTCGAACTCAAGCAACACTCATACTTGCACACAAGTCTTCAACAAAAGTCCGCACCCGGTTCTCGATGTCTTCGGACCTACTGTTCAGTTTATGGCCACACCGTCGGAGGCGGGTGAGAGCCTTTGTGTGATGGAGGGTGTAATTCCTCCCGGCAGATTCGTGCCTCTGCATGCTCATCCGGATGTCGAGTGCTTCCATATGCTCTCGGGGCAGATGGAGGTTCTGGTGGAGAAGGATGGGGATCTGAACTGGGCGGTCTGTAAGCCCGGTGATTTTGTTTTTGTTCCGGGCGGGGCGAAGCATGGCTTCCGCAATAACTTCTCCGAGCCGGCCGTCAGTCTGGTGACAACGACCGCGAACCTCGGCCACTTCTTCGAAGAGATCGGACGCCCGGTGACTCTGGGTGTCGCCCTGACACCGCCGACTCCTGAGGATCTGCAGCGTTTTATCGGGCTCGCCATCCAGCATCACTACTGGATGGGATCACCAGAGGAGAACGCGGCAATCGGAATCAAGCTTTTCTGAGGGCGACGCTCCGGTGCGGCTAGGACTGCATCCGAGTGGCGGCGTCGCGAAGGTGGCCAGTTGCAGGTTCGTGGGTTCCAGCCCGGGCCAGACCATAGCGCGGCATGTTGGCGTAGATGCACTCGGAGTGGCCGGCGGCGACCTGGTAGGTCTCGTGCCAGACACCAACCGAGCCTTTGGCATTGCCGGCGCTCTGGTTGAAGGCCTTCCATGCAGGCAGGTGACAGGTATCGCGGGCATGGGCGTAGGCGAGCAGGTGGTCGAAGCTGCGCCAGTACTGGGTGAGGTTGACGCCGCGCCAGACGATGGAGTACTCGGCGGAGAGGAAGCCGAGAGAGGGGTTGGCGTAGAGCTCGCGGATCATGGGCGACATTGCCTGGAAGGTGGCCCACCATTGATGCGGCGCCAGCAGGCGGTTGATGCGGATGCCGATGAGGAAGACGACGAAGGGACCCTCGATGCGCGAGGTGTAACGTCCTTGGAAGATGGTGGACATAGTGGAGGAAGGATACCGCTGGCGAAGCGAATGAAGTAAGAGGTTTGGGACGGGCGGGGATTTTGTGACCGATGTTTTTGAGAGCACCTCATGACGATTTGAAGCGTACTTCGGCGGCTAAAGCCGTGCGCTCAATAAGAAGGTTCGAGCTCGAATGCCTCACTCATTCGATGAAGCCGCATGAATGGGGCACCCGGTCTTAGGTAAGGTCATTCGTTTCGTCATCCCAATCGACTATGCGGAGATCTTTCTCCGGCGCAGAAGCATGCTGGCAAGTCCTGCGACTCCGCTGCCCATTAAGACGATGGAGGATGGCTCCGGTGTGACGGCACCGCGGAAGTTCGCGGCCAGGATAGCGCCAGCCGCTGTGGTGGGATGAATGTCGTCCCAATAGAGATACTGATCCGGATTGGCGCAGACGGTTGTGCCGTTGAAGCAGGGATCGGTGACGTTGGTAAAACCGTAGGCGCCGGGGTTCGCGACGATCTGATTGAGCAAAGCGTCTACGTCGAAGTAGGTTGCGCCCGACGGGAGCGAGGCTTTCAGTGCCGCATTGAACTGGTCGGTGAACGCGGTGGCTGCCGCATCTCCGTAAAACTCTGGCGTCAAGCCAAGATTGGGAAGTCCGGGAACGAGAATGTTCTTCGCTCCTTCGCTCTGGAGCGTGGTGACGATGTTCACGATATCGGCGGCGGCAATGAGAGGCGATGCGTTGATCTCAAAGTCATTTGCTCCACCCCAGACGACGAAGAGCGAGGTGGGGATGAGGGCCGGAGGAACCGTGTATCCGGCGAGTTGCGTCAGCATTCCGGGAAGGCTGAGGAAACCGATTGCGGTTTGCGTGCCCGAGTCGAGCGAGTTGCCGATACCTGTGGTCGCTCCCGCCCACGCGAAGTCATAGAGCGGTACATTCAGCGTTGCAGCGAGTTGCTCGACGGTGACCGGGCCATTCGAAAATCTCCCTTGGTAATAGGGTGGGTCCGGCAGACCGACGTGGCTATGGAGATTGCCGTTGTCTGAGAGGCTATCGCCATAGACGAAGACGGCGGAGAGATCATCGGCGTAAGCCGAG
>Ga0268266_10005442_pt1 | contig 11869 bp, 16 predicted proteins | sample KBSS13metaG_FD_190356 | JGI IMG/M metagenome (GOLD analysis project Ga0268266, IMG submission 190356) | Switchgrass rhizosphere microbial communities from Kellogg Biological Station, Michigan, USA - KBS S1-3 metaG (SPAdes) (version 2) | ecosystem: Host-associated > Plants > Roots > Rhizosphere... | reverse complement strand
TTTTTTTTGTTCTTTTTTTTTGTAGTCGGACTTATGTATAGTGTTTAATAATTTATTTTTTGTAAAAAGGGGAAAAAATGAAGTTAAGAATGATTATGATAACAGGATTATTGTTTAATTTTTGCATGTTAGTGATTAAGGGGATGGAACCCAAAAATAATGAACCAAAAGCAACGATACATAATCTTGTTGAATTGAAACAACGTCTTATGCTGACTAAAAAAAATAATAATGAAAATAAAAAGAAATATCTTCAAAGTTTATTAAATCAAAAAAATGCCTCCTTGCTCGAGAAACAAGAGTATCAGATGCCCGAGAAAAAAGAGTATCAGGATTCTTAAATTAAATAATTTTTTTATTGCGTTATATTATCAGAAAGGATTTTTATGAAGCAGCTTTTATCTTTTTTTGTAATAGTATTGATTACATGCGGTTGTTATTGTATGGAGGAAAAAAATATACCTAAAAACCCAACGAGAGAAAAGATAAATCTGAAGAGTCAAAAAAATCATAATAATAAAAATCAAAAGAAAGATGATTGTATTGGTAGTAATTATCAAAGAATACAAATGAATTCTTCAATAGGTAAACTTCCGGTTACTTCATATCAGGCGTTAGTGAACCAGTGTGCTAAAAAATCGGCAGAAGAGAAAAATATTTCTTTGGCTGGAAGCACTGATAGTGGTGATAAGCCGCAGAATAAATAAATTGAATGTAATATTTTTTCATAAAAAGATTAATTTTTTTTGTTATTAAGGGGGAAATAATGCATGAAAAAAATTATATATTTTTGGTTAATATGTTCGGTAACGGTTTTTTGCAATGCTATGGATCTTGTAGATGTAGATAAAAAACTTCAAAAATCAGACGATAAACTAAACGTTAAATCAAAAACAGTTATTAATAAGTCTGTAAAACACACTCCACGTGATAAAGTTTTAGATATTCCTGGCTTGAATGCAAATTCTAGTGCTACTAAAGGTGATTTAAGCATAGATATTCCTCCATTAAATTTACCACCTCAAGACCCTGAAAATGATGGATTAAGTAATTTTCAAAGAATTAAAAGTAAAAAAGTTCTTCCTAAGCATTGTGTTAATTCTCATGACGATTTGAAAGCGAAAGTAAGACTAAATACTGCAAGTAATCGTTCCCAAAGTGAACCGAGTAGAACAAGTCCTAGTGTTACTCCTGTGAGTAGTCGTCCTTCTCCGAAAAAAAAAATAATGTCATCCAGTGGCCCTATTGATGATATGGAATTAATTCAATCTTTGGATACAGAAAAAAAATATTCCAATGAAGAAGTATGGAATTTTATAAAAGCTGCTAATCCTACATTGTTTACTTTTGCGCAAAGACATAACTTGTCACTTGATAAAGTGAATACATTTGGAGAAATGATGGAACAAATGACAGTGGAGCCTCAAGCGGTGATTGAATTTTTAAAGGAACATCATAAATTGTCCAATGCTCAATCCGCCTCCGGGTTACTTGCTTTTTTATCTGATGTAAAACCAAGTGCGGGTTTACTTTCCCGTTATCAAAATATTAAAAAAGAAAACCCAGAGCATTGGAATGGTATAATATTAGAAATTATTAAAGAGTTATCTGATCAAGAAGAAGGCGTGCAAGGTCAGTCACCTCTTACCCATACCAATGGTACGCATATCGGTCTACTAGAAGATGAAGTTGCTGCTAATAAGGCAACTATACGGCAGCAATGGTTTGCATTAGGAATTACTGTTCTTACGACAATTTTACCATTAGTTTGGGGTACTATAACAACAGTGTTAGGTGCAAGTTCTGGAGGTTCTACAAACGTAACAGGTTAGTGATTTTTGCTATAAGTTTTTGTTATAAGATGTTTAAGGGTTGTTTCTGTTAATGGACCCCCTTCATAACGGCTTATTGTTTTTCCATTACGCAAAAATATAAGAGTAGGAACACTGGTAATGTTAAAAAGAGTAGTGAGGTCTTTAAAAAAATCACGATTTATATAAATAAAAGTATAATCCGAATGTGTTAATGCATAATTATCAGTAAGGGGACGCATTCGTTTGCAAGGACCACATTGTTCAGAATAAAATAATAGAATTACATTTCCCGTAGAAGAGAAAGAATTGAGCAGGCTTTTTGCATGATTTGATTTGTCTTTATGTTCATGTAAGTATATGATAGGGTTTTGATTTGTATTTCTATGAGAAAATAGTAAGAAGGTAAAAATAGGTGCTATTAATAGCATTAATATTAATATATTAATTTTGTTCATTAAATTCCTTTATTTTTGCGTATTTGTCTTATTTTTATTATAAATGGATTTTTTATTTTAGCAAGTCCCGTCGCATTAAAACTCTGATGCTGCTATACTATAAGGATTAATAGTTACTCAAAAAAGCTCAAAGATAGGTGTTTTTAGGATGAACAAGCAGGATAAAAAAGCACTCATAGAGCAATTATTGCAGTATGTAACTGATAATAAGCGCGAAAAAATGGCAGAAGTTATTACCCATAGAACTCGCTATCTTACGGTAGTTTTGGAAGATCTGTTTCAGCCACATAATGCGAGTGCGGCATTACGTACGTGTGATATTTTTGGGGTTCAAGATGTTCATGTAGTAGAAGCACAATATACCTTTAAAGCTATTCCGACTATTGCAATGGGGGCTTCAAAGTGGGTTGATGTGCATTCTTATACTTCAGTTACTACTGTTCTTGATACGTTAAAAAAGCAAGGGTATCGGATTGTTGCAACTACGCCACATACTAATTCCTATACATTGCCTACTTTGCCCCTTGATCAAAAAACAGCATTGATTTTTGGTAGTGAGCAGACAGGATTGTCATCAGAAGCTTTAGCTGCAGCTGATATGTTTGTAAAAATTCCGATGTATGGTTTTGTAGAAAGTTTTAATGTATCAGTAAGTGTTGCACTTTGCTTATATGATGTTATTCATAGATTGCAACAAAGTGAATATGCATGGCAATTATCTGATGAAGACAAGCAAGATATTATGCTTGCTTGGATTTGTAGAATTTCCAATACTGCAGCATTACTGGCAAAAAATATAAATAATCAAAAATAAAAAAAGGAACTTTTTAAAGTTCCTTTTTTTATTTTATCATTTTGCGATAATTAAATATCAATTAATTATAATGAATCTAAATCTCTTTCTAGATCATCAAAATCGATATCATCATTGCTAGCTTGTTCTGTTTTACACATTTTGTATACAGAGTATGCAATAGCAAGAGCTGTAGCACCTACTAAAACACGATTGATAGTAGGGATGTTGTTTTCAAGTTTGCTACCTTGTAAATACTTAACATTAGCAACAAGTTTTTTAAGAACAATATCAAAACTATATGCTGCAACTTTATCCATACCCTTAGCAACGTTATCTTTTCCTGCAGTTAGAGCAGCGGTGATTGCAGTTAGCATACCAACTTTTTTAGCGTCAATTGTTGTTGTTGCGGTTGATAAGTTTTCTGTTTGAGAAGTTGTTTGTTCAGATGAAGTCGATTGATTTTGATCTTCATTAGCAACAAGAGCAATAGGAGATACAAATAAAACGACAGCAATTAACAATGAAAAGCGTGATGTTTTCATAAAAATCCTTTTGGCTTTAGAAAAATTGTAATTTATAACACTATTAAAACAACTATTAATACCTTAAAGAAAGTATATTCGTATAAATAGTATAGGTAAAACGATCATATGTCAATATGCAAAAGATTGAAACAAAGCTATAAAGAAGCAGAATTCATACAAAAAATTATGATAGAATAAAAATGATATCGCCTACCTGGCATGCTCAGGAATGGGGATATGACTATAAAAACAAGAGTCATTATATTAGTATGGTAAAATATATTTTACCGTTAGTTTGTAGGTTGTGCAAATCTCTTTTATCTTTATCTTTGGGATAATATATGTTATTTTTTCGCGAGCAGTTACACAACAGGAATTTAACAGGAGGCTCGTATGTTCTTATAACCACCCATCTTTGCTTTTTTTTAGTTTTCATTATCTATTAATTTTTTACATAAGTAAGGTTTTCATGAAAAAAGTCTTGGCCCTTTTATTTATTTCATCGTCTATTTTTTCTATGCAATTAGATAGAATTAAAAGCAAGTGCTTAAAAGTTAAAACAATTCAACAAAAAGTAGCTAAACACTATTCTTCAAAATTAAATGATATAAAACAGTGTATTAAATCATCTCCGAATGATAAAAAGCAACTTGTTGAATCAATTTTTGCTCCACAAGGGTTAGGAAAAGTTAAGCTCTTTCATGATAGCAAAGGATTTCATGTCCTTCATAATAATGAAATGAGTTATGTTCAACCATGTTTTATGGATAAAGCAATTCGTAATATGACGCCACAACAGGTAAGCGCTTTTCAAAAAATAGGATATTTTCATATCAATCAAATGGGTAATCGTGAGTTCTCCCTTGCATTTAATGAACGCGTATGCGGTGGTGGCCCGATCTTTGGCGCCGCTATGTATTGGTTAACTAAAGTAGTATGTTATGGAACAGCAGCAGCTGCTGTAGGAACTACAGCCATAGCAACAGGAGGAGCCGTCGTGGGTGCCGCAACAACAGTAGCAGCTAATTCTCTTGTTACATCAGTTGTATTAACAGCAGGTACATCAACAGTCGGAACTGTAATAGGCACTACGGCGGGAACGGTAGTGGGAACTGCTGCAGCTGGAGGAACCATAGCAACCGGAGCTGGAACTGTAGGATTAGCTATTAGTGGGGCCAGCGCAGCTGGAGCAACCATTGCGGGTGTAACTTTAGTTGAAGCTGCTACGCTTACTACAGCTGCAGGTGTTACTGCTGTCGCTGGGACTGGTGCTGCGGCTTCTGTTGGAACAGCCGCAGCTTGTATAGCAGGAATAGAATCACTATCAGTAGCCGTTGGAACATTTTTTGGTATGTTGCCTACTCCATAAGGTGTAAAACAAATGAATTATAGGTATTGCGTTAAACAACAAATAATATTGTATATAGCAGGTATTTTATCGGGCTCTATCTCATATGGGGTTGTGCGCTATTTTGGAGGGGGCAGCCCAATAATTATAACTTCTGGTCATATTGGGGCATTTATAGGAGGAACGGTTTCGCATTTTTTTATTTTCCCGCTACTTCTAAGATGGTTTAATTCATTAAAGAAATAATCTCCTATAAAACAATATCCCCTGAATTTACCTGGGGATACTAAGGTATAAAAAAATGAATTATAGATATTGCGTTAAACAGCAAATAAGATTGTATATAGTAAGTATTTTATCGGGCTCTATCTCCTATGGAGTTGTGCGCTATTTTGGAGGAGGCAGCCCAATAATTATAACTTCTGGTCATATTGGTGCATTTATAGGAGGAACGCTTTCATATATTTTTATTTTCCCGCTACTTCTAATATGGTTTAATTCATTAAAGAAATAATCTCCTATAAAACAATATCCCTCGGTTTTTGCTGGGGGATATTAAGGTATAAAGCAATATGCGTTACATAGATATTTTGAAAATGCAGATACAAGTTTCTGGATGGATGTGCTCAGCAGTAATTATTAGTTATGGTATTGTGTGCTATTTAGGATCAATGCAACCAATTCACATATCGATTGGAATGGTCACACAATTTGCATCAATGATGTTTTTTAGTTGTTTTGGATTATGGTGGTTTGACTCATTGAAGAAATAAATATTTTTTAAAGTAAATATCACCATGAAATTTAGTGATTATAATAAACAATGTAGAGAGTATTGCTTATTATGAATTTTAATTATTTTAATCACCTTTGGTATTATGTATTATTTTGGATGGAGAGCGCCAGCATCAGGGTTACCTTGGAAATCATTGATTATAGGTTATTCTGGTCCTATCTTTTCAAGCATTATTACACAATGGTTTTTTAATAACTATTTAAAAAAATAAACCGTATAAAAAACAAATATTCTCCTTAGACTATTAAGGGGATATTGTAGTCAAGGCGAAAAATAAATGAATTACATTTTTTATCTTAAAAAACAAGTAATTTTTTATATAAGTAAGGCCTTAGCTTTTATTGTTTGTGGCAGTATTATGCGTTATGTTAGGTGTGGAGAAATAATAGGCTTAATAGATTTAACGAATTTAATGTCCAATCAATACGATTTTGCTGTGTTTTTATCATATTCATTATCGTGTATTTTGCTAGTACCATTTTATCTTGTATGGTTAACCTCTCCAAAAAAATGAGTTTGTTAAAACCTAATTTACATATATTTTTTTGGCGTTTATTGGGATTTATATCAACAATCATTGAAATAAGCTACTTATAAAACAATACCCTCTGGTTTTGCGGGGGAATATTAAGGTATAAAAAAATGAATTATATTGATTGCATTAAACAACAAATAATATTGTATATTGTAACTGTTTTGGCAGGCTTTAGTACCTATTTTTTGATGTGTTATTTTAAAGGATTAAAACCACTGATTATAACGCCTTATTATATGGGTGTATTTGTAGGGGGAACATTTTCACATTTTTTTATTTTTCCGCTACTGGTAAGATGGTTTAATTCATTAAAGAAATAATCTCCTATAAAACAATATCCCCCGGTTTTTGCTGGGGGATATTAAGGTATAAGGTAATATGCGTTACATAGATATTTTGAAAATGCAGATACAAGTTTCTGGATGGATGTGCTCAGCAGTAATTATTAGTTATGGTATTGTGTGCTATTTAGGATCAATACAACCAATTCACATATCGATTGGAATGGTCAGACCAATTGTATCAATGATATTTTTTAATTCTCTTGCGCTATGGTGGTTCAATTCATTAAAGAAATAATCACCTTGATGGCTTTTGACAATTTGCAATAATAGTGTATTCTTAAATATATATAATCTTTTATGAGGAAATTTATGAAAAAGCAATTATTGACCTTTTTTTTAACATTTACTGCTGTTTTTTATTTTATAACTAATACTAAACCAACCAATGCTGAGTTATTGCCTTATTTGAAAAGCATAGAAGTGGTTATCAAAAAAGAGCTTGGGCAATTATCGAGTGATGAAAAAATATTACAAAAAAAATTTAAAGATTATAATGTTGCAGCAAAGATATTAAATGAGTTTTTTGATGTTTCTTTATGTAAGCAGCAGATTTCCAAAATGGGAAAACTAATGTTTGGTCTTTTTTGTTATAAGGTAAGGCCTATAGATAGTTTTGTATTCCGGTTAAAAACAGATTCTTATGATAATAACAATGTTGTGAGTAATTTTTTTGTTTTTTTTCCATTTGATGACAGCAAGGAAGATGAGAATATCTTTTCTGATTTATGTGCTGAATTAAATATTAATGTTGGTCCAGATAAACAGATGAATATATTTACTCCAGAAGATGAAGCTTTTATATTTGATTTAATGCAAACTCTTGTAGAAAAGCATTTTCATCACAGCGATACCAGATCTATAAAAGAAAAAATGGCGTGTTGTTTTGGTTCCGAGGATGGCTGGATGCTTAGTTTTATTATTGGTCAGATAAAAGTGTTAACTGTTTTACAGCAAGACATTAATAATAAAATTAATGAAATTGAAGCGACTAGCTAATTAAGAATATTTTTGTATTGAATGTCCCATTTTGTATAGTTTTTAGTAAGACCCGCCTAGCGGGTCTTATTTTTAGTACGTATATATGTACGTTTTAAAGAGTATATGCTATTATCCTCCAAAATAATTATACAGCGAGAATTAGCAATGGAAGGTACTTATCATGCTTTAATCGCATCGTTTCAATTTAGCAATTTTCAAAGTGTTTTACATGGATTTTTAATTAAAAAAAAGGATTTTATGGAAAAAGGTATTATGTTTATCATTGTTTACCTGTTCAATTTTTTCAATGCAATTAGTTACTATTAATCAAAAAGCTAAGCTAGCTTATGAAAAACTAGTTCGACATTATTTACTAAAATCGAGTAAAGAATTTATTGGTATGAGCAAGTATTTTATGGATTTATAGTTTTTTTATTAATTCATGCTTTTAAGTTTTACTTTTTAGGAAATGAAGATTTCCTTCTGATGCTTATTAAATATTTGAGGAAAAAATGACTCAATGTCAGCATACAATAATGGCATTACTTATAAGTTTAATTTTGTACCAATTCATTTGGCATACAATTTTGAAACATCATCCTGTTACTAAAAGAAATAGGAGGGAGCTTTTAGATTTATATGATGAATTGTTTGATTATTTTAAAAAATGAGTTCATAAAAACATCATTTCCCCAAAAATGTGCGAGGGGGATGATAAAAGAGTTAATAAAAAAAATAAAAAAGTAGATATTTATTTAGAGCTTGCTCCAAAATTAATTTTTGGAGCAAGCTCTAATTTATTGCGATTTTAATAGATGATTTGTTTTTAAATAAAAAGAAAATTAAATGGATTGATGTACCAAGCTAATGCTAAAAGTCCAAATATGCCTCCAGACATGATCCACAGTTCCTTAGTGTCATTCCAACTTTTAATCCAATGTACTGTTTTATTTTTAATTAATGGTAATATTGCAAGTTTTTTGTTTTCAGGATAATTAATGACACAGCGGACCTTATTTTCATTTGCTTGGTTGATCAAATTAGCTGCTAATGATAAGTCATCATATTCTAATTGTTCATCTGCATTGTATACAATATAAGAACAATTTTGCAAATTTAACTCTAACGAGTCATGTTTAATTGTTTTTGGATTGTTATATTTTTTTAATTGTTGATTATATTCAATAATTTCAACATTAAAATTATTATTTTTTGCATTAATTAAATAGACAAAATCACCTACAGGGAATGGTTTTGCATTAATAAAAGAATTTTTAGTTCTGAGAGATATTTCTTCATGGGTTTGATCCCAAGGTACTACAGTAATTAAAAGTTTGGAAGTGTTTGGATAAAAAACACCTAAAGAATTATATAGGGGTAAATAATGGTCTTCAGCTGCTTGTAGTAGTGGAATAATTAATAAAGATAAAAGTATTATTTTTGTTTTCATAGAAAATACTCTGAGGTTTTAGGGATTTTAAAAAAACCGGTTTATTAGATAAAGGTTTATTTGTAGTATTTGTTTGCCATTAAAAAGCTGGCTTGTCAACTGTCCTTCGATACACCCCTGTGGGGTACTCAGGATGAGCGGGTTGGGAAAGCTGGTATGCCCGGCAGGATTTGAACCTGCGACCTACGGATTAGAAATCCGTTGCTCTATCCAACTGAGCTACGGGCACGCTATGTCAAATTATATGAGTGCCCTGTAGCTCACCGAGCGGAGTTTATCCTGAGCTTGTCGAAGGGGGCACGCTATGTCAAATTATATGAGTGCCCTGTAGCTCACCGAGCGGAGTTTATCCTGAGCTTGTCGAAGGGGGCACGCTATTTCAAATTATATGAGTGCCCTGTAGCTCACTGAGCGGAGTTTATCCTGAGCTTGTCGAAGGGGGCACGCTATTTCAAATTATATTAATTTAAAAAAGATGCTTATAGTATACCAACAAATTTAAAAAAAGCATTAGAATTAAATTGTTATAGGTATAAAAAGTTTAATAAATTCAGTAGTAATAGTATAAATTTGTTTATGCAATTCCTCTGATATATCCTGTGTTTGGGTAATTGTATTATAAACATCAGGGTGTACAGATTTTATATAACTGACGCATTGCAATGCAAAAGGGTTAACTTGATTAAGTGTAAGGCTATCAAGAAAACCTTCTTTTAAGAATAACAGCATAAGCGCTTGGTCAACAAAAGAGAAAGTTACGTATTGCGGTTGTTTAAGTAATTCCATTGCGCGCTTTCCTCGTTCAAGTTGACGATGAGAAACATCATCAAGTTCAGCACCAAATTGAGCAAATGCAAGAAGTTCTTGGTATTGCGCAAGTTCCAATCGCAATGCACGAGTCATTTTTTTGACTGCTTTTGTTTGAGCTGCTCCTCCTACACGAGACACTGATAACTCAGCGCTAATTGCAGGTCTCATTCCTTGATTAAAAAGATTTGTATCTAAAAATATTTGCCCATCAGTGATAGAAATTAAGTTTGTTGGAATGTATGCAGTAATATCATCCCCTTGAATTTGCACAATAGGCAAAGCAGTAATAGAACCACCTTTAGCTAGTTTTCCTGCACGTTCAAGTAATCGAGAATGTAGGTAAAACACATCTCCAGGATAAGCTTCTCTACCCGGAGAGCGTCGAAGCAGTAATGACATTTCACGGAACGCTATAGCATGGTTGCTTAAGTCATCATAAACAATAAGAACGTCTTTGCCTTGGTCGCGGAAATATTCTGCAATAGTGCATCCAACATACGGAGCAAGGTATTGGCTGAGTACTGCTTGACCAGAATCAGCGGTAATAATGACAGAATATTCAAGAGCACCATTTTTTTCTAGTAAAGAAACAAGGCGCGCTAAGTTAGCTTGGCGTTGTCCGATAGAAACATAAATGCAGATAACGTTTTTGTTTTTTTGATGTAAAATTGTGTCTATTGCGATTGATGATTTACCGGTATTTCTATTGCCAACAATAAGTTCTCGTTGTCCTTTTCCAATAGGAACGAGCACATCAATTGCTAAAATTCCTGTTTCAAGAGATTCGTTTACGGGGGATCGTTCCATAATTCCGGGAATATCTGTTTCAATAGGCCGAAACTCTTGAGTAGTTAATTCTCCCGCCCCATCGCAAGGGAGTCCTTCTGCGTTGATAACACGACCAAGTAGTTCCATCCCAACCGGGGTTTTAAATACAGAATGAGTTCGTTTTGCGGTTTCAAGTTCAGCAACAGGAATTGATCTATGAATTAAAAACACCGCAACAGAATTTTCATTTAATTGAAAAACAATACCGCTATTGCCTCCTTCAAAAGTAATTAATTCACCAAGTAGTGCATTTAATAATCCATATATAGTACAGATATTATCACCTACACGGATAACGGTGCCTGTTTCTTCCAGATGTTCTTCAGGTAAATTACGGAGAGATCGTTCAAAAAGTGATATAAGATCAGTGTTTTTCATAGATATTTACTTTCTATTTAATTTAATTTTTGTAGGTTTTTAATATGTTTACGTATTGAGTATTCCCATAAATGATTATCGCTTTGTAGCCTGAGGCCGGCAATTAATGAATCATCTATAGAAGGGGTACATATAATATTTTTGTTAAGTAGTTTGGTAAGAAAATATTTTATTGATTCAATCTGTTTATCATTAAGATTGTGTGTACTTTTAAGAGAAAATTCAATACTGTTTGTTTGTTCTTTATACAATTGCGTGAGGCTTAATAAAACAGCGGGCAGGTAAAATGAGCGATTATGTTTAATGAGCAATAAAATTATTGCTGCAAAAGTTTCAGGTAATGAAAAATGACTAATTAAGTCAGCAACCATAGATTTTTTTCTTTCTTGATTAAATTGCGGTAATTCCAAGAAAAGAAGTATTTGTTTATGTTTTTGTAAAAAAATTTGAGCGGTTTCTATTTTTTTTACATCGGCTAAAGAGAATGACTTAGGAAAAACAGCCATAAAGGCTTTAGCATATTTTTGTGCAATATTTATATTAACAGATATATGGTTCATTGTGTTCTCTTATCCATAAAGTTAATAATTGCATTCAGATAATCAGATTTTTGTTCAGTATCTTTAAAATCATTTGAGAGAGATGTTTTTAAATCTTTAATAACGGCATGGGCAACTATTTTTTGAAGATGCTGTTGTTGTTGGTGGCAGGTGATTAGTTCTGTGCGTTTATGGTAAGCAACAAGGGCTTTCTTTTGCTCTATTTTAAGAGAATCAGCTTCAAGGCTTACTGCCATTTTCCATTTATCTATTT
>Ga0268266_10005440_pt1 | contig 11871 bp, 17 predicted proteins | sample KBSS13metaG_FD_190356 | JGI IMG/M metagenome (GOLD analysis project Ga0268266, IMG submission 190356) | Switchgrass rhizosphere microbial communities from Kellogg Biological Station, Michigan, USA - KBS S1-3 metaG (SPAdes) (version 2) | ecosystem: Host-associated > Plants > Roots > Rhizosphere... | reverse complement strand
ACGCTCACCGCCATCGCGCCCGCGATTTCCGCCGACCGCGACGCGCTGCGCCGCGACTTTCCGCTAAAACCGTTCGCGATACGCCACAAGCTCGCCGGCCATCCGCTGCTGACGCTGCCGCGCATCGCGCAACTGGCCGCTGAATTGCCACGCGACCTGATCGAGTACAATTCCGGCAAGGTCGCGATCAGCCAGGATCCGGACGCCATCCCGTCCGTCGATCTCGACCCGGTCGAAGTGGTGAAGCGCATCGAGACCGCGGGCGCCTGGATGGTGCTCAAGCGGGTGGAGAATTCGCCGGAATATCGCCAGCTGCTGGAGGACGCCCTGCTCTCGGTCGCCCGCGCCCGCGGCTTCAACAGCCTGACCGACGCCGGTTTCGAGCAGGTGGAAGGTTTTCTGTTCGTGTCCTCGCCGAACTCGACCACGCCGTTCCATCTCGACAGCGAGGACAATTTCTTCGTCCACATCCACGGCGAAAAAATCTTTGCGATCTTCGACAATGCGGACCGTTCGATCGTCTCGGACGACGAGATCGAGCGTTCGATGACCAAGCACCGCAACCTGAAATACGACGACAGCTTTGCGCCGCGGGCGACCGAATTCCGTCTGTTCGCCGGCGACGGCTGCTACGTGCCGTATCAATGGCCGCACTGGGTGCGCACCGCAGGCTCATACTCGATCTCGATGGCGATCACCTGGAAGACACGCGAGGTGCGGCGGATGAACGATCTGCACTTCTTCAATTCGATGCTGCGCGGCATCGGCCTGCCGCAACAGCCGCCCGGCCGGCAGCCTCTGCGCGACGCGCTGAAGCTCGCCTTCTATCGTACGGTGACGACGGCCATCAAGCCGCTGCGCGCCTCGATGGCGATGCGCCGCGTGCTGCGGCGGATCGCGCTCGGCAAGCGGGCGAATTATTATCTGAAGGATGCGTGATTTGCCGTGAATTGTGGCCCGGATGAGCGAAGCGACATCCGGGGCGATGCCCGGATATCGCTTGCGCTCATCCGGGCTACATCTACATCGACAATTACTGCAGCGGCGAATGCGGCGCCGGCAGCATGATGGTCGAGTGCATCTCTTCCAGGAAGCCCGGGCCCTTGCCCAGAAATTCCTGCCAGGCCGGATCCTTCATCGCGTTGCCGCGGGCTTCGGCGCGCGCGTTCAGGCTGGGATAGGCCCAGATGTGGCAGGCCTCGTTGGGCTGCCCTGCCTCGGTGGTCCACAGGCCGACGATCTTGGAATATTTCTCGCGCTCCGGCAGCACCGCGGTGAAGGCATCGAGCCACTGCTTCAGCCCGCCCGCCGCCTTGCCGCGATAGTTGCGGAGTTCATAGACGTTGCCCGACGAGGCCGGCGCCACCGGCGGCCGCACCGCGTTCATCAGGCGGACGTCCTGACGCACCAGCAAGGGCCGGATCAGCGGCACGTATTCGCCGGTCCAGCGCGGGTTCTTCGCGAGCTCGGCGCGCAGCTTCGCCCGCTCGTCAAAGCTGTTGTAGCTCCACATGTGCAGGACCTGGTTGAGCGGCCCGATCTCGGTCGACCAATAGCCTTCCAGCTTGCCGTAATCGTCCTTGCGGATGTCGCGCGAAATGGTGCTCGCGGCCTTGATCATGTCGCCCAGCGTGCCGGGCTTTACGGTGTAGGTTCGCAGTTCGTAGATCATGATGCCTCCCCAAGATTTTGTTTTGGTTGTGCAGCCTGTTTGAATCCTTCGCCGCGCTAGAGATCTTCGTTCGAAAAATCGGCTATTCTCGTCAGATGCCGCAGCAAGCCTCGCTTCAATGGCTGGCTACCGTGAATTGGAATTGAGAGGCGTACCACGCTTCCATCTTGCCGTAGATATGATGACTGCCGCTGATACGCAGCAGAACCCAGCCGTGACGCTCGACGATGCGAGCGAATTCGCGGCCGGTTACAGATTTCATGCAGGCAATTCCAGCATCCGTTCAACGCCGCCGGGCTCGGGTGGCGCAACCTCGATGGAGAGGCATCCCTCGATGGCCTCATGAAGATTTTGCATGAGTTCTTCCATGCTGTCGCCCTGCGTGGCGCAGCCCGGGATCGCGGGGACCTCGGCCCAGAAGCCGCCCTCTTCCGCTTCATGCACGACGATTTTGATCTTCACGATTGAACTCCTGCTACCAACATAGGCGCAGACCCGCGGCTGGTTCAAGCCCTGCGGCTATTCCGCCGCCTGCGCGTTGATTTCGCCGGACACCTGCCGGATGGCGCGGGCGAGCTGTTCGGCCGGCTGGGCGCCGGACACGGCGTATTTCTGCGCGAACACGAAGGTCGGAACGCCTGAAATGCCCTTGTCGGACGCTTCCTGCGCCTGCGAGGAAATCCGCGCGACGTCCTCGTCAGTCGCGAGGCGCTTGCGGATATCCTCGGCGTCGAGGCCGACATCGGCCGCCGCCTGCACCAGCACGTCGATATCGGTCAGGTCGCCGCCATCGCGGAAATACAATTCCATCAGCCGCTGCTTCATCTCGGCGGATTTGCCCTGCGCTTCCGCCCAATGGATCAGGCGGTGACAATCGATCGTGTTCGGCTGGCGCTTCACGAGTTCGGGACGATAGGTCAACCCCTCCTCGCCGGCGGCCGCGACGACGCGGCCGGCGATGCCCTTATAGGCTTCGACCGAGCCGAATTTGGTGGTGAGATATTCGTCGCGACTGATGCCCTCGCGCGGCACCCAGGCATTAAGGAAGAACGGCCGCCAATGCACTTCCACAGGAACGTCCGGCACCAGCGCCAGCGCGTTCTCGATCCGGCGCTTGCCGATGTAGCACCAGGGGCAGACCACGTCGGAGACGATGTCGATTTTCAGCGGCTTCAAGGTGCTCATCGGCGTCTCCTCGGGGGCTCTCGGGGCCAAAATGATGCCCGCAAGGTAAGCGGAATGGGCCGCCGCACAAGCCCGCCGGCCGCATGTCTCACATCACATAACCTGCGCGGTTATTGTGGCGGCGGCCGGGGCTGCCTGGTTCTTCCGCCCAATCGACCACGGAGCCCCTGACGTCCGAGCGGCGCGCGACACAGGCGCAGGCGTCCTGAACCATCGATTCCGCAAGATCGGGCCGGCCGGGGCCTTGGTCCCGCGGCCCGCATCGCGCCGGCGCTGGTAACCATCTTCGGGCACCCGCCTACCACTGACGCGTGCAAACCCGCGATCGCGGCGCGCTGCCGGTTCCCGAATTAACCTTTGTGGCGGACATAAAGCTTAATTGGCAAGCTTAACGAAGGGTTTCGATTGCTCGTTTTTGCCAAGCAACTAACCGTTTTGGCTGCACAAACCGAAACCTGTACTTGCTCACAAAAGGAGCATCGCCAATGGCCCAGTCACCCAAACCTCCGATCTTCGACGTGATCGATATCGAGCGCGAGATCGAAGAAGAATTCCGGAAAATTCCGGCGGCTCGCGAAGCTCAGCCGACCGTCGTCCCTGCGCCGGAACTGGCGATGCCTGATTATGTCGAGCATCGTGACGGCGCCACGGAAATCGGCAAGCTGTCGGCGGAAGCGGTCGTCCGCGAATACGAAGCCGCGGCCAAGGACATCGAAGAACTCGGCGCCGAACTGGTCGGGCATGTGAAGAAGTGCGAAGCCATGACCCGCGACGCACTCAGCGTGATCGAGGAACTGAAGGAAACCGCGAGCCGCTACCGCGAGGAAGCCAAGCGCGTGTTCCTGCACATCGAGAATTGCTCGCTGGTGACGGCGGAAGTGCGCAAGACCTGCATCGAGATGCGGGACAAGATCGCAGCGTCGGCCGAGGCCGAAGCCAAGAGCAAAGAACTCACCAGCTAATGGCGATGGCAGGTGCCGGCGTCGGATCTACGCGCCGCCCTATCCTGCCATCCTCGATGAATTTTGGGTACACCTGCGCCATTTGATGCCGGTATTCGATGCCTAGAAGGCAGCCGCGATCTGCCGCATCCGCTCGGCGGTGACATCGTCGGCGGGAAAGAAGGTTTCCAGCGCCAGTTCCTGCAGCGTGATGTCGACCGGCGTGCCGAACACCATCGTGGTCGAGATGAAGCTCAGCACTTCGTCATGGCGGCGCAGTTTGAAGTTGATCGCGACATTGTCGGCCGAAACCGGGCCCGGACGCGCCGGCATCCGATAGGCCTTCAGCTCCTGATAGAGTTTTAGCAGCTCGGGATCGGCCGTCGCCTCGCACTGGCGGTGCAGCCGCTCCAGCAGATGCGCGCTCCATTCGGCGAGATTGACCGTGCGCGGCGCCAGCCCTTCGGGGTGGAAGGCGAGGCGCAAAATGTTGAGAGGCTGTCCGAGCAGGTGCGGCGGCAAACCTTCGAGCAGCGGCGCCACCATGCGGTTGGCGGTGACGAGATTCCAGTGCCGGTCATAGGCCAGCGCCGGATTGGGCTCATGCGCCTTCAGCACCAGGTCGATCGCCGCGCGCGCCGATTTCAGCGCGGGATCGTCGAGCGAGCGCTGCGGAAAAGCGGGCGCAAAGCCCGCGGCGACCAGCAGCACGTTGCGTTCACGCAAGGGAACCTCCAGTCGCTCGGCGAGCTTCAGCACCATGTCGCGCGACGGCGCGGCGCGCCCGGTTTCCACAAAACTGAGATGACGCGCGGATATTTCGGCGTCGCCGGCCAGATCGAGCTGGCTCAGATGGCGGCGCTGGCGCCATTCGCGCAAATGATCGCCGATATGGACGGGGTGGTTTCGTTCGGCTCGCGCCGCGGAAGCATGTGCGTTCATGCTGGAAAACCTACCATGCGAATTTCGCCCATTCCATTACGTCCAAGGTAATCGAAACGCGTCTCGCGCCGGGTCATGTTCAGGGCACAGGAGATGACCCAATGCTGATGCTTTCCCTGTTCCGTCTCGCCGCCGCGGCGATTCCGTGGACGCTGAACCTCGTTACCTGGCTGCTGGCGCGCTCGCTGAACATGCCGCAGCCGCTGGTGCACGACACCGGCGTCTTCGTGTTCGCTCAGGTGCAGACGATCGAGAACAGGGTCGGCAAGGCGCTCTGCCCGATGCGGCTGATGCGTCGGCTCCGGTCGCTGCTGCCACGCTGATCCCCGCCCCCAACCACGCATTAAGGAGAATCGTCATGATCCATCCGTCCACGTTCCTGAACCGCGCTCTGCTCGCGGACGCCATCTTCAGCGGCGTCGCCGCGGTCGCGCTGACGCTGGGCGCTGGCGCGCTCGCGCCGCTGCTGCATCTGCCGGAAGCATTGCTGCGCGAGACCGGCCTGTTCCTGATCGCCTACACCGCGCTGGTCGGCTGGCTGGCGGCGCGCTCATCGGTGCCCAAGGCGCTGGTGTGGCTGGTGATCGTGGGCAACACCGTCTGGACGTTCGGCAGCATCACGCTGCTGGTCTCGGGTGCGGTGTCGCCGAACCTGCTCGGTCAGGTTTTTGTCGTGGCGCAGGCGATTGCCACCGGCGTGTTTGCGGAACTGCAGTTTATCGGGCTACGGAAGAGCGGTGAGACGGTGGCTGCCTGATCATCGTTGTCGTCGTCATTCCGGGATGGTGCGTAAGCACCAGACCCGGAATCCAACGATCATACGTTACGCTGCCCAATGGATTCCGGGTTCGATGCGCCGCATCGCCTCGGAATGACGGTCCTACCTTCAGCTCAATACGAGCGCTGCGATCATCCCCGCAAATGTCAGCAATAGCCCGATGACTAGCATCGGCACCAGGCTGCTGCCGGAATATGGATTGGCCTGCTCGTTCTTCGTCACGACATGGTTGCGATACGCCATCACTTTACTCCTGCCGGGTTAAGCCGAAATCGTTCGCCATTGCCGAGCATGACGCCGTGAGCGCCGGCGATGCCGAGTTCGAGGCTGGCCGCGATCCGCCGCGCCCGCTCCACGAAATGCGCCTCGGCTTCGGGTGGGCAGATCTCGTGCGCGGTCTGCTCGAACAATGCGAGCCAGCGGTCGAAATGCCCGGCATCGACCGGCAGCGGCAGATGCTTGGCCATCGGGGTGCCGTGGTAGCGGCCGGTCATCAGCGCGACCGACGACCAGAACGCGCACATCTGCGCCAGATGCGGCTCCCAATTCGTGATGCGGGCCTCGAACACTGGCCCAAGCACCGCGTCGGCGCGCACCTTGGCGTAAAAGCCATGCACCAGCCGCTCGATCATCGCCTCGTCGATGCCGGTCCGCTCGATGATCTCGGCCGTCAGCCGCTCACGCCGCGCCGGCCCTGCCACGATCGCTTCCACTTTTGCCGCCATTCTTAAATATGCATATCAAATGCCTATTTAGAGCGCTATAGATGATTTGCAAGCGGATATTTCGAGAGGGCTCCCATGCGCCTGACATCGTTTACGGATTTTGCCCTGCGCGCGCTGATGCGGCTGGCGGGCGAGCCCGGCCGCTCGTTCGCGACCAACGAGATCGCCGCAGAGTTCGGCATTTCCCGCAATCACCTCGCCAAGGTGGTGCGCGACCTCGCCGACAGCGGCTTCATCTCGACCCAGCGCGGGGTCGGCGGCGGCTTCACGCTGGCCCGCCCCGCCCAGTCGATCACGATCGGCGAAGTGGTACGCGCGCTGGAAGGCCCGGCGCTGGTCGAATGTTTTCGCGAGGACGGCGGTTCTTGCGCGCTGAAGCCGCGCTGCCGGCTGAAAGCAAGACTCGCCGCCGCGCGCGAAGCGTTTATGCGCGAACTCGACGCGACGACACTGGCGGAATGCGCCTATCCCGCGCCGGCCAGACGCAGCGTGGCGCCGGCATGAGGACTGCGGGAAACCATGACAAGACCTGGGAGCGGCACATGAAAGCTATCGAATTCGAAAACGGCATCGTGCAGATCGACGCCGCCATCGTCGCCGAAGGCCTCGGACTGGCGCCGTCCCTGCTGCAGCAGGAGATGCGTGCGGGCCGCATCACCAGCGTGGCCGAGCGCGGGATCGATGGCGACCGCGGACGGCATCGCCTGTCGTTCTTCTCGAGGCATCGGCGGTTTCGCGTCGTGGTCGACGACACCGGCGTGGTCCTTCAGCGCTCGTCGGTCGACTTCGGGGATTCGTTGCTGCCGAAGTCGGCGCACAAGCCCGGCAGATAAAATCTAGGCCTGGAGGGCTGACGCCGTCGCGGCGGAGCGCTTGCGGCCGGCCGTTTTCCTGCCGGCAACCCGGCCCTTGCCGTTCAGATGCTTGCCGTTTAGCGAATGGCCATTGAGCGCCTTCTTCGCCTTACGCCCGGCCTTGGCCTTCAATTTATCCTTCAGCTTGGCTTCGGCCTTTTCTTTTTGCCTCGCGACCTTTTCCGCTTTCTTCAGCGCCTTGCGCTCGGCCTTGGCTTTCAGGCGGGCTTTTTCCTCCCGCGCCTCGGCGCGCTTCTTCTTGCGCTTCTTTTCGCAGGCATCGCATTTGCAGCCGATCGGCTTCAGATAGGCTTTGAAGTAATCGGTGCCGTAGTCGTAATTGATCTCCTCGCCCGGCTCGATGTTCTTGATAGCGCGGATGAACACCTTGCGCTTGCGCGGGCGAACGTCGGATTCCGCATTCGGCTTGCAGGCGTGGTTGATGTAGCGCGCGAGGTTCTTGCGGATCGAGCCGTCGATGGTCCAGCGGTTGGTCAGTTCGAACAAATACTTGTTCTCGATCTCATCCTCTTCCTTTTTCTTGGAATCGAGCAGCGGCCCGAAATAGCGGATGATCTTGCTGCCCTTCTTGATCGGCTTGGTAGCGAAGAGGCCAAGGCCGGTGCGGGAGCGACCGACGCGATAGGGTTTGTTCGAGGGAGTGGAGGGCATGACGATCGGATGACTGCGCGCTCAAAGAGAAGGGTTGGCGAAGTCGCTCTTCTAGGACGATTCCGCGGCAAAGTCAGGTATTTCGCACCTTTGCCATGAACCTTCCCCAGATTGCGTATGTCTTACCCCTGAGTTCCCTGTGAGAAGTGCAGATGAAACGTGTTTTCCTTCGGCCGTTGGCCATATCGGCCGCCGCGGCCCTGTTCGCGCTAACACTCGGCCCGATTTCCCCGGCGAGCGCCCAAACATTCAGCAGCAGCTACACCTCGACCGCGCCGAAGGATTGCCGCACGGTCGGCAAGCCAAGGGACGGCGGCGCCACGCAGCAATGCCCGGGCCAATCGGGACTGGTGGTGCTCCTCAGCGAGGACGATTTGCGCCAGACGGTGTCCGTCGGGACCACCGCCGCGGCGGCAGCAAAAGAGCCGGCCGCGGAAACCTGGTTTGCCCCGTTCAATTCCACCGGCAACACCATCGAATGGCGGGCGGCCGACGGAAAGCCTTTTGCCATCATCCAGCGCTGGCTGCTGTCCGACAATGACGATGTGGACAAGAGCGGAACTCCAGTCAACAAGCCGATGCTGGCGGTGACCCGGCTGCCGCCGGGGCCGGTGTGCCATGTCGCCTATATCGACGGTCAGGCCAACCGGAACGCCAACGAAGTGGCGCGTCAGGCGGCGGACGAATTCGCCCGTGATTTCAAATGCGGCAAGGACGAAGTGAAAGTGGTCGGCGAAAAAGGCGCGGCCGTGAAGCTTGCGAAGCACTGATGAAGCCGCTATCCGGCCTGTTTTCGCCGCATTAACGTCAAAGCTACAGCCTTGGTTGTTAGATAGTCTTACGTGCTGATTTCCACGACAGCCCCAGCGGAGCAACGATGCTAACGAGATTCATGGTTCTGCTCGTCGCCGGCACCGCCCTCGCCGGCTGCTGCGCCTCCGGCACCGGTTGCTCGACCACGCCGGTGGCAGGCGCGCCGGTCGCATGGGACGGATTGGGCGAACCGCCGACGGAAAATGTTGCGCCCGGCGAAGACAGGCGGCCGGCCAAGCGCAAGGTCGCCCGCAACCGCGAGATCATCCTCGGCCCGCTGAACGGAGCGGCGCCCCAGTCGGACGCCAAGGCGCAGTATGACAATTGGGAGCGGCGTCCTAACGAGGACGCGGAAGCGGACGCCCGTCTGGCCCGGCAAACCAAGATTTGCCGGGGCTGCTGAGGCCGACTCCCAACGCCCTCAGGCCTTTTGCTGGATCCGATAGCGCTGCAGCAACCGTTCGCCCTTGGCGGCAATGCGCCGCGCCGCAGCGACCGTTCTGGGGACCGGCTCGCCCCAGGCATGGGCTGACAATGCGTGCCGCGTCGGCCTTCCCCGGTCGTCCACCAACGGCGGCAGCTTCTTGCGGCCATAAAATCTTACCGCCCAACTGCCTTTACGGCGCATGTCTTGCGGCGTCATCTCCGACAACGGCTTTGTCACCCCGGCTTGAGATGCGCGCCGTCCTTGCGCGCGAATGCCGAGCGGCCGGCGGCGGTGAGCCCGCCCTTCGGATCTTTCTCGGGGGCCTTCCTGGCCGGGCGCTTGCGCGACGTCTTCCTGGTCTTCTTCGTGGTCTTTTTGGCAGCACCTTTGCGTGCGGTCTTTTTTGCCGGACGCTTCTTTGCGGCTTTCTTCTTCGAGGCTTTTGATGCCATGCGCATGTTGTCCACGAGGTTGGGGTATGAACGCCCGGCGCGGCGCGCCCGCGCTTTCGCAGCCAACTTCTGCGACGGCGTCAGATGTATGGATTTTCTCCCGGCGCGCTTGCGCGGGTTCGATCGTTTCCAGGGAACGCGCGGTGATCTTGCCATGCCAACCCAACGCCCGAACCGGGCGGGAGTTTCTTCGCGCGCTCAGCCCGTTCCCGCCGGCCGCGGCACCGTCGAGCGCAGCATCGCATCGAGAAGCTGGTCAGGGCCGGTGCCTTCCGGCAGCCGGTGCAAGATGTCTTTCAGCCGCCCGTCGAGCAGCAGCGAGGCAAAACCGTGCACCAGTGACCACGCGCGTGCGATCGCCGCGGCCTGCTCGAGCGAGAGCGCCCCCGGCGACTCGCCGGCAGGTCTATCGTTGCGGCCGGCGCCGACCGCACTCGCCAATCCTTCGAAGGAGGCAGACGCCGCCTCGTGCAGCGATGGCCGCGTCATGTCGATCCGTTCGTTGCGGAACATCAGACTGAACATGCCGGGGCTCTTCTGCGCGTAGGCGACATAGGCCTTCGCGTTGGCCAGCCCCTTCATCAACGAATGGGCTTCGCTGTTGCGCGCCGCGATCATGGCCTCGCCGAAACGGCGGAAGCCGATGGCCGCGAGTTCGCTGAGCAATCCGGTGAGATCGCCGAAATGATGCGTCGGCGCAGCATGCGACACTCCGGCTTCGCGGGCCACCGCCCGCAAGGTCAGGCCCGGCAATCCGTCGCGTTCCAGCACCCGTTCCGCGGCGGCGAGCAAGGCGTCGTGCAAATCGCCATGATGATAAGGCGTCTCGCCGGCCGGGCGGCGACGCCGGCTGGCGGACCTTTCCTGCGCGGGTTTCACCGGCCTGCGCTTGGCGGGGGGGCGGATGGTCTTGGTTTGTCGCGATGTTCTTGCCATGCGAATCCTTATAGCCGCAATTTTTACACTGTAAAGATTTTGCTTGACGGGCGAGCCGAACAGCCTTACCAGTATCTTTACGATGTAAAGATAAAATCGGAGGAGACGTCGGATGCTCGATCAGGTGAAGACCGAAACGGCGCGGACCAATCTGGCGCCGATCCCGATGGAATGCGACGCGCCGTTCTTGAAGGTCACCGGCGAACTGCCGCGCGAGCTCAACGGCACGCTCTATCGCAACGGCCCCAACCCGCAATTCGACGCGCCCGGCGCGCACTGGTTCGTCGGCGACGGCATGCTGCACGCCTTCCATCTGGAGAACGGCCGCGCCAGCTACCGCAACCGCTGGGTCCGCACCCCGAAATGGCTGGCCGAGCACGACGCCGGCCGCGCGCTGTTCGGCGGGTTCGGCCGCAAACTGCCGGGTGCGCCGACAGGCGTTACCGACGACGGCGGCGTCGCCAACACCAACATCATCTTCCACGGCGGAAAACTTCTGGCGCTCGAAGAAGGCCATCTGCCGACCGAGATCGAGCCCGGCACGCTCAATCGCCTGGGCTATTGCGACTACAAGGGCGCCATCAAGGGCCCGTTCACGGCGCATCCGAAGATCGATCCCGTGACCGGCGAGATGGTGTTCTTCGGCTACAACGCCGCGGGCCCCCTCACCCCCGCGCTCTCCTTCGGATCGGTCAACGCGGAAGGCGTGGTGACACGGTTCGACCGTTTCGAATCCCCCTACGCCAGCATGGTGCACGACTTCATCGTCACCGAGAACCACATGCTGTTTCCGATCCTGCCGATCACCGGCAGCATGGATCGCGCGATGCGCGGCAAGCCGCCTTACGCCTGGGAGCCCGAGAAAGGCGCCTATGTCGGCGTCATGAAGCGCAACGGCTCCACCAAGGACCTCGTCTGGTTCCGCGCCGAAAGCTGCTACGTCTTCCATATCATGAATGCGTGGGAGGAAGGCAACCGCATCGTCGCCGACGTGATGCAGTTCGAGGAAGCGCCGCTGTTCCCGCATCCCGATGGGTCGAAGACCGATCCGAAGAAATCACGCGCCCGCTACTGCCGCTGGACCTTCGATCTCACGGGGAATACCGACCGCTTCACGCAAACCTATCTCGACGACCTTACCGGCGAATTCCCGCGCATCGACGACCGCCGCGCCGGTTTCGCCAACAGCCATGGCTGGTACGCCTGCGCCAACCCCGATTTGCCGATGTTCGGCGCGCTGTCCGGCATCGTCCATGTCGACGGCAAGGGCAAGCGGCTCGGCAACTATCTGCTGCCCGACGGCGATACGATTTCCGAACCAGTGTTCGTCGAACGAAGCAGCGATGCGGCCGAAGGCGATGGCTGGCTACTCGCCGCCGTCTGGCGCGCGCAGGAGAACCGCAGCGATCTCGCGGTGTTCAATGCGCAGGATATTGAGGCCGGCCCCGTGGCGCTCGTGCATCTCGGCCATCGC
>Ga0268266_10005436_pt1 | contig 11876 bp, 7 predicted proteins | sample KBSS13metaG_FD_190356 | JGI IMG/M metagenome (GOLD analysis project Ga0268266, IMG submission 190356) | Switchgrass rhizosphere microbial communities from Kellogg Biological Station, Michigan, USA - KBS S1-3 metaG (SPAdes) (version 2) | ecosystem: Host-associated > Plants > Roots > Rhizosphere >... | reverse complement strand
TGGCGCCCGGATCCTGTCCCCTGTGACAGTGCAGCAGATGCTCATCAATCGGACCGGAATGAAGATCAACCAGCTGTACGGCAAGAACGCGATCGCCCGCAACTGGGAACCCCCGCCGGCCTATCTCGGTCTGGGTGTTGGATTGCGCGGTGATGTCATCTGTCATCATCAGTTCGGCACGCTGACCTCGCCGAAGACCTTCGGTCAACACGGCCAGGGCAGCATGCTCTACTGGGTCGATCCGGAACGCGATGTCACCTTCGTTTGTTTGTCGCACGGTGTACTTCCAGAGGGCGCGAACGTCGAGCGCTTCCAGAAATACTCCGACATTGCGATCAGCGCCGTGGTGTAGTGATCACTTCATGAGACCGAACTGGCGGGCCTTCTTGGCCGCCAGGAATCGATCCCGAACCCCGACTTTGTCAAAGATCTGCTGCAGGTACCACTTCACCGAGCCTTCCGTGAGGCCGAGCTTGTTGCCAATCTGCTGATTCGGCATACCGGTCGATGCAAGCTCGAGGATCTGAATCTCCCGGCTCGACATGCGGCCACACAGCACGCCCGAGTCTTCAGCCTGCGAGTCATCGAAGATGCTCTGATCGCGCAACTCACGACGAAATCCCGCGATGATCTCCTGCATGAATGCATCATTGGCATCGGCGACACGATTCGGCGTGCGGGTCATCTGGTGAAGCATCTGGGCGATGGGTTCACCTTCATCGAGAAAGACTCGCAAAAGGCGAGGCTGCGCCGCCTTTGCCACGGCCAGCGACAGTGCGCGATGGGCTGCCAGCCGATCTCCCGATAACGCCAGCATCTGCGCGACGAGAATATCCCAGCGAACCAGGTCGAGTGTTGCGTTGGCGTTTGCGACGGCGGACCGCCACCAGCGTGCTACACGGAGTGCATCGGGGACACGGTTTTGTACAGCCGCGTAGCGACACCAACTCTCAGCAATCGCACCGTCGAGGCGCGTGATGTTTCGTTGTGAAGTGAGTTCCGCCGCGCCCTTTCGGCCATAGAGCGCGCACGACCGTATCAGTCGGCCTGCATCATCCGGATATCCCCGACGCAGAAGCAGATGCACGGCCTCGAGTCGTGCCATGATCGCGAGTCGCGGCAGATCGTGGCGCTCGGCGAATTCGACCGCATCCTCCAGCACCTTCATGGCATCAGAATGCTTGCCCGCGAGCGCGTCGAGCCGAGCTCGAACTGTACTGGCCGACACCAACTGATCGACAAAGCCGATCGTATTCACGGGAGCGAAGCGCTCGAGCAATTCACCCGCGCGATCCGTTTCGTTCAGCTCGTAGTGCACAGTCGCCAACGGTATCCCCGCGACGGCGCCGAGGGGCGACTCCCGCCCGGAGAGCGCTTCAGCAATTTCCAGGGCTCCAGCCAGCACACTCAACGCCTTTTGCGTTCTGCCCATCAGAAGGTAAGAGGGGCCAGACACTGCCGCGTGAAAGACGACGTTATGTTCACTTCCCCCTCGTTCCACTTCGAGGCGCGACAGCTCAGCGAGCCGCTCGAGCCGCCCCAGCTTGTATTGCTCGCGTTCCGCGAACTGCAACGAGTTGTAGTGACTGGCCAGAATGAAGGAATCGTCGAGCCCGCGAATGTCCTCTTCCGAGGCGAGCGATTGCTGTTCCAGCGTCGCCAGATCATAGGTCACATGCGCAAGCTGCCCTTCCCGATGACGCACGAGGCAGCGCAAGCGATCGAGCTCAGCCGGCTCGATATTGGCGGCCCGCTCTAATTCGCAAAGACGGGCCCGGCTCACCTCAATGAGGCTGCGGGCTTCCCCGACCTGCCATTGCATGATCAGCCGCCAGGCAATTGCGAGCATGATGCGCGGATGCAGAGCCTGGATATGTGGCGGAATGCGTGCCGCGAGGCGTTGAAAGACATCTTGGCGTCCCGCGCGCCAGAGATCGTCGCAACCCGCATCGAGCAACTCGGCGGCGCGCATCGGACTGTTGCCGCGCAGAGCATATTCGAACCCCTCGACAATGTAGCCCGATTCCACGAGCCAGGCCGCCGCCTCGAGACACAAACGGTCCCGCTCGCCCGGCAGTTGCTCCTGCAGGCAGCGGCCGAGAAATTCCGCAAAAAGATGATGATAGCGATACCAGTCGCCCGTGGGATCCAGCGGCACCAGGAACAACCCCGCCTTGGTGCATTCATCCAGCAGACGCCGGCTGTTTGTATGGCCCATCAACCGATCACACAACGCCGGACAGAACCGATCGAGCACCGACGTGCGCATCAGAAATTCGCGCAGTTCCGGTGACTGGTGCGCCACCACGTCCTCCGAGAAGAAGTCTGCAAAGGGCCGGTGATCGCCGCTGGCCCAAGTCACCGAGCGAGCGGGATCGAAAGCGTTGCGCAGAGACAGGCTGACCAGCTTCAGACCCACGATCCAACCTTCCGTGCGCTCCTGCAGGTCATCGATATCCTGGCGACTCAGATTCGCGTGACCTTCGAGCTCGAGGAAGCTGGCCGCTTCGGTCGGCAGAAATCGCAGATCATCCGCGCGCAGCTCCAACACCTGACCCAACGCACGCGCGCGTCCCAGTGGAATACCGAGATCCTCCCGGGTCGCAACGACCAGATGCAGCGTCGGCGGAGCCGCTTCCAACAGCAATTGCAGGCAGGTGAGGGATTCGGAGTCGCGTAGGCAATGCGCGTCGTCAATGAGCAGCCAGTGAGCCCGCTCGGTGTCGAAGAAGCTGTTGGCGAGGGCGGTGACCAAGAGCTTCCATGAAAAGAACTTCTCGCGGCTGAGAATCGTTGTGACTCGCGGTGCAATCGCGATGCCCGCCTCCTCGAATGCCTGCACGATGCAGTTGAGAAACGCAGTCGGCTCGCGGTCCGCCGGGTCAACTGAAAACCACGCAACGTCACCGATGGCAGCGAGCCGCGCGGCCCATTGCTGCATCAGGATCGATTTGCCATAACCGGCGGGAGCATGGATGATCGTCAGGCGCGAGTCGCGGCCTTCCTCGAGCCGGCTCATCAGCCGAGTACGATCAACGAGGCCCCGAGCCTCTCGCGGCACCCGCAGCTTGATGCGATTGTAGATTCGCGCACTATCGAGCGGCATGCTCACAATCGTGTTCCCCCCTCCAATTGCACCTTAGTTTTACACGCCTTCCCCGGTCTCGACCAGTCACGGGCGCCGCCCGCCTATCCGGTAGATAGGTCTCGGACGCGCCAGATCTGCGCAATATGCGGGCATTCAAGGTCTGGACGCGGACACATGGCAGACGAGTCAAAGGTTGGCGGACTCAGCGCGCAGGGGCTGGGACAACTGCGCGCGGCAATTTCGGAAGACATCAGTCGGGGACTGTACCGCGGAGCCACAGTCCTCGTTGCCCGCAACGGGCAGATCGGCCTGCACGAGTCCCTCGGGCAACATCGTAGCGACGATCCGCGTCCGATCGAGAAAAGCTCGGTCTTCAGCCTGTTCTCCCTTACCAAGGGTTTTACCAATGTGCTCGTCTTTCGGGCCATTGAGCGCGGCCAACTCGCGCTGACCACCAAGGTCTCGAGCGTCATTCCCGAGTTCACGGGAAAACCTCGCGAAGACATCACCGTGGTTGACTTGCTGACGCATCGCAGCGGTTTGCCGGGAGTATTCACGCCCCGCCCGGGGATGAACATCGACGTTTTGTCAGAGATCGTCGACGCAATCTGCAAATACGTGCATTCGGTGGAAGCCCCGGGAGTGCGAGTCGACTACTCGCCCATGGCCTCACATGCGTTGCTGGGCGAGATGGTCCGCCGTACCGATCCGAAACGACGTTCGTTCCGACAGATTCTCAGCGAGGAGATCCTGGAGCCCCTGGGACTTCGAGAGACCTCACTCGGAGTCCGTGCTGATCTGAAGTCACGGCATGTCACGCCCGAGTTTCCGACATACTTTCCGGCTACCCATCCCGGTCACAGCAACCTCGGACCCCATGGCGCCCTGCTCGAAGAGAATTCCGAGATGCCCTGGGTCGGCATGATTTCCACGGCAACTGACGTATTTCGTTTCGCCGAAATGCTGCGCCGGGGCGGCGAACTGGATGGCAACCGCATCGTAGGTCCGCGCATTCTCGATATGGCGACGCGGAACTGGACGGGTGATCATCCCAATCAACTTTACAAGGGGCTCGCGCTTTCGCGCGGCTGGAGACCTTTCCCTGCCTACCTCGGTCTCGGATTCACACTGCGCGGCGATGTCATCTGCCAACACCAATTCGGCACGCTGGCTTCACCGCGCACCTTCGGTAGCCACGGCGCCGGCAGCACCGTCTTCTGGGTCGATCCGGAATCGAGTGTTACGTTCGTCTGTCTGACGGCGGGTTTGATTGACGAAGCCGACAACATACTGCGGTTTCAGCGTCTGTCGGACATCGCCCATGCCGCGGTTCTCTGAGACTGCGAAATCATGCAAACAGTAAAGGGAAAAGCGGCTTTTATCACGGGCGGCGCCAGTGGCATCGGGCTCGCGATGGCGGAGGTCTTTCTCGAAGCGGGTATGCGCGTAGTGATCGCGGACCTGCTGAGCTCACATCTCAGCGAAGCCAGGAGTCATCTCGCCCGACATGGCGATGCGGCCCGCTTCATCGTGCTGGATGTGAGAGACCGTGCGGCTTTCGCAAAAGCAGCCGAGGAGGCTGACTCTGTATTCGGAAAAGTGCACGTGTTGTGCAACAACGCGGGAGTCGGGTCTGACCGGCCAGTCATGGACGCATCCTACGACGAATGGGACTGGATCTTCGGTGTCAATGTCGGTGGCGTGATCAATGGCTTGGTCACGTTCATGCCACGAATGCGGGCGCTTGGCGAAGAGGCTCATATCGTGAATACGGCATCTCTGGCCGCGCTGATTCCGCTCAGTGCGACGGCTATCTATACCGGAACAAAATTCGCCGTGCGTGGGCTGTCGGATGCGTTGCGTCTGGCGCTGGCGCCTCACGGTATCGGTGTATCAACACTCTGCCCCGGCCTGGTGCGATCACGGATTTTCGAGTCCGCACGGTATCGACCGTCCCACATCGCCGCGCCACCCCCCGGCGCTAATCTCGGTGAGGTTCTCATGTCACAATTCGCGGCGGCCGCTGTTGAGCCTATCGAAGTGGGGCGCGCGGTGCTGCGCGGAATTCTCAACAATGACGCTTACATCCTCACGCATCCGGAGAGCAAGCCCGAAGTGGCCGCACTGTGTGAGGAACTGCTGGCGTCATTTCCTCCAGCGACCGACGTGAGCGAGGCGCGTATGCAATTCGAAACACAAATGAGATCGATGCGCGATGTCGAGCGGGCCGCAGCGCGCGGAGGTCGGAAATGAGTAGTGTAACGCGATCGGGTCAGCGGTTTGGAGGCAAGGTCGCGCTGGTGACGGGTGGCGGGGGCGGTATGGGACGAGCCACCTCGCTGGCTTTTGCCCGGGAAGGAGCCCAGGTCCTGGTTGCCGATCTCAACGAACGCGCTGCCGAGGAAACGGTCGAGCAGGTGAGGGCAGCCGGTGGCGTTGCGGCTGCCATGGCCGTCGATGTCAGTTCCGCTGCGTCGGTTCAGCAAATGGTGGCTCGTGCCGTAGCGACTTTCGGCAAGCTCGATATCGCATTCAACAACGCCGGCATCCATGTCATCGGTGTGCCACTGGCCGAGCTCGACGAGAGTGCCTGGGACAAGGTGATCAACATCAATCTCAAGGGCGTCTTTCTGTGCATGAAGTACGAGATTCCGGAGATGATCAAAGCCGGCGGCGGTGCAATCGTCAACACCTCCTCGATCGGCGGAGTTGTGGCTGCTCCCGGGATCAGTGCGTACGCCGCATCCAAGCACGGTGTGGTCGGCGCCACACGCGCAGCGGCACTCGACTACATTGGAAAAGGGATTCGCATCAACTGCGTCCTGCCCGGCGCGACCTATACCGCCATGCTGCAGGATTGGTTGCATGACCCGGCGGTCGTCGCAGGCATCAAGCGGCAGCATCCCATCGGCCGTTGGGCACAGCCGGAGGAAATCGCCAGGGCCGTGTTGTTTCTGGCATCCGATGAGGCTTCGTTTGTTGTTGGACATCCCTTGATGGTAGATGGCGGTGTTACCGCAACGTGACTCCCGTTTTTCGGAATTATTGAGGTTGAGACACCATGACGCTCCCGCTGCTCCCGGATCTGCGCGGACTGCCCTATTACGATGAGGCGGCCACCTACTGGGTCTACGCCAACCGATTGTGGGCCTGGGAGTTTTCAGGGTGGAAAACCGAGAGCCTGTCCTGGAAACAGGGTTGCTACATCCACGCAGGCCTGTCGGACACACAATTCAATTTCAGCGGTCCGGATGTCATCCCCTTCTTCGAATCATTGTGTGTCAACAACTTCGAGAAGTATTCAGTGGGCGCCATGAAGCACGCCATCATGTGCACGCCGGATGGCCTGATCGCCACCCATGGCATCCTGCAACGCAACGACGAGCAGGACATCCGCTTCTACGCAGGCGGTCCCTGGCCGATGTTCCACGCACTCAATTCAAAGCTGCGGGTGAAAGTGGACACCCCGAGGTGCTATCTATTCCAGGTCGCCGGCCCGACCTCCCTGCAAGCCCTCGAGCGGGCCACGGGCGAAGACCTGAGCGACATCAAATTTCTGCGCTTTCGCGCAGCGAAGATTGCCGGCAAGCCAGTGGAGATCGGACGCATCGGCATGTCCGGAAATCTTGCCTACGAAGTTCGCGGTCCGATCGAGGAGGGCGCGGATGTCTACGACGCCATCTTCAAAGCCGGTGCGGGTGTGGGGATTCAACGACTGGGCTGGCGTACCTATCTCGTGAACCACGTGGAAGGTGGGTTTCCCCAGATCATGTGGACCTTTTTCCCCTCAATGCTCGAGTATCCCGGGCTCAGCCAGTTTCTCGGGAATTCCTTCCCACCCTACAGCGTAACGGGCAGTGTGGACGCAAAGAACATGCGCGCGCGTTACAGAACGCCCGTCGAGGTGGGTTGGTCGTCGGCCGTCCGCCTGAATCATGATTTCATGGGGCGCGAGCCCATCGAGAAAGAGCTTGCAGATCCCCGGCGCACTGTTGCGACGCTGCGCTGGAATCCGGACGACGTTGTGGAAATCTATCGCTCGCTGCTGCAGCCAGGAGAGGAGTACAAGACGCTGGATTTGCCGACCAGTCCTGCCTGGAGCACCACAGGTTGGTTGGCGCATGCAGACCATCTGCTTGCGAACGGGAAGCGCGTCGGCTACTCCTCCGGCACCATCTACAGCTACTTCTTCCGCGAAGTCATTTCGATGGCCTGCATCGATGTCGACCAAGCCCAAATCGGCAATGAAGTCATCATTGAATGGGGTGATCACGGCCGGCGCATCAAACAGGTGCGCGCGACCGTCGAACGCTTCCCGTATTTGACGGAGGGACGCAACGACAAGGTGGATACGAGCCAGCGCACCTGAGCCGGGTTGCCTGTTGCCGGGATAGGTAGGCGACAGGATGGCATCCTGCGATGCACGCTCTCATCCTATCCAACAGACCGGGCGTTAGGGGGGCGAATGGTCAGGCGCATCAATACAAGTTGCGTGGTCGTGGCGATCACTTCGGGTTTCATCGGCAGTGTTCAGGCGACGCCGCAGGAGGAGGCACCGGGCAACACCGCGGCAAACGGGGCAACATCCGAATTGAGCGAGGTCGTCGTGACCGCTCAGTTGCGTTCTCAGCCATTACAGGACGTTCCTGTGTCGGTCTCTGTGGTCACCGGCGACACCCTGGCGCGGGTCAATCTGACCTCGATCGAGGCTGTCAGCGCGCGTTTGCCCGATGTCAAAATTGTCTCCGGTCCACTCACCGACCTCCTCAACATCCGCGGTGTGGGCTCAGGTCAGAATTCTGGATTCGAGCAGTCCGTGGGCACCTTCGTGGATGGGTTGTATCGCGGCCGGTCGCGCTCGACCCACGCGGCCCTGTTCGACATCGCCCAGGTGGAGATCCTGAAAGGGCCGCAGACGACCTTCTTCGGCAACAATGCCATTGCCGGAGCGATCAACATAACGACCCGCAAACCCGGCCACGAGCTCGAATATAACGCTTCGAGTCTTTACGAAGCCGAGACCGGAGAGTACGACGTCGAGGGCGGGGTGGGCGGACCCCTCACTCAAACTCTCGGAGTGCGCCTGGCGGGGCGCGTCTCCGGAATGGACGGCTACATCGACAATCGCACGACCGGCAATGAAGCGCCCCGCAACCGCGACTACCAGGGGCGCATCTCCACGAGGTGGCAGCCGAGCGACGCCTTGCATAGCGAATTCCGATTCGATTTCAGCCATTCCCAGGGTCGGGATGCGATCTCCATGACCGTGCTCAACTGCCCGTCGCCGTTCGCCGGGCCCACCGACTTTGCCTGTCCGCTATTGGTAGCTCAGAACGGCGGTCCGCTGGGGAGCGATGTCAAATACAACAGCTATGCACGTGCCAACCACGCTGACTACAGTTTCCAGGAAGCCGGCCTCACCAATACCCTGAACCTGGGCCCCGTTGCCCTGGTCGGGATCACCGGCTACTTTCATCACAACTACGATTCACGAGTTGAGCTGGTACCCGTGGCCGCCGGCGGTGTAGACGACTACAGCCAGGCAGTCTCGCCCTACACCGAGGAAGTCACCCAGATCAGTCAAGAGATCCGCCTGCAATCGCAGACGGACGGGCCGTTCGAATACATGGCCGGCGCCTATTACTCGCATCTCAAAAACGATATTTTCAACGGTTTTGGTGCCTACTTCCTGCCGTTTGGACTGTTCAATCCGCTGGGCACCACGGATGCCACGACGCCTGTCTCCGGAACCAACGGTCAGCGCTATCGCGATGACACCTGGTCGGGCTTCGCCTCCGTCACGTTCCATCCTCTCGAGGCGATGCGGATCAACCTCGGTTCGCGCTACACCGTCGTTCACAAAACAGCCCATCGATACGATGGTTTTGGCGCCGCGCCGGACGCCGATTTCAGCAAGTTCGTACCGTTTGACCCGATCACGCAAGCCGTGTTTGGTCAGATCTTCGCAACGAACCTCAATGACTTCGCCGTTCCCTATCGCACCGACAAGAAGTTCATGCCTTCGGCGGGTGTCCAGTATGACTTCGCGCCGGGTGTCATGGGATACGTGAGTTACTCGAAGGGATTCAAAGCGGGCGGCTTTAGCGGCGCCAATGATGGGGCGGTCTTTGGGCCTGAGACTGTCAACGCCTACGAGGTCGGCCTGAAAACCTCGCTGCTCGACCGGCGGCTGACCCTCAACACGGCTGTATTCAGGAGCGACTATAGAGGGCTTCAGGAAACCCTGATCACATTCCCGGGCGGAATCTCGGTCAGCACGGTCGCGAATGCCGCGCAAGCGCGTGCCCAGGGTGTCGAGCTCGGATTGAGCTTCCGAGCCACTTCCATGTTCACCCTCAATGCGGATATTGCGTATCTCGACTCGAAGTATCGTGACTACCCCAACGGCGTGTGCACCATGGAGCAAACCGCGCTGGTCGGCTCGTCATGCGTACAGGATCTGACGGGTAAGCGTCGGCCGTACTCCCCTGAGTTCAGCGGCAATATCGGAGCCAATATTACGTTGCCGCTGGCCGGCCGATCGCTGCGTGTTGATCCACTCGTGTACTTCACGTCCAAGTTCTTCACTGTAGCGACCGCAGACCCGCTCCTTCAACAGTCGGGGTACGTTAAGTACGACCTGCGCGTGGGATATGGTCCGGAGGATGAACATTGGGAGGTCGCCGTGATTGGCCGCAACCTCGCAGACAAGGCTACAGCGTCGTACCGTAATCCCCTGACGGGAGGCAACGGTTCTACGTTCGCCTATCCGGACCCCCCACGAACGGTGGCTGTGCAATTCTCCATCAGGAATTGACGGCGCGTAGTCCGTCCGCGCCATGATCACGGCTGATGGCCCCTCCCCGGAGAATTGAATCGCAGCTCGTGGATGGGAACGGCAGTTCCCATCAAGCTCGAGCGCGGGTGATCCTTCGCTGCAGGGCTAGGCGGAAGGAGCGGTGCCGTTCGAGGAGTAGGCATTGAACCTGGCGCGCGGACGCAAGCGCAAAATGCGGCGGAAGGTGCAAAGCGCATTGCACTTTCGGACGCCACGAGTGCACGTTGAGCCGCGCGCTCCCATGCCCGACCCGCTACCCTAAAAGCAATTCAGTGCAGTGCTGGCGAGGGGGCTATGGATACGAACGACTCTCCGGCCGGGCGTTTCATCCAACGACGCCAGTTCGTCGTGACAAGTGCGGTGGTGCCGGGCCTCTGGTGGGTGGGACTTCCGCTCGGCTGGACCGCAACGGCACGAGCAACAGACGGCGAGCTGAAGATTCTGACTCCTGAGCAGGCAGCCATTCTGACAGCTGTAGCCCGCACGATCGCACCCCACGATGGACTGCCGGACCAGGCGTACAGGTCCGTCGTGACGGCAATCGACCAGGGCGCCGCAGATGCTCCAACACACGCCACCCTCAATTCAGGGCTGAACCACCTTGGAAAGCGCTTTGCCTCGGACAGTGAGCAGCAACGCGTTCGAACGCTGAAGTCCCTGGAGCATTCCGAATTTTTCCGGCTGCTCCGGTCCAACACCCTGCAAACCCTGTACTCCTCTGCGCTGGCTTACTCTCATTTCGGCTATGAGGGCGAAGCCTTCTCCAAAGGTGGCTATCTGTCACGAGGTTTCAACGATCTCACGTGGTTGCCGGATGTACCGCTGGAGGACAGTGGCCCCGTCATAGGCCAGGAACCCTGATGGTCTTCGAGCCCTCGTATGTACCCGGATTGATCTGACATGGCTCTCATTGCCAACGACGACTCCAACGCGGTCGTCATCATCGGCTCAGGCGCGGGAGGCGGTACTCTCGCCCATGAGCTCACGCGCCGCGGGATCAGGGTAGTGTTGCTCGAGGCCGGCGCACGCCAGTCGCTTGCAACGTTCTCGCAGAGCCCGGGCGAAGCCTTCGCGCAACTCACCTGGCTCGATCGTAGGACCTCCACCGGCTCTTGGACCGTTCCTCAGGACTTCCCCGGGATGCCCTCCTGGACCTGCAAGACAGTCGGCGGGACAACGGTCCACTGGACAGGCGCCACGCCGCGCTTGCGCGACTGGGAACTGCGCGCCCGCACCACGTATGGCGAGGTGAACGGCACCTCACTCATCGACTGGCCAATCGAGCACGCCGAGCTCGAGCACTACTACGAGCTCGCAGAAAACCGAATGGTGGTGACCCGACGTCACGGTAATCCGGGCCTACCCGCTTCGAACCACTTCAAAGTGATGTACAACGGGGCGAAGCGGATCGGTTACAAGCACGTCCACACCGGTTATATGGCTATCAACTCACGGCCGGCCGACGATCGGGGTTTCTGTATCCAACAGGGCTTTTGCATCCAGGGCTGCAAGACCGGCGCCAAATGGAGCACGCTGTATACGGAAATCCCGCGGGCCGAAGCCACCGGCAACCTGGACCTGCGAGCGCAGAGCCGAGCCGTGCGCGTCGAGCACGGCAATGATGGCCGCGTTACGGGAGTCGTCTACCGCGATTCGCAGGGTCGTGAGCAACGTCAGAAGGCTCGGGTTGTTTGCATAGCGTGCAACAGTGTCGAAACGACACGCCTGCTGCTCCTCTCGGAGTCCGCCCGGTTTCCACACGGTCTCGCCAACTCCACCGATCAGGTGGGACGACACTTCTGCCACCACGTGGCCGGTTTCATCTGGGGCGCCTTTGACAAACCGATCCACTTTTATCGTGGCACCACCCTTGCCGGCCTCATCGAGGACGAGACCAAACACGACCCGTCGCGCGGATTCTCCGGAGGCTACCACCTCGAGCTGGAGTTG
>Ga0268266_10005435_pt1 | contig 11876 bp, 9 predicted proteins | sample KBSS13metaG_FD_190356 | JGI IMG/M metagenome (GOLD analysis project Ga0268266, IMG submission 190356) | Switchgrass rhizosphere microbial communities from Kellogg Biological Station, Michigan, USA - KBS S1-3 metaG (SPAdes) (version 2) | ecosystem: Host-associated > Plants > Roots > Rhizosphere >... | reverse complement strand
ATCATCGAGCGTGCCCAACTCGGGATGGATCGCCTTGTGCCCGCCCTCGGCGCCGCCGATGGCCCAGGGGCTGCCGGGATCGCCGGGGGAGGCCTTGGGGTTGTTGTTGGGTCCCTTGCGTTCAGTCGTGCCGATCGGATGAATCGGCGGCATGTAGAGGACATCGAAGCCCATCGATGCGACATACGGCAACAGCTTCTCGACGTCTTTGAACGTGCCGTGTTTGCCCGGCTCCGTGGCTGCGGAACGCGGGAAGAGCTCGTACCACGTTGAGAATCGCGCGCGTTCCCGATCGACCGAGACTTCGAGCGGTGAGTCCCAGTTCAGGACAATGTCCGGGTCCGGGTAGCGGTATTCCAACTCGCGAATGGATTCTGCCTGCGTCAACGCGATACGCGCTTCCATGTCGCGACGGGTGTCGATGATCGCGGCCGCCCACTCCCGGAGCCGTTGTGCGTCGATACCTTGGGCGCGCTCTGCCATGCTCTCGGCAAGCAATGCGCCGGTTTTCAGATCGACATGGATGTCCTGGCGGGCTTCGTATTTTTTCAGGATTCCGCGGCGCCACGACTCGAGGTGATCCACCCACGCGGACACGGAGTACTGATAACTGCCCAACTGCTGCACCGTGAATTCGGCGCGAAAGCGATCGTTGCCGATCGGCTTCAGGGGAATCTTGTGCCATTCGGTGCCGCTGTCGTGCCGGTACATCAGGACCGCGGCCACCTGATCGTGACCGTCCGTGAAGACGTCAGCTTCGACTACAACAGTCTCGCCAATGGTGCGCTTGATCGGGAATCGCCCGCAGTCGATGCGCGGCGTGATGTTTTCGATGACGACCCGGACCTTGGGCGAGCTCACGGCTCTGGAGTAAGTATGACTGCTGCCAGCGGCGGTAGCCGCAGGAACAGCGAGTGATAATGTCCGTGCGACGGCAACGGGGCCGACTCGACGACACCCTGATTTCCCATCCCACTGCCCCAATAGTCCTTGGCATCGCTGTTGAGACGCTCCCGCCACCGGCCGCCACGTGGGACTCCAACCTGGTAGTTCTCGCGCGGGACGGGCGTGAAGTTGAGGGCGACGAGACAGAAGTCACCGGGCTTCTTGCCTTTGCGCAGGTAGACCAGGACGCTCATGTCGCCGTTGTTGGCATCGACCCATTGGAATCCCTCGCCCGAGAAATCCAACTCCCACAGCGACGGTGTTTCCTTGTAGAAGTGATTCAGGTCGCGCATCCAGTGTTGGATACCGGCGTGGTTCGCGAACTGCAACACGTGCCACTCGAGGCTGTAGTCATGGGTCCACTCGCGGACCTGGCCGAACTCCGAGCCCATGAACAGCAGCTTCTTGCCCGGATGAGTCCACATGTAACCCAGGAACAGGCGCAGGTTGGCGAACTTCTGCCACTCGTCGCCGGCCATCTTGCCGAGCAGGGAGCCTTTGCCGTGTACGACCTCATCGTGTGAGATCGGCAGGACGAAGTTTTCGTTGAACGCGTACCAGATGCTGAACGTCAGGGAGTTGTGAGCGTACTTCCTGAACAGCGGCTCGGTCTGAAAGTACTTGAGCGTGTCGTGCATCCAGCCCATGTTCCACTTCTCGCCGAAGCCGAGGCCGCCGAGATAGGTCGGCCGGGACACCATGGGCCACGCGGTGGATTCCTCGGCAATGGTCTGGGTGCCGGTGTAATCCCGATAGATGGCGAGATTGAGCTGCTTCAGGAATTCGACCGCGTCGAGGTTTTCACGACCCCCATACTGGTTGGGAATCCACTCGCCCTCCTTCCGGGCGTAATCGAGATACAACATGGAGGCAACGGCATCCACGCGCAGGCCGTCGATGTGATACTTCTCGAGCCAGAACAGCGCGCTGCTGCCGAGGAAGTCGCGAACTTCGGCGCGCCCGTAGTTGAAAATCGAGCTGTTCCACTCAGGGTGGTAGCCCTGACGGGGGTCGGCGTGCTCGTAGAGATGCGTGCCGTCGAAGTAGGCGAGGCCGTGCTCATCTGACGGAAAATGTGAGGGCACCCAGTCGAGGATCACACCGATACCGCGACGATGCAGGTAATCCACGAAGTACATGAAGTCCTGCGGGGTACCGTAGCGTGACGTCGGTGCGAAATAGCCGGTGACCTGGTAGCCCCAGGAACCGTAGAACGGATGCTCCATGATGGGCATCAGCTCAACATGGGTGAAACCCATTTCGAGCACGTAATCACTGACCGAATGCGCCAGCTCGCGGTAGTTCAGCGAGCGGTTGCCCTCTTCGGGGACGCGACGCCAGGAGCCGACATGCAGCTCATAAACGGCCTGGGGCGCATCGAGCGCGTTCTTGCGCGCCCGGTTTTTCATCCACTCCTCATCGCCCCACTCGTAGGAAAGATCCCATACGACTGAGGCGGTTCGCGGCGGTACCTCACATCGGAACGCATACGGGTCGGCCTTATTGACCGTGTAGCCCATGTTCGTGGAAACGATGTGGTACTTATATATGGCGCCCGGACGAACGCCGCGAATGAAGCCTGACCAGATACCCGTCGAGTCACCCCGGACCTCGAGGGGATTTGACTGCGGGTTCCAACCGTTAAAATCCCCGACCACGGACACATAGGCCGCATTGGGGGCCCAGACCGAAAATTCGGTGCCGGCCTGGTCGGCGGCGCCGGCCGCGGTGGGGTGCGCGCCCAGCTTCTCGTAGGCACGGTAGTGCGTGCCTTCGCGGAAGAGATAGATGTCTTGTTCAGTTAGCACGAGTTAAAGTTTAGCAAGCCCCATGCCCATATGACGATTTACATGCCTACGCCCACTCCAGCCCAGAAGACCGTCCCGGTCGTGATTGGTCACCGCGGTGCTTGCGGGTATGTCCCGGAACATACACTTACCTCCTATTTCATCGCGATGCAGGACGGAGTCGATTACGTTGAACCCGACCTCGTAATGACCAAAGATGGTGTCTTGGTTGCGCGACACGAGAACGAGATCGGTGGCACGACGGATGTTGCCCAGCACCCTGAGTTCGCCGACCGCCGCGCCAGAAAGACCATTGACGGAATGGTGCATGACGGGTGGTTCACGGAAGATTTCACACTGGCCGAGCTGAAAACCTTACGTGCCCGGGAGCGCATTCCCGAAATTCGCGCCGCAAACAGTCGCTTCGACGGGCAGTTCGAAGTACCGACCTTTGAGGAAATCCTGGCCTTGGTCGATGGTGTGCAGAAGCAGCGCGAGCTGCATGCGAGGCAACTCGGCCGGCCGGCTCCGAAGCGCATCGGTGTATATCCGGAAACGAAGCATCCAACGTATTTCCAGAATCTCGGCTTGCCGATGGAAGAGCTGCTGGTGAAGACGTTGCATCACCATGGCTACAAGGGACGGGACGGATTGGCCATCATCCAGTGCTTTGAGGTGGCCAACCTCAAACAGATGCGCAGGATGACAGAGTTGCCCATCGTGCAGTTGATGGAGGCTGAAGGTGGGCCGTTTGATTTCGTGGCCAAGGGCGTCAAACGGACGTATCACGAGATGACTACACCTTCAGGTCTGGCTGAGGTGGCGACTTATGCGACGGCCATTGGCCCTCACAAGTTGCAGGTGATACCGCTGAAGCCGGACGGAACGCTCGATGCTCCGTCGGCGCTGTTGCAGGACGCCCATGCCGCGGGACTGCAGATTCATGCGTACACATTCCGTGCTGAAAACCAGTTTTTGCCGAAGGAGTTTCGGTCTGACGCAGATCCCCATCACCTGGGTGATCTGACCGGGGAGCTGACTGTTTACCTGGATGCCGGACTGGATGGATTTTTTACCGACCATGCCGACTATGGCGTGAAGGCGCGGGACGGCTTCGTATGAGCTTGAAGATCGAGCTGACTGCGTTGGAAGCCCGGGTGATCGGGTGTTTGATTGAGAAGGCGATTACCACACCGGATCAGTACCCGCTGTCGCTGAATGCGCTGGTGAACGCCTGCAATCAGAAGAGTAACCGCGACCCGGTGATGGATTTGAGCGAGTCGGCGGTCCAGCAGGTTCTGGACGGGCTGTCGAAGAAGCACCTGGTGATGGAGAAATCCGGGTTCGGCAGCCGGGTGCCGAAGTATCAGCATCGCTTCTGTAACACCGAGTTCGGGAACTTGAAGCTCGATCCGCAGGAGCTGGCGATTGTGTGTGAGTTGTTGGTGCGCGGGGCGCAGACGCCGGGGGAGTTGAGGACTCGGGCCAGTCGTATGGCGGCCTTCGGCGAGACTTCTGATGTGGAAGCCGCGCTGGCGCGGATGCGGGACCGGGCTGATGGGCCGTTTGTGGTGCAGTTGGCGCGGGAGCCGAATCGGCGGGATTCGCGGTGGGCGCATTTGTTTAGTGGGCCTGTGGCGGATGTGGCGCCTGCGCATGTTGGGTCGGCTCCGGTGGGTGATCGGGAGCCTGAGCCGGCTGGGCCGCCGGAGGTGGTGTTTCCTGCGGCGCGCAACGACGAGCGGTTGGCTAAGTTGGAAGTCGAGGTGTCGGCCCTGCGCGCCGAGCTCGATGAGTTGAAAAAGCGGCTCGGCGAATAGGAAGTTTCGCGCGCTGGGTGGCGTTGGCTAGGCCGGGCGAGGAGTCGAGGCGCCTCGCGTGCCGTCGTTGGTCTCGCGAATGCCGGGGCCGCTGTTGTCGCGCCCTTTGGCGCGCCATAAACTAATTTGTTGTGCCGCGGCGGCGGCTGCCGCCGGTGACGAATACCAGGGATGCGCCGGCGGATTCTGCCGAGGCGTGGCGCGATGTTGTTTCCAGGATGCTGCGGGCTCGCGCGGCCGCCGCGTGGGCTTCCTTCTCCGCGTCGGCCGTTTCAACCGGATATGCCAGCAGGTAGCCTTGTACGCCGATGGGGCCGCAGTGGGACAGGAATTCCAACTGTGCGGGACGCTCGACACCTTCAGCAATAACCTGGAGTCCGAGACCGTGGCACAGCGCCACGATGGAACGGACGATCGCTGCTGAGCGCGGGTTGGAGTCGACACCTTCGACGAGCATGCGGTCGAGCTTCACGCGGGTGATGGGCAACTGTTCCAGCGATGTCAGCGACGAATAACCGATGCCGAAGTCGTCCAAGGCGATGGACACGCCCAACTCGCGCAAGCGGCGCAGCGAGTCCACGGTCGTGGGGCCTGTTTGAAACACCGTCTCCGTCAGTTCCAGCTCCAACGCGCTGGCAGGCAAACCAGTGACCTCCAACGCGCGCGCAATGTGCTCGCAGAAGTCGCTCTCAAAAAACTGAGGTGCGGAGATGTTGATTGCCACGCTGGCGCGATGCCAGCCCTGGGCTCGCCAGGCGGCGACTGTAGAAGTGGCCGAGCGCAGCACCCAGTCGGTCAGCTCGTGGATGAGCCCGGTCTTTTCCGCAATGTGAATGAATTCGGTGGCCGTGGCGACCCGGCCATCCGGCTTGCGCCAGCGCAACAACGCCTCCAGACCCATGACCTCAAAGGTATGCAGAGCAATCTGGGGTTGGAACATGAGCATGAGGTCGCCGGCCTCAACGGCGCGACGCAATGACTGCTCCAGGCGGAAACGCTGTGCCGCGGCGTCGTAGAGCGCAGGCTTGTAGAGAGCGTGTCGATTTCTGCCGAGCTCCTTCGCCCGGAACAAGGCGACATCGGCTGCTCGAAGCAACTGCTCCGCGTCGTCAGCGTGATCCGGGTACATGCTGGCGCCGACACTGGCGCTGGTCGCCAACAGTCGACCGTCAATGGTCAACGGCTGTTGCAGAGTCGTTACGATCTCGGCGGCGCAGGATTCGACTTCATCGACAGAGCCGACATCCTCGAGGAGGATGGTGAATTCATCGCCACCCAGGCGGGCGAGGAGGGCGCGTCCTTTTGCGGCTTCGCGCAGTCTCTCGGCGATTCCTTGCAACACGCGGTCACCATAGTTGTGGCCGAGCGTGTCATTGATCGACTTGAAATTGTCCACGTCTACAAACAGCAGGCCGAGCTTTTGACCGGTCGCGGTGGCCCGCGCCAACGCGCCACCCAGCCGAGCCGACAACTGGCGTCTGTTGGGCAGCTGTGTGAGCGGATCATGATGGGCGAGGTGATGGAGCTGGCGGGTGCGCTCCGCCACGTGCCGTTCGAGCTCGGCCTGGTGGGCACGCAGCTCGGCTTCGGCGCGGGAGATTTGCGCCGCCATCGTGTTGAAAGACTCGGCCAGCGCGTCAATTTCCGCCGAGCCGCCGCGGGGTGCGCGGGCGCCGCGGTTTCCGGCGGCCTGCAGTCTGGTTGCGGCGGTCAAGCGCCGGACGGGCACGCTTATGCTGACGACCAACAGTACCGACACGATCAACACGACGCCCAGGACGGCGAGGTCGGTCTTCGTCAGAGTTTGTTCGGCGATTTCGGCGGCCGTGGCTGCCCGGGCGGCGGCATCCATCAAGCCGTGGCGCGCGGGCTCCTGGAGGTATTGCTGAACTCCACCTGTGAGAGCTGCGCTCTCCTCCATGAACTGACGGCGTGACGCATCGTTGGTCGAATCAAACTTGTCGATGGCGACCCGCAGCTTGACCGCCTGCGCAAAGTCTTGCTTCTCGAGCTCGAGCCAGGTGCGGCCGGGTGAGCGCTGCAGCTCGGCATTGTGTGCCTCGAGGGCTGCCACAAACTCGTGCTCGCGCTGTGCGATGACCGGTGCGGGAGCATAGCTGCCCCTGACCGCGTTGATGGCAGTCGCCAGCTCTGAAAGTGAGCGCGTAGCTACAACCTGGTTGCCGTTGATCGCAAGCCCGGCGCCGCCTGCGGAGTTGATTCGCTGTTGGACCCGATCGAGGGCTGCGTAGCGCTGCTCGAGCCACTCGGCCCGTTGCGAAGCGTGTTTGGCCAGGTCACGCCCGTGCTCCATGTGACTGGTCAGTTGCGGCAGCAACTGCGCACCCGGCGATGGAGTTGGCGCGGTCACGGCCTGGTCGGCGGGGCCCTGAAAATAGGTGAGTACGGCCGCGTCCAGCGCATTGCTGGCATTGGTGATGCTGGTGAGATCCGCGCTGTGGCCGCTCTGCAGATATTCGATAACCGTCCGGTCGTAGGCGGCCAGGGACTCGACGACGGCACTCGCCCTTTGCGCCCGCGGCTCGTGCTCGGTCTGCATGCTGCGGACGGATTCGACGGCAATGCGCGTCGTGCGGCTGGCCTGGATGTGACCCCAGACAATCACCGCGGAAACGGCTGCGAGGCCGAGGCCCAGGCGGCCCCCAATACCCAGCCGCAGCCGAAATCGGTTGCCCCCGGCGGCGGCCATGGCCGGGGCGGAGTCTGGGGACGGGGGCGGTTTCTGCTGCATGAGACATAAACCGAGGACAGCTCAAAACCCTGACTGGCCCGGCAATTTATGGGTGTCCGGCGATCATGCGGGGAACATGTCGGCCACTTCCGTGGACGCCATCGCAGAAGCACAACGGTGGCCGGACCTGTACAGCAGATTCACAGTCCCGGTGCGCGGGCGAGGTCAGCGCGATGACAGTACTGTCTATTCGCGCCCGTACTATTTCACAGTTGATTTATACTGGCGTCATGAAGATGAGGGGACCATGACCGAGATCGCTGACACTTTCGACTCGGCTTTTACAAAAGCTGTCGACCTCGGGAATCGGCTGGCCGATAAGGACAAGGACGCCGACCTTTGGGATATTGCCGACGGCCTGCTGGCCGGCGCTCTCCAGTATTGGCTGTATTCACGCCAGCCGTGCGGCGATCCGCGTTGTCAGGATTGCATGCCCATCAGCACGGCTGAAGGGCGCATGGCGGAGCTGAAACGGCTGATGGAGCAGCTGGCGGCGGAAAGCGAGTATTTCCACACGCCGACGGACGCTAACGCCGGCAGGGCCTGATCCCTACCGGCGCGGCGCACAGCGCATTTCTCAAGCAGCGGTTGTAGCGATACTGGTCCCTGCGACTTCCTGCAGGGCCTGTTCAAACAGGTTGAATCCTTCCTTCAACAGCGCATCCGAGATCGTGAGCGGCGCGAGGAAGCGGATGACATTTGCGTAGATGCCGCACGAGAGCAGGATCAGTCCTTTACGCGCGGCCGCCTGAACCAACTGCCTGGTCAGCTCCGCATCCGGCTGGTCGGCGCTGCAATTCTTGACCAGCTCGATCGCCACCATCGCGCCCAGGGCACGCACTTCGCCGATGCTCGGGAATCGCACCTGCAGGCCGCTCAAACGCGATGTCATGAACTTGCCGATGTGATTCGCGCGCTGGATCAGTTGCTCTTCCTTGATCACATTCAGCACAGCGAGGCCTGCAACGCAGGCGAGCGGTGAGCCCGCGAACGTGCCGCCCAGGCCACCCGGCAGCGGTGAATCCATGATTTCGGCCTTGCCGATCACGGCGGACAGCGGGATTCCGCCGGACACGCTTTTGGCAATGGTCATGAGATCCGGCTCAACGCCGGAGTACTCGACCGCAAACATCCGGCCGGTGCGACCGAAGCCCGTTTGAATCTCATCAACAATCAACAGGATGCCGTGTTGGTCGCACAGTCCGCGCAGCTTGCGCAGCAACTCCACGGGCGCCTGGTAGAAACCGCCTTCGCCGAGGACGGGCTCGATGACGATCGCGGCGACGCGTGCCGGATCAACATCGGCCTTGAACAGGCCGTACAGGGCTTCCAGCGAATCTTCCACGCTGACGCCGTGGTAGCTCATCGGGAACGGGACGTGAAAGATTTCCGGCATCATCGGACCAAAGCCGGCTTTGTAGGGCTGCACTTTGCCGGTGAGGCTGCTGCCCAGGTACGTGCGACCGTGGAAACCACCGGAGAAGGCGATGACCGCTGAGCGCCTGGTGTGATAGCGCGCGATCTTCACGGCATTTTCGATGGCCTCGGCGCCAGTCGTCAGGAAGATCGTTTTCTTGGGCGTCTTGCCGGGAGCAAGCTCGTTGAGCTGCTCGGCGAGCTCGACGTAGCTCTCGTAAGGGGTGACCTGGAAACAGGTGTGCGAGAACTTTTCGAGCTGGGCGGCTACAGCTTCCTTCACCTTGGGGTGCAGGTGTCCCGTGTTGAGGACCGCGATGCCCGTTCCGAAGTCGATGTAGCGCTTGCCTTCGACGTCCCACACCTCAGCATTGGAGGCGCGGTCGGCGTAGACGGCCAGTGAATTCGAGACGCCCCTGGGAATGGCCTTCTGGCGACGGTCGTGCAGGTCTGAATTTGAGTTTGACAAAGGGGGACTCCTTGCGGGACATGCCATATTACAATTAGCGTTTGGCTAAAGGGGAAGTGACGTTTTGAGCGAGATTACTACCGACGTCGTGATCATCGGCGCAGGCCCCTGCGGCCTGTTTCAGGTTTTCGAGCTTGGCCTGCTCGGTATTAGCGCGCACCTGGTCGATTCGCTGCCCATTCCGGGCGGCCAGTGCGCGGAGCTGTATCCCGAGAAGCCGATTTACGATATTCCCGCGCTGCCGGTGTGCGGTGCCCAGGAGCTCGTCGATCGGTTGATGAAGCAGATCGAGCCGTTCAAGCCGACGTTCCACCTCGGCGAGGAAGTCGTCGAATTTGCGCGTCGCGAGGATGGGCGTTTCAAGGTCGGAACGACCGCGGGCAAGGTATTCAATACCGGCGCGGTGGTGATTGCGGCCGGCGTGGGCTCGTTCCAGCCGCGGCGCATCGGCGTCGAAGGCGCGGATGTCTTCGAGGGTAAGGGCATTCACTACAAGGTGAAGAACTCGACCCACTTCCACGGCAAGCGCCTGGTGATCTTCGGCGGCGGCGATTCGGCCCTGGACTGGGTGCTCGAGCTGCAGCCGAAAGCTCACAGCGTCACGCTCGTTCACCGTCGCTCGGAATTCCGTGCAGCTCCCGCTTCAGTTGCCAAGATGAAGGAGCTGGTGGACGCCGGCCACATGAAGCTGCACGAGGGACTGCCGCATGCGGTTCGCTCCGATGGCGATGTCCTGAACGGCGTGCACATCAAGCTCAAGGGCGGCGAGACGCACGAGCTGGATGCGGACCACGTGCTGGTGTTCTTCGGTCTGTCGCCGAAGCTCGGCCCGATTGCGCAGTGGGGCCTGGAGCTGGAGAAGAAGGCGCTGAAGGTGGACACGGAGAGGTTCCAGACCAGCATCCCGGGCGTGTTTGCCGTCGGTGATATCAACACCTATCCGGGCAAGAAGAAGCTGATCCTGTCCGGCTTCCACGAGGCCGCGCTGGCCGCCTTCGCCATCCAGCATCACCTGTTTCCGCAAAAGAAACAGTTCCTGCAATACACGACCACGAGCCCGATCATGCATCAGCGGCTCGGCGTACCGGATTGAATTACCGCCCACATCGTTGGGCATCCCATCGGAGATGATGACAATGCGTTTGATTCGACAGGTGCTTGCGTCTGCCGCGCTGATCGGCGCCGCCATGGTTTTGCCGGCCGCGGCCAATGCGGCCGACAAGGTGTGCAAGCTCGCGATTTCGGGCAATGACCTGATGCAGTACGACAAGCAGGAGCTGGTGGTGGCAGGCGACTGCACTTCCGTCGAGCTGACCCTGACTCACACGGGCAAGCTGCCGAAGGAGGCCATGGGCCACAACTGGGTGCTGGCTGCCACGCCGGACCTGAGTGCCGTTGCCAGCTCCGGTCTGACTGCCGGTCCTGCCAACAACTACGTGGACGTCAAAGACAAAAAAGTGCTGGCACACACCAAGCTCGTGGGCGGCGGTCAAAGCGACACGGTCACTTTCCCGACCTCCATTCTGAAGAAGGGCGGTGCATACTCGTACGAGTGCACGATGCCCGGTCACAACTCCGTGATGCACGGCGTTCTGAAGTTCGGTTGAGGTGATGGAAACCGAGATTGCCGATCTGTTGAATCTCCTCGAGCTCGAGCAGCTCGAGGTCAACCTGTTTCGCGGTGAGAGCCGCGACATCGGCAGTCCGCAGGTGTTCGGCGGTCAGGTGCTGGGACAGGCCCTGACCGCCGCGTCTGCCACCGTGGCGGACCGGGTGGTGCATTCGCTGCACGCCTATTTTCTGCGCCGCGGCGATTTCAACGCACCGATTGTGTACCAGGTGGATCGCAGCCTGGACGGCCACAGCTTCGCCAATCGCCGGGTGGTGGCCATTCAACACGGCGAGCAGATATTCAACATGGCGGCCTCCTTTCAGGTGGTGGAGGAGGGACTGGATCACCAGATAGAGATGCCCCAGGTACCGCCGCCGGAAAGTCTCGATGACCAGACGAGCCTGCCGCCGGAGATCGGGCGGCACCTGCCGGAGCGGCTGCGCCAGTTTTTCGCCCAGCCGCGGCCGTTTCTGTTCCGGGTCGCGAATCCTTCCAACGGCCATGAGCCGATGCGCCAGATCTGGTTCAAGGCGGTCGGCCGGTTGCCGGATGACGAGCGGCTGCATCGCAACCTGTTGGCCTATGCATCCGACTTTTTTCTGTTGGGCACTTCGATGCTGCCGCACCGGACGTCCGAATTTGCAGGCAAGTTGATCATGGCCAGCCTGGACCACGCCATGTGGTTTCACCGACCGCTGCGCGTGGATGATTGGCTGTTGTATGCCATGGAAAGCCCGAGCGCCTCCGGCGCCAGGGGCTTTGCGCAGGCGGGCATCTATTCCCGGGATGGACGCCTCGTCGCGACGACTGCGCAGGAAGGCCTGGTGCGGATCAAGCGAGGCAAATAGGCACTACAGCGCACATGCTACTGCTAGCGAGCGTTGCTGCGGCCGTGACCGCTGGGCCCGTCACTTCCAGCGATGTCGAAGCACTCGCGAAGATGTGGCCGGGGGTTCGGGATTCCACTGAAGAAGTGTTTGTCAGCTCCGATCCCAACGTGTCTGCGTGGGGAGAGGGGGCCGAAAAGCGCGTTCGGACCGTCGTGGCTCCCGTAGAGGCTACCTGGTTGGGGCAG
>Ga0268266_10005434_pt1 | contig 11879 bp, 12 predicted proteins | sample KBSS13metaG_FD_190356 | JGI IMG/M metagenome (GOLD analysis project Ga0268266, IMG submission 190356) | Switchgrass rhizosphere microbial communities from Kellogg Biological Station, Michigan, USA - KBS S1-3 metaG (SPAdes) (version 2) | ecosystem: Host-associated > Plants > Roots > Rhizosphere... | reverse complement strand
GTCGACGACTTCGTCTTCTCGGCCACCGAGCGGGCGCTGCACGTGCGCAACGCCCCCTCCCCCGCCGCGACCTCCTCGCTCGCGATCGCGGCCCACGTCGTGGATCGCTTCGAGCGCGAGGTCATCCCCTCCTAGCGCTGCGGACCTCGGCCCCCGCCCACTCCTCCAGCGGTGCGATGAGCCTGGTGATGTCGGCGGTCTCGCCGCTGCGTCGCACCGCCTCCTCGTAGAGCCCGCGCACGGCCTCCGACGACGGCATCGGCACGCCCAGCTCGTCGGCCAGCGCGAGGCACAGCCCGACGTCCTTGAGCATGAGACCGAGCTGGAAGCCGTAGTCGAACGTCCCCGGCAGGACGTTGCGCCCGATCTTGTCCTCGGTGTGGAAGTTGCGCCCGCTGGACACCTGCAGCACGCGCAGCATCGCGTCCGCGTCGAGCCCCGCCTTCGCCCCGAGGACCATCGCCTCCAACGTGGCGGCGAGCGTCGACGCGCAGACCATGTTGTTGAGCACCTTCATCGTCTGGCCCTGGCCCGGGTCGGGGCCGAGGAAGACGAGCTCGGAGCCGAGCGCCTCCAGCAGGTCGCGGTGCTCGTCGAACGCCTCGCGGCTGCCGGCGGCCATGATGCAGAGCGTCCCCTGCTCGGCGCCGCGGGGGCCGCCGCTCACCGGCGCGTCGAGCGCGCGCAGCCCGCGGGCGACCGCGGCGGCGTGGATCTCGCGGGCCGCGTCGGCGCCGATGGTCGAGAGGTCGATCGTCGTGCGCACCGCCGTCCCCGCGAGCACGCCCTCGGGCCCGAGGATCGCGTCGGCGACCGTCTCGGGCCGCGGGAGGCTGGAGAGGACGACCTCGGCCCGGTCGGCGACCTCGCGGGCCGAGCCGGCGGCAACCGCCCCGCGCGCGACGAACGGCTCGAGCGCCTCCGGGCGGATGTCGTGCAGGCACAGCGCGTGGCCGGCGTCGAGCAGCCGCGTCGCCATGCGCGACCCCATCGTCCCGACGCCGACGAGCCCGACGATCATGCGCCCACCTCCACCGTGAGGCCCGCCGGGTCGCTCGCGGAGCGCGCGAAGCGCTCCATGACCTGCGGATCGTGGCCGACGAGGTCCGCGCAGATCGCGAACGGGCGGCGCAGCTCGTACTCCTCGTAGAAGTGGAACGCGTCGGAGGCGAGGATCACCGGGCCGGCCGCCGTCTGCACCTCGAGGACGCTCTGCCCCACGGCATGGCCGCCGACGGTGATCGACCGGACGCCGGGCGCCACGTCGGCCTCGGCCGCGAGCGGCGTGAGGCGGCCCTGGGCCCGCGCGCGGTCGATCTCCGCGAGGTCCTCGGTTCGCGCGTGCGAGGCGAAGTGCGGGTGCGACGCCAGCGGCCCGGACCAGAAGTCGAGCTCCGCGGCGGGGACGAGCAGCTCGGCGTTCCCGAACAGATCGAGGTTCGCGGTGTGATCCCAGTGCAGGTGGGTGAGCACGACGCGGTCGGCCTCGACGTCGAGGTCGCGCAGCGCCTCCGCGGGGGCGCGGACGAGCTCGCGCGCCATGCGCCCGGCGGTCGCCGCGCCGAACCCGACGTCCACGACGATCGTCTCCTCCGGACGGTCGAGCAGCCAGAAGAAGTAGTCGGTCCGGTACGGGACGTCGGGCTCGCCGAACGTCGCGTAGTCGTAGAACACCGCGGACTTCGGCGTCACGCGGGTGGCGTAGCGGACAGCCCGCACGGTCCAGGTATGGCTCACCGCGCGACTGTAACTTCCGCGCGATGCCGCTCGATCGCTACGGCGTGCTCGTCGGGACGCTCCGCGGGCACGCGCCCGACCGGCCGGGCGAGGAGGGGCCCTACTTCCACGTCAACCTGCGCGTCCGCGCCCCCGGCGGGACCTACCGCTGCGTGGTGGACGTCGACAGCAAGCACTCCGACACCGGCGTGGAGTGGAAGCTGCTCACGGTCGCCCGCGACGCGATCTTCTCGGCGGCCCGCGAGCCGGGCTTCCACGACCTGGAGCGCTCACCTCGGTCGGGGGCGATCGACCTGTACCGCCTTCCGGCGATCGCGAGCGCCGGGGGCTGGCGCAGCGGAAGCCAGGTCGAGGCCACGGCCGCACTGGAGCCGATGCTCGAGCCCGGCCGGCGCATCCTCGTGTTCGGCGAACCGTTCCGCCCCGGCCTGGGCATGCACAGCGTGCACCAGAACCAGGGTGATCCGCATGGGAGCCGATGGGCGGACGAGAACGCCATCTGGCAGGACGGCGCCACGATGACGCTCCGGCCCGACGGCGACCTCGACGTGTTCGTCTCGCGGTTCTCCAGCCAGTCCGGCGACACGGACGAGCACGGCCGCCCGCGGCGCGTCACACCGGCTTGATCCGGAACCCGCTGGCACCGGTCCCCGTGAAGGTCCCGGTCTGCACGTTGAGCTTCCACGGCGACGGGAGCCGCCCGTCGGGCCGCTGGAGGAACTGCGCCAGCAGCCGCGCGCTCGCGGCGCACGACGAGCCGAGCCGGGTGATCCGCAGATCACCCTGCGGCAGCCGCAGCGCGCCGATGCGATCGTCGTGGCGCACCGAGAACACGCCGGGGCACTGGGAGCCGGGGAGCTGCTGGGACGGCGTCGGCCCCGTCGCGGGGATCGGCGCCGGCGCCGGCGACACGCGGAAGGCGTAGCGCACGCCGCCGCGCTGGAACGTGCCGGTGATGGCGTCGAGCGTCCACGGGCTCGGCAGCACGCCGTCGAAGTCCTGCAGGAACCGCGCGAACCGGTCGAACGCCTGCCCGCAGGACAGCGCGCCGTAGGACAGCACGGTGATCGCGTACGGGCCCTTGGGCACCGTCATCGAGCCGATGTGGTCGTCGTGCAGGACGCTGAACGTCGTCGGGCACGTCACGCCGGTCGCGGGGCTCTGCCCGCCCCCGCCGCCGGCCGGCGGGCCGGCGAGCGCGATCGAGAAGCCCTGGCCCGGGCCGGAGGAGAACGTGCCGGTCGACGCGTTCAGCGTCCACGGCGCGGGGAGGGTCCCGTTGAAGTCCTCCAGGAACTGCCGCAGGAGATCCGACGCGTTCGCGCAGCTCAGGCCGGCCGGGTTGAGCACCGTGATCCGGTACGCGCCGGCCGGGACGGCGTAGGTGCCGATCGTGTCCGGCGCGAGCACGTCGAACGTCGCCGGGCACGCGGTGGGCGTCTGGGCCTGGGCGGCGGGCGCCGCGAGGATGAGCGCGCAGGCGCAGGCGAACAGGGCCGCGGCGATCCGCATCAGGGCTCCTTCGGTGTCTCGATCTCGTCGGTGGGGCGCCCGGCGATGAGATCGCCGAGCCGCCGGCCGGCGCGCATCATCGGCCGGTCCGGGTCGAAGCGTGCCTGCGCCCTGGCCATGCGGGCGTCGCCGTAGCGGCGCTTCGCCCAGATGGACGCGGGGTGCGCGAGGCGGACCGCGCCGAAGAGGACGACGACCGGGATGAACACGCCGATCACCCCGAGCAGCACGCGCCCCTTCGCGAAGCACACGAGCGCGAGGGCCACGATCGCCCCCACCGCGAGCGTCGTCCCCCACAGCGAGGCCGGCTCATCCAGGCCGAACGGGCGCGTCCCCAGGACGACGAGCACCGCGAACGCGACGGTGCAGACGACGGCGTCGAACGACATCCTGCCCGCCTCGCTCCAGTAGACGTCCTCGAGGTGCACCCACAGGGCGAACTCGTCGAGCGTGAAGCCCGCGCCGATGCCGAAGCCGATGGCGATGACGTGCCACCAGGGTGATCCCAGCGGCGCCGCGAACGCCAGGAACCCGCAGAAGAGCATGAGCAGGATGCCCCAGACGAGGTGGTGCAGATGCACGCCGCCCTCGGTCTCGACGCCGCCGGGCCACCAGGAGACGCTCCGGGTCAGCCGCGCGCTCGTGCGGATGGCGAGATAGGACACGAGGAACGAGACGAGCACGACCGTCCCCGCGCCCGGCCCCGGCCGCAACCGGTCGCCGAACGGGTTGACGCTGACGATCTCCGCGAGCACGCTCATGCGCCCAGCGTGACCGCGGGTTCCACGGCGACGGGCGCCTCGCGGCCGCGGACCAGCATCGCGACGATGGGGAACACGACGACGGAGAGCATCGCCGCGGCGACGAGCGCCGCCGACGTCGGCGTCGACATGTGCCCGCCCGCCACGGCGATCGTCGTGATCGCGACGACGAGCGGAAGCGTCGTCGCCGAGTAGAACGCCAGCGCGAGGCGCTCGCGGCCGCCGAGCTCGGCGCGGTACAGCAGCACCGGCGCACCCCGCACCGTGAGGAACGCGAGGAGGAAGGCCGGCACGAGAACGATCGCGGCGGGATCGGCGAGCAGGCCGTCGAGGTCGAACGTCAGGCCGGTCGTGATGAAGAAGACGGGGATGAGGAAGCCGAAGCCGATGGCGTCGAGCTTGTGCTCGAGGAGATGCGTGGCCTCGCCGGTCCCCGTCGCCAGGCGCACGACCATGCCGGCTGCGAACGCGCCGAGGACGAGGTCCAGGCCGAAGTCGGTGGCCAGGTAGACCAGCATCACGAGGAGCAGGATGCAGGCGCGGACCGGCAGCTGCGACGTGGATTGCATCGTCCGCGCGAGCAGGTCGGCGGCGAACGCGGGCCGCAGCCGCAGCGCACCGATGGCGCAGGCGCCGATGACGAGGGCGAAGACGACGAGCAGCACCGCGGTGAGCGCGCGCTCGGCGGTGCTCGTCAGCACGACGGAGATGACGATGATCGGGAACAGCTCGCCGCACATGCCGGCGGCGACCGCGTGACGCCCGAGCCGCGTCGGCAGCAGGCCGGCGTCGCGCATGATCGGCATGAGCGTGCCGAGCGCAGTCGTGCACAGCGCGGCGGCGACGAACTCGATGGGGACGTCGGTGCCGGCGAGCCGCAGCACAGCGGCGGCCACGACGGCGAGCCCCAGCGACAGCAGCCAGCCCCCCGCGCCGAGCGCGAGGGGCCTGCCGCTGATCCGGCGGATGTCGATCTCCATGCCTCCCATGAAGAACAGGAAGGCCATGCCCAGCCCGGAGAGCTGGACGAGGAGCGTGTCGGGATGGGTCAGGTGCAGCACGGGCCCGGCGAGGATCCCCAGCGCCAGCTCCACGACGACCACGGGAAGGACCCGGGCGCCGGGGAGCTCCGTGATCAGCGGTGCGAGCACCGCCGCCACGGCCACGAGGGGAACGCTGTCGATCGTCATCGGGCGCGGGGCTGCCGATCAGTTGCCGGTGCCCTGGCTGATCGCGGAGAGCATCAACGTCAGGTTGCGGACGCGACCGGTCTTGATCGTGATCGATGCCGTGTGGTTCGTGTACGACGAGCGCAGCACCGTCGCGCCGAGGAACGGCTCCCTGCGGGTGCCCGGGCGGTTGAGCGGGATCGGGTTGCCGACGCCGGAGCCGATCTGGGTGCCGCGGTACAGCTGGTAGCCGATCGGGGTCCCGTTCGTGATCGGGTCGAACGAGTCCGGCACGCTCAGGCGGTACGTCGCCGTGTGGTTGGACCTCAGCGTGACGGTGCGCTGGTAGGAGACGGTGTCGTCCGACGCGCCGGAGATGCACGACGTCGGCATGAAGCCCGCGGTGTTCGTCGAGTAGTCGAAGACCTGCGTGACCGACGGCTTCGGCTGGTAGTAGCCGGCGACCTGCTGGCCCGTCGTGAGCTGACCGACCGTCTGGGTGAGGCTCGCGTCGCCTGACAGCGCGACCGAGCACGTCGACGTGTACGGCACCGGTGCCGCGTACGTCCCGCCGTTCTGCAGCTGGGTGTTCGCCTGGGAGACCTGCAGTTGCGTCGAGACCGTCTGCCCGTTCGCGAGCGTCGCCGTGATCGTCTGCACTCCCGCCGCGGCGGGAGCGCCCATGTTCGACGTGCCGCAGGCGGGGCGGTCGATCGGCGCGGGGCTCCAGCAGAACTGCCGGACGGAGGTGTTGGCTGCCGGGTTGTTGTAGCTCAGCACGATCGGCGTGCCTGCGCTGAGGCCGGTCGCCTGACTCGAGCTGAACGCGGCGTGCCACTGGATCTGCGGGTTGGAGCCCACGCCGTCCGCGTGGGCGCTGCCGGCGAAGATCGCGAGGCTCGCGACCAGGGCGATGGACAGGGCCCCGAGCACGGGGAGCCTACGGCGGGCGGGACTGACGGACATGGATCGACCTCCGATTGTGGGTGGTGTCAGCTGTTGGCGGGAGCGGCGGTGGCCGTCCCGTCGACGATGTTGAGTCCCTGCGGATCGCTCAGGGTCACGCGCAGCGAGCTGCGCACCTGCGAGACCGAGCGGTTGCGGAAGTAGGTGAAGCCGCCGGCGTTGCGGCTGCGCTTGATCTGGCAGTTGTCCATGGAGACGGTGGCCTCGACCCCGGCTGCACCGGCGGTCGGGCCCGACTGCGCATCAGCCTCGGTGGGCACGGCCGCCGCGACCAGTGCGGTGGCACGTGCAGCTCCGAGCGACGTGGTCACGCGGCGGGTCATGGTTCGTCCGGAGGTCCGATGGGCGTCGAGCGATTCCACGTTGCGCAGCCTCTTGCACCCGGGACCCCGTGACCTCAGTACGGCGCTACTGCATTTCGCCCGTCTCGGCCTACGTAGCCCCCGATGTCGACAACCCTCTCAGGATCCGGTGCTCCCGCGCTCGGGGCCTACGCTCGCTCCCGTGCTGCTGCTGCTCGACATCGACGGGACGCTCGTCCGCGGCGCGACCGACGCCCACCAGCGCTCGCTGGAGGCGGCGATCCACGAGGTGTTCGGCGCGGCCCCGAGCACGCCCCCGACCGACGTCGCCGGCCGCACGGATCGCTGGATCATGCGCGACATGCTCTCCCGCGAGCCGATCGACGCCGCGGAGGTCGACGAGCGGATGGACGAGCTGTGCGCGTCGGCCGCCCGGGCCTACGAGCGCCTGTGCGAGGGGTCGCTGGCCGACACGGTGCTCCCGGGCGTCCGCGACGGCCTGCGGGCGTTCGGCGATGCCGGGCACCGGCTCGCGCTCGTCACCGGCAACCTGGAGCCGATCGCGCGGCTGAAGCTCGGCCGGGCCGGCCTGGGCGGCTGGCTCGACGGGGTCCCCGGAGGCTTCGCCTCCGACCACGAGCTGCGCGCGCGGCTCCCCGGCATCGCGCGACAGCGCGCGGGGAACGTGCCGCGCGAGGAGGCGGTCGTGGTCGGCGACACGCCCCTGGACGTCGCCTGCGCACAGGCCGACGGGGTGCGCTGCATCGCGGTCACGACGGGCTGGTACTCCGCGGCGGAGCTGCTGGCGGCGGGCGCCGACGCGGTCGCGGGGGACCTCGTCGAGGTCGCCGCGCTCGTCTAGCCCGTACCCTGCGCCGATGCCCGCCCGCCGCGCGATCGCCCTCGCCGCCGTGGCGGCGACGCTCGCTGGTGCGGGCGCCGCGCAGGCGCAGGCGCCGCCGCTGGCCCTCACCGCCGAGGCGACCGAGACGGGATGGGTCACCGTGCATGTCGCGGGCGCTCCCGGCACTCGTGTGACGCTCGCAGAGGCCGGGCAGCCGCTGCGCGCGGTCACCGTCCGTGCGGATGGCACAGCCCTCGTCCAACACCTCTCCCCCTGGCGCTGCGACGCGACGACGCGCACGATCACGGCCGCCGGCGGCGGTGCGACGGCGGCCGCCACGGTCGCGACCCCACCCTGTACGGACCGCTTCACGCTGTGGGCGCCCCGGACGGCGCGCGCCGGCCGTGCCGCCACCGTGCGCGTGACCGACCGGTGGCGCGTCGGGGGCACGAAGACGGTCGTCTGCCTGCGGATGCGGGGACGCGACGTCGGGTGCGCGTCGGCGACGCCCGGCGCGCGGTCGCGCGAGCTGCGGCTGTGGCCCGTCCGCTCCGGGGCCGCGACCATCACGCTCACCGCGCCGTCGACGCCACCGCAGAGCGTCGCGCTGCGGGTCCGCGCCCGAGAGGGGTCCCTGCGCGTGCTCGCGGCGGGCGACTCGATGATGCAGGTCCTCGACACCACGCTGGGCGACCGCCTGCCCGGCGCCGATCTCCACAGCGACGCGCACGTCAGCACGGGGATCACGAAGCCGGCGCTGCTGAACTGGCCCGCGCAGGCGCGCCGGCTGGCGCGGGCGCAGCGCCCGGACGCGACCGTGGTCTTCCTCGGCGCCAACGACGGCTTCGGCCTTCCCAAGCCGGGCGGCGGCCAGGAGCCCTGCTGCTCGCAGGCCTGGGTCGACGCCTACGCCGCGCGGGCCCGGTCGATGATGGCGGCGTACTCGCGGGCGGGCGCCGGCCGCGTGTACTGGCTCACCCTGCCCGTGCCGCGGCGCGCGGCGTTCGCGCAGATCTTCACGGCGGTGAACCAGGCCCTCCGGCGCGCGGCCCAGCCCTACCCAGCGACCGTGCGGATCGTCGACCTCGTCCCGGCCATCAGCCCCGGCGGCCGGTTCCGCCAGGCGCTGCGCCAGGCCGACGGCGTCCACCTCACCCCTGCGGGGGACCGGGTCGCTGCGTCGCTCGTCGTGCGCGCGATGCGGCGCGACGGCCTGCGCTGATCAGACGCAGGAGCGGGCGGCGTCGGCGTACATCTGCGCGCGTGCCGAGTAGCCGGCGGGCGTCGCGTGCACGCCGTCGGACCCGAGCCACTCGGGGTGCGCCGCGACCTGCTGCGCCCACGGGACGAGCTTCATGACGGAGGGGTTCTCCGCGGCCAGCTCGGCGAGCGCCTGGTTCGCGCGGGCGTAGGTCACGCCTCCGACGGCGGGCCGCACGATCGTCGCCCAGACGACGCAGCCGTGACCGGACTGGCGCGTGATGGTCTCGCGGACGGCCGAGCGCAGCGTGTCCACCGCGCCGGGCGCGTCGTTCGTGAAGAGGCTGATGGCGAGCACGGGCGGCCGGTCGGACATGCTGCGGACGATGCCCATGCCCTCCGCCAGCGGGCGCCCGACGCGACCGTTCGTGGTCAGCGTCCAGCCGCTCAGGGCGTTCTTCAGTGGCGACTCGGTGCCGACGGCGAGCGAGTCGCCGACCATGACCATGCGCGACGGGGAGGCGTTCGTGGCGGAGGGTGCCGGTGTCGCGGACGCGCTCGCCGCGGCGGGCGAGGTCGCTGTGGTGCTCGCAGCCCGACGGGTGCTGCGGGTCTGTGCGTGCTTGCGCACCTTCGCCGTCTTGGCCTTCGGGAGCCCGAGGCGGGCGAGGGAGATCGCGACCTGCGCGCCCGTCTGGGCGGTGACGCGGACGCGTGGGTAGCTCTTCGTCGCCTTCAGGAGCACGCTCACGGTCCAGTGCCCCGTCGGATCGACCTGCGCGCCGGCAGCGCAGCGCGGCTCGTCGCACCCGGTGCTGACCTGGACGAGATCGCCCGCGTTGCCGCGGCCGGAGACGTCGGCCATCGCGCGGATGCCGACGGCGTCCTGCCGGGCGGTGACCACGCGGTCGCCGGGGCTGTCGATCGTCACGAACGGGGACGCGGGCGGCGGCTCGGCCGGAGCGCGCACGTTCGCCTTCGCGGGAGCGGAGGAGTCGGCGGCACAGCCGGTGGCGACGGCGGTGCAGAGAGCGGCGAGGGCGAGGAGCAGCGCGACGCGCACGAATGTCACACCTGTGAGATCGGCTGCAACGCGCACAGGTTGAGCGAACGGGGTTAGGGTCACGCGCCCGTCGTGCTCTTCCCCACGGTCCAGTTCGCCATCTTCTTCTGCGTGGTGCTCACGGCCTCGTGGGCGCTCATGCCGCATCCGAGGGCGTGGAAGCCGTTCATCCTCACGGCGAGCTACGTGTTCTACGCGGCTGCGAACTGGCGCTTCTGCGCGCTGCTCGCGGCGCTCACGATCGCCAACCAGGTTGCCGCGCGCCTCATCGATCGCGCCCGCGACGACCCGCGGCGCAGCAAAGGGATCATGGCCGCGGCGGTCGCCATCGATCTCGGCGTGCTCGGGGTGTTCAAGTACTACGGCTTCTTCGTCGAGGACATCGGCGATCTGCTCGACACGGTCGGTCTCGGCCTGCCGCTGCCGCTGCTCTCCCTGGCGCTGCCGATCGGCGTCAGCTTCTTCACGTTCCAGGCGATCTCGTACGTCGTCGACGTGCGCCGCAGGCTGCTCCCGCCCGCGTCGCTGCTGGACTTCGCGATCTACCTGACCTTCTTCCCCCACCTCGTGGCGGGGCCGATCGTGCGGGCGCGCGAGTTCATCCCCCAGCTCGCGACGCCGCGCGAACGCTCCCACGTCCCGGTCGGCGCGGCGGTGACGCTCATCGCCGTCGGGCTCATCAAGAAGGTGGCGATCGCCGACTACCTGGCGCGGGAGGTCGTCGACCCGGTCTTCGCCGTCCCGCAGGCGTACTCCGCGCAGGACGTCGTGCTCGCCGCCTACGCCTACGCCGCGCAGATCTACTGCGACTTCTCGGGCTACACGGACATCGCGATCGGGCTGGCGCTGCTCATGGGGTTCGTCTTCCCGCAGAACTTCGACCGGCCCTACATCGCGGTGAGCCTCCGCGACTTCTGGCGCCGCTGGCACATCACGCTCTCGCGCTACCTGCGCGACTTCCTCTACATCCCGCTCGGCGGCAACCGGAAGGGACGCGCGCGGACGTACGTGAACCTCATGATCACGATGACGCTCGGCGGCCTGTGGCACGGCGCGGCGTGGACCTTCGTGCTGTGGGGGGCGATGCACGGAGCGGGGCTCTCGTTCGAGCACGCGGTCGGGGAGCGCAGGCTGGGGCGGATCCCGAAACTGGTGCGGTGGTTCGTCGTGCTGCAGTTCGTGGTCCTCGGCTGGATCCTGTTCCGCTCGCCCGACCTCGCCTCGGTCGGGGAGTTCCTCTCGCGGCTGGCGCACCCGGGCGCGGCGACGCTGTGGACCGCTCCGGTCGTGCTCGCGGTGCTCGCGGTCTTCGTCGTCCAAGCCGTGCCGCGCGACTGGCGCCAGCGGGTCCGCGGCTGGGTCCAGCGCCGCCATCCCGTCACCCTCGGCCTGGGCCTCGCATCGGTCATCCTGGTCGTCGGCGCGACGGTCCCCAGCCAAGGCGTCCCGCCGTTCATCTACTTCCAGTTCTGAGATGACCGACACGAGCGTCCCCGACAACTCCCTCTACGAAACACCGACGGCGCGGCGCGCGGGCGCGCGTGAGGCGATCGTCTGCGTCCTGCTCGCGGCCGTCGCGCTCGTGCTCCTGGCGGGATCGTCGGTGCGCTCCGCCGGCGAGGAGATGAACCGCGGGATCGTCCGCTCCGTCGTGCTCGCGGTCGGCGAGCCGACGGGCTGGGTCGCCGACCGGCTGCCGCTCGCCGACGCGGTGAGCCGCCTCACGAGTGGGCTCTCCTCCGACGAGGACCTCGGCTCGGGACCGAGCGTCTTCGCCGGCGGCGGCGCCAGCGCCGCGGCCGTGCCGCCGGTCACGCCCGACGCGTTCGACCCCGCCGCGCTCGGCGAGAAGCCGGCGCGGCCGGGCCCGCTGAGGACGCTGCTGGTGACCGGCGACTCGCTGAGCCAGCCGCTGGATGCCGAGCTCGCGCGCGACCTCGCCGGTCGGGACGGCGTACGCGTCGTCCGCGACGCACGGCTGGGGACCGGCATCTCGAAGTCCGACCTGCTCGACTGGGGCAAGCTCTCGGTCGCGCAGACGCGCAAGGACCGCCCGGACGCCGTCGTGATGTTCCTCGGCGCGAACGAGGGCTTCCCGATCGAGGTCGGCGGCAAGAAGGCGGAGTGCTGCGGTGGCGCGTGGGCGTCGCAGTACGCGTTCCGCGCGCGGTCGATGATGAACGTGTACCGCCGCAACGGCGCGGCGCGGGTCTACTGGCTCCTGCTGCCGCAGCCGCGCGACCCGGCCCGGGCGAAGATCTCCCGTGCGGTCAACGCCGCGATCGCCGTCGCCGCCGAGCCCTACCGCGCGCAGGTCTGCGTGCT